>Ga0181576_10000132_pt1 | contig 47691 bp, 40 predicted proteins | sample 101ome_22_FD_132464 | JGI IMG/M metagenome (GOLD analysis project Ga0181576, IMG submission 132464) | Coastal salt marsh microbial communities from the Groves Creek Marsh, Skidaway Island, Georgia - 101412BT metaG (megahit assembly) | ecosystem: Environmental > Aquatic > Marine > Intertidal... | reverse complement strand
GTGTAAGGGCTAGTTGAAGAGCGGTTAACTTGAACTACGCGGTCAAAGTTAATGGTTCCATCGGCATTTCGCGCTTTAGTTCCAGCAACTGGATTGCCATTTCCTATTCCCAGATGATCGTATAAATCTCTGCGGAAAGGCAAGATGTCAATGTCACTATTTCTAAAGTTATTTCCGCGTGGTCCAGTTCCACCTCCTCTACCGGCTGAAGCATACATAGATGTAGCTAATGATATATTATCAGATATTTTCCAATCCCAGTTAAGGGTAGCCAAAGGCTTATTGTAGAAGTTTCTACGCATACTGTACTCTGAACCGTTTAATGTTCCTCCGTTTGAGTTCCATCTAGGATCAATACCATCTTCACCAAAGTATTCAAAATCACGAATTGATACCCAAACGTCTCTTTGGTGGTGCCATTGTCCAGCGCCCAACACGGAAAGGTTGAATGCATGGTTAGAATCATCAGGAGAATATCCTAAAGCAAAAAAGTATGTCCATCCTTCACCACTTGTATTATAAACATAGCCGTCTCCAGACCACTTGCTTAACAAGTAAGAAGACGCCCAACCGTTTTCATTTTTACCAGTATTGTAAATAAAAGAAGTTTTGGTATATCCATCATTACCGATTAATTGGTTAAACGAACCTCCCTCAGTTCTTTCGGCAGTTTTTGTAAAAATCGATACGGTTCCTCCTACAGAAGGTACGGCCAATCGAGAAGCACCTAGTCCACGCTGGATTTGGATTCCTGAGGCGACCTCAGTAAGCCCTTGCCAGTTTGACCAGTATACCCATCCGTTCTCCATGTCGTTAACGGGTTGTCCGTTGATCAAAAACGAGGTGTTTCTTTGGTCAAATCCACGAAGAGAAATTCGGGAGTCTCCATACCCTCCTCCTTGTTTGGTGGCATAAACCCCGGGGGTACGATTCATAATTTCAGGGAATTCTTGATTTCCAATTTTTGCAGAAATTTCTTGTGCAGAAATTGCACTAACTGCAATTGGGGTTTCCCGATCTTTTGCAACATCAATTATTTGAGAAGAAACTGTAATTTCTTCTAACCTTAAGTTACCTGAAGCCAATGACACGTTAATTGAAGAATCACCAGAAACAGTAATATTCTGTGAAGAATAACCTATGAAGCTTACAACTAAGATATCTCCAGAGTTAGCTTGAATAGAAAAATTCCCATCAAAATCCGTAGTTACTCCATTATCAGTTCCCTCGACTACTACAGTAGCCCCTGGAAGTGGTTCACCACTTTGATCAGTTACAGTACCTGTTATTGTTTGGGCTTGAGAAAAAGCAAAGCCAAAAATAACAACTGAAGCTAAAAATAAATTTTTCATTGATTATTAAATTTTTCTAAAAATATGGTTTTTTGTTTCATGTTTGATGGGAGGTTATTAACAAATTATTAAGAGATGCCCGAGGCTATTGCTTGTACTTTTTCAATAGTGCTAACGTAGAGGGGTCGTGGGACTTTGCTGCTTTTTGTAGGTCCTGAAAATCAGTTAATAACTTATTGGCCAATTGTTTACCGAGCTCCACTCCCCATTGGTCATAACTGAAAATATTCCACAATACACCTTGCACAAATATTTTTTGTTCGTAGAGCGCAATCAAGGCGCCCAAATTGTATGGGGTAAGTGCCTCAATCAACAAGGTATTGGTGGGTCTGTTGCCTTCAAAAACCTTAAAAGGAGCCAGACGCTCACGGGCTGGGACACCTAGCCCCTGGGCCGCCAATTCAGAAATCACGGTTGGCAGGGTTTTACCCACCATAAAGGCTTCTGTTTGGGCAATAAAGTTGGCCATGAGTTTGTCTTGGTGCTCTTGGGCGTTGTACAAGGACTTTTTAAACCCTATAAAATCTGCCGGAATTAACTTGGTACCTTGATGCATCAATTGAAAAAAAGCATGTTGGGCATTGGTCCCCGAAGCGCCCCAAATAAGGGTGCCTGTTTGGTAATTCACCGGTTTTCCGTCGCGATCAACATATTTACCGTTGCTTTCCATTATGCCTTGTTGGAGGTAGGCGGGGAGGCTTCTAAGGTATTGCGTATAGGGAATAATTGCTTCGGATTCTGTCCCCCAAAAATTGTTGTACCAAAGGCTGATCAAGGCCATCATTACAGGGATATTTTGGTCAAAGGGGGTCGTTCTAAAGTGGCTATCCATCGCACCGGCACCGGCCAATAATTCCTCGAAAGCATCGGGACCTATGGCCAAACAAATGCTCAACCCAACGGCACTCCACAAGGAGAATCGCCCCCCTACCCAGTCGTTCATCGCAAAGACATTGTTTGCGTCAATTCCAAAGACTTCGATCGCTTCTACATTGGTTGAAACCGCTACAAAATGTGCTTTGATAGCTTCTTCCGAAGCTTGGTCGATAAACCACCTACGGAGGGTGGTCGCGTTGCTGATGGTCTCTTGGGTAGTAAAGGTTTTCGAGACAATCACAAACAGTGTGGTTTCGGGATCAATTTTTTTGATTACTTCTTGTACATGGTCGCCTTCTATATTGGATACAAAATGTATGTTTAATTGGTTACGGTAATATCCCAAGGCCTCAGTCACCATGGCGGGACCAAGATCTGAGCCCCCTATGCCTATGTTGACTACCGTGTCTATGGGTTTGCCTGTATGGCCTTTCCATTGACCCGTAATGACTTTTTGCGTAAACGCACGCATTTGCTTTTTAACCGCGTTGATTTCGTCTGCAATGGCAACCCCATCAAGTTTAACAGTGGTATTTGACACAGACCGAAGCGCAGTGTGCAATACCGCGCGGTTTTCGGTTTCGTTGATTTTCTCCCCTTCAAAATAGGCAGAGATTGCCGTATCGAGTTGACAGGCATTGGCCAGGTCAATTAGGGTGTTTTTGGTGATCTGGGACAGCCTATTTTTAGAAAGATCCACATAAAAATCCTCCCATTGCAGTGTAAACGCTTTTAGGCGGTCGGTTTCATTTTCAAAATGCTGAAGAATCGTTTTTTCTTTATCGGCTTCAAACTGTTTTTGTAGTTGTGCCCAGGCAGCTGTCGTGGTGGGGTTAATTTTGGGTAACGGCATTTTCGTTATTCGTTTTTAAGGTGGTGAATTCCGGTTCGAAGGCGATACAGTCTAGGGTATATTTTATCGGTTCAATATAGGCAAGGTACTCTTGTTTAAGATCTGCAGAAATGGGTTCGGCTTCTGGTAATTTTTGTTTAAAGGGGTCAACTTGTTTTCCCCTTTTCCAAAACCGATAGCAGACATGCGGCCCCGAGGTATTTCCGGTCATCCCTACCCAACCGATGATGTCTCCCTGCTGAACAAAATCTCCTTTGCGCACCTTGCGTTTTTTCATATGCAAGTATTGGGTCGAATAGATGTTGTTATGCTTGATGGTGACATAATGGCCATTCCCGCGGGTATAGCTCGATTTGACAACCGTCCCATTGGCGGTGGCCATAATGGGGGTTCCTACGCTGGCGGCAAAATCGGTTCCTTTGTGTGGGCGTATTCGGTTGCCGTAATAGGCAATGCGTCGTTTGAGGTTGTAACGCGAAGAAATACGACTAAATTTAACCGGCGCCTGTAAAAAAGCCCGTCGGAGGTTTTTGGCGGTAGCGTCAAAATAATCAACTGCTCCCGGCAGCTTGGGCGATTCAAACTCAAAGGCATACAGGGGTAGTCCTTTGTGTTCAAAATAGGCCGCCTTGACACGATCAATACCTATCGAAACCGTATCATCGATAAACTTTTCGGTATAAATCACCTTAAAGCGATCACCTTTTTGCAAGCGGAAAAAGTCAATCGACCAGGCATATACATCCGACAGGTAATAGGTCAATGCATCGTTGAGGTTGTTGTCTTGCAAGGTTTCATATAGCGAACTGTATATAGTGCCTGAGGCTTGTTGTTCGACCACTTTGGTAGGTTTCGAAAACGTTTGCCCATAGATACTGTCACGAAGTTGTACTACCCAATAGTTGGCTATATCCGGTTGATAAATAATAACCTTCGGCGTGGGTAGGCTGTCTTTGGTATAAAGTAGGGTGTAGGGTTTACCGATTTGTAAGTTGCGTACATTGATTTGGTTTTTGATTTGCGTAAGCACCGTATGCACTTGGGGGTAGTCGACTCCATGGGCTTCCAACAAGGCGCCAAAGGTATCGCCCCTGCGTATTTTTTTGGTAACTACTTCATAGTCGTTAAGGTTAAACCCGTATTTCATCACCGGTGGCGGAGTTTCTACCACAAGCTCTGGTTCTGCTATCGGGGGCTGTTGAGAAGATTCACACCCCGCCCAAAGGACAGTCATCAAAACTGCTGCGATTATTCTTCTTAATGATTGTAGCCCTTGTTTCATCTTAATCCAAATGTATTTCAAAAGGGTGTTTGATGTTTCTAAAACGCTCAAGATCTATTTCTATTGACCCGACCGCAATATTGGCTTGCACTTTAATCGGAATACGGTTTAGGTCATCCGACACCCATACGATCACACTTTCGTCATTGTCAAACACCCGACCCGACTGCACCGATGGACTCATTTTTAGGCACCGAATCTTCCCAAAAGGCGTTTCGAGAACTTCTTTGCCCAAATACCGCAAACGAAAACGGTAATTTTCCTGATCAAAAAACATGTCGATGTCAAAACTATCCCCCACGGGGATGGCGGTTTTGGGGAAAAAATTGCGTAAATAATAAAACGCAGAAATCAGATCCTGAGATCGTGGAATAAAGGAAAGTGTTTTTTCTTGGCCCTTTTTTTTATCGTTATAGGCAACAAAACCGGTTTGATGATCAAACCGCATTTCGATGTTCTTGGTATACCCCCCTTCATAAATATTGCGGATAAAGTAATAAGGCACTCCAGTTTGGGCGTCAAAATAACTCTCGTAATAGTCTTCTACCTTAAAAAACCAACGGGCCAAACCCGTAGTTTTACCATAGCCCTGAGCATGAAAAACCGGGCGGCCATCCAGTACTTTTTCTTCTAATGTCAACGAAATATAGCTTGCATTGAATATGCCATAGTGCACCCGAAATTCGAACGATTCGCCATCTTTAAAGGCTCCCAAGGGTGGGGATGGCTGCGCAAAAAGAGCCGGAATGACCAGTAGCGAAAACAACCAAACCACAAAAAGGGACTTTTTTTGCATATCTCACTTCAAAAGTAAGAAAACTTAGCGCCTTCTAAAACCCAGGCGAATGATAAAATTCGGGAAGTTGTCGGAACTGTTTTTTTGGTTTTGTACCTATTCGGTGGGTCGCTGCAGCGCTTTATAGAGGTTCGCCCCTTTTTTGGGTCCCAAAACGGCTTGCAGTTCTGCTTGAGAAGCCTCCTTGATCCGTTTGAGGGATTTAAAAGCTTTGAGCAGTTGTTCCTGTGTTTTTGGGCCCATACCTTCGATGTTGTCCAGGGCTGACCCTAAGGCACTTTTACTTCTTTTTTGACGATGAAAACCAATGCCAAAGCGGTGGGCTTCGTTACGCAGTTGTTGGATGATTTTAAGGGTTTCGGATTTTTTGTCCAAATACAACGGGATGGGGTCGTCGGGGAAAAAAAGCTCTTCGAGGCGTTTGGCAATCCCTATGATAGCGATTTTGCCCCTGAGGTCGAGTGCCTCCAAGCTTTTGAGTGCCGCCGAAAGCTGTCCCTTGCCCCCGTCGATCACGATCAATTGTGGTAGGGGTTGGTCTTTCTCAAGTAGGCGCTTATAACGTCGAAAAACTACTTCTTCCATCGAGGCAAAATCATCGGGCCCTACAACGGTTTTGATATTGTAGTGACGGTATTCTTTTTTGCTGGGCTTGCCGTTTCTAAACACTACACAGGCCGCCACAGGGTGGGTGCCTTGAATGTTTGAGTTATCAAAACATTCGATATGGTGTGGGGCTGCCGAAAGCCGTAAATCGCTTTTGATTTGCTGTACAATTCGTTTTTCATGACGGTCCGGATCGACAATTTTCATCTGCTTAAAGCGTTCCATCCGGAAGTATTTTGCGTTGCGTAAAGAAAGATCTATCAAGGCTTTTTTATCCCCAATTTTGGGCTGTACTATCGACAAATTTAGGGCCGTCTTGAGCGGAATATTAGTATAAATCAACGTGGATTGAGAATTAAACCGTTGGCGAATTTCAATCATTGCCAATTCTAGCAGTTGGGCATCGGTTTCTTGGAGCTTCTTTTTGATTTCCAGGGTATGCGAGCGAATGATCGCCCCATGGGCAATTTGTAAAAAATTGACATACCCATAACTTTCGTCGGAGAAAACTGTAAAGACATCGACATTGTTGATTTTGGGATTGACAATGGTGGTTTTAGCTTGATAATTTTCGAGGATTTCGATTTTTTCTTTTAGTCGTTGAGCAGTTTCAAATTCCATGGCTGCTGCATGTTGCATCATTTTTTCTTGAAAAAACTTAAGCGCGTTTTTATAATCTCCTTTGATGATTTGCCGGATAACCTCAATGTTAGACGCATATTCTTCTGTTGGCATTTTGCCCACACAGGGGGCGGCACAATTGCCCAAATGGTACTCAAGGCAAACCTTGTACTTTTGGGAGTCAATTTTTTCGGGAGACAGGTCGTAGGTACAGGTGCGTAATGGGTAAATGCTTTTAATCAAATCTAAAAGGGTACGAAGGGTCTTAACACTGGGGTAAGGGCCATAATAGTCAGACTTGTCCTTTAAAAGTTTTCGGGTGAGAAATACCCGAGGGAAGGGTTCGTTTTTGATACATAGCCAGGGGTAGGTTTTATCGTCCTTGAGCATGACGTTGTACCGGGGTTGGTACTTTTTGATCAGGTTGTTTTCCAACAAAAGGGCATCCATTTCAGAGGCAACAACGATATGTTGGATTTGCGTAGTTTTTTTGACCAGTAATCGGGTACGGTTATGCTCGTGGGTTTTGGTGAAGTATGAGCTTACTCTTTTTTTAAGGTTTTTGGCTTTACCCACATACAACAATTTCCCTTCGCTGTCATAGTATTGATAGACCCCTGCGCTGGTGGGAAGGGTTTTAATCTGTATGTCCAAGGGAAGCGTTTTCACTGTCTAAAAATACGCTATTTCTAGGTCTAATAAAAAAGGAGAAATCTGTTCGGAAAGCAAAAAGAAAATGTACCTTGTGGTCTGGCCATGGGGACAAAATCAGCACTTCGTAATACCTATGGGGCACAGCGCAAGGCCCTTAGTCCCGAACAACGGCAAGAACAAAGTATCGCCATCGCCAACCAATGTCTAAAACTCCCCGTGTGGTCAGGGCAGTATTATCATTTGTTTTTACAAAGTGACCCTCAAGCCGAGGTGGATACCGAGCCCTTATTGACCATTCTTCAATCCAAAGACAAGGAGGTCGTGGTTCCAAAAATTCTCAATGCTACTCAATTAACCCATTATTTACTGACAGACAGCACCCCCCTCAGGGTCAATCGCTGGGGAATCCCAGAACCTCAATCCGGCCTTGAGGTGTCGCCAAAGTTATTGGATGTCGTTTTTGTGCCGCTTTTAATTTTTGACCTACAAGGACAACGGGTAGGATATGGCAAAGGCTATTACGACCGTTTTTTGGGCCAATGCAAAAAAGAAGTCATTAAAATTGGACTGTCTTTTTTTGAACCCGTGGCTACTATAGAGGACCTAAACCCTTATGACATTCCCTTGGATTATGGGGTAACGCCAAATGGAACCTTTACTTTTTTGGCGAAATAGTTCCAAAAACTTTTTTGTTAAAGGCAATCATGATCCCCACGCCCACACTGATGGCCGTGTCGGCAAAATTAAAGATATACTCAAAAAACAAATAGGGCTCTCCTCCAACAAAGGGTAGCCATTGTGGCCAGGTCCATTCGACCAATGGAAACTGTAGCATATCTACAACATGCCCGTAAAACAAGGGCGCATACCCTCCTTCTGAACCCGCCCAGGTGGCGATTTGCCCATAACTATGCGTAAATAATACCCCATAAAAAACCGAGTCAATGATATTGCCCAATGCCCCAGCAAAGACCAAACATAAGGCCCAGCGTAAAAGAATAGGTCCTTTCTTTTTAAAGGTGTCAATCAGCCAATACCCCAAACCTACAATCGCCACCAAGCGGAAAAGGGTTAACACCAATTTGGCCGTTTGATCGGAAATAAAAGGTAAAAAATCGTTGAGCCGTGTACCCATCGCCATACCTTTGTTTTCGACAAACAACAGCTTAAAAAACCCCCAATCAATCAGCGCTTGAGACCCATATACCGTGAGTGGATAATGGAGTTTTATATAGATTTTGGATCCTTGATCGAGCAACAACAGCAGTGCAATAAATAGAAGTGCTCCGGAAATGTTTAGCTGTTTGAGTCGAACTTTATGCACAGTGCTTGGGCGGTTTAAGGTGTAAATGTAGAAAATATCATTGGTCGATACAACGAATGCTTCCTCCCTGAGTGATTACCTGCAATACTGGGCCTCCCTGGGGTGTGTTGCAATGAGCGCCTTGAGGAAAAGGGGGTGAGGTTTGCATACTTAGGTTTTCTAGGTCAAGTACAATATCAGCTTTAGTTGTGTTGATTTTACCTGGGCCAGACCATTGTATCAAACGACACAATCCTCCGTTTTGGTTTAGAGTCAATTGGGCCACGGTACCTCGAAGTGTCAACTGGGCCTCATCGACCGTCAAATTTAGGTCAAGATGACTGGGCACCCTAAGGGTTAATGAGGTTGCAAATACCTTGTGTGCACCGAGTTTGTCGTTGGGGTTTTCGAAATTGGGTACGGCTTGTTCTTTTAGCAATACGACGGCATCGGTCACTTGGCTGTGCAGTTGCAAAGCCGTTGCATATTCTCCTTCGGTTTGGTATAGGGCTTCGATCGCTTGAACTTGTGCATCTCCCGTAATCGAAATTGTGCCTGCATAAGGCAAGTCGACAACGAGTAACTGCTGAGATTCGACCGCCCACGATTGGCGGAACTGCTGCTGTGCTCCAGCAAAAAAACTAAAACAAATAAACAGGCTATGGAGAAGAACCGTTTTTATTTCTGCATGTTTTTAGCCTCGATACTCAAGGTCGCGTGGGGCACCAAAAACAAACGCTGTTTGTTGATCAACTTACCCGTTACACGGCAAATACCGTAGGTTTTGTTTTCGATCCGTATTAAGGCGTTTTTTAAGTCACGAATAAATTTTTCTTGCCGTAATGCCAGCTGTGTGTTCGCTTCTTTGGACATGGTTTCTGACCCCTCCTCAAACGCTTTAAAAGTCGGTGCAGTATCGTCGGTGCCATTATTTCCATCGTTCATATAGGCGCTGCGCAACAGCTCCAAATCAGCTTTGGCCTTGGCGATCTTTTCATCGATTAAAACTCTAAATTCTTCCAGCTCTTTGTCCGTATAACGGACTTTTTTATCCTCTGCCATATCAATTGGTTTTTAGGGTTATTAGTATTTGTTCTTCGTTGAGGGTTACTGAGTGTCCCTCATTCATCGTTTCATCATACATTAAAGAAGTGGCCAAAATCTCGGACATGATGTATGCCTTATTGGCTTCTACCGCTTCTTTTACCCGGGGGGTGGGAGCCATCGTAACGACTATGGTGTCTGTTACTTCTAGTCCATTGTCTTTTCTAAGGTTTTGAATTTTATTAATCAATTCCCGCGCCATCCCTTCTTGAACCAGTTCCTCGGTAAGGCTAATGTCCAAGGCCACGGTAATTCCATGACTACTGGCTACTTGCCATCCTTCAATGTCTTTGGGTCCGATAAGAACATCTTCAGGTTCTAAAGTAATCTTTTTTTCATTAACCGTAAGGGTAATGGCCGTGCCGCCTTCTAACTGTCGTAGCTGTTCGGTAGGAAGTTTTACGATGGCTTGGACAACCGAGTTCAGGGATTTCCCCAAGCGTGGGCCGAGGGTTTTAAAGTTAGGCTTGACTTCTTTGACCAAGATGCTACTGGCATCGTCGATCAGTTCAACGTCTTTTACATTAATTTCAGAACACAGCAGCGGAGCGACTTCCTCTAGGGCTTTTTTCTCTTCCAAATTATGCGCCGGAATCATAATTTTTTGCAGGGGCTGACGCACTTTTATCCGTTCTTTTTTTCGGAGTGAAAGGGCCAAGGATGTAATGATTTGTGCCTTATTGATACGGGTTTCTAATTCGGGTTTGTGGTATTCGGGCTTTGGATTAGGAAAATCTGACAAGTGAACCGATTGGCAATCTTCGCGCTGGGTGGCCTTGATTAAATCACGGTACAACGCATCGGCATAAAAAGGAGCGATGGGAGCACTGAGTTTGGCCACAGTCACCAAGCACTCATAAAGGGTTTGATAGGCGGCCACTTTATCGGGGCCATAGCTCCCTTTCCAAAACCGTCGGCGTGACAAACGAACATACCAATTGCTTAAGCGCTCTTGGACAAAATCAGCGATGGCGCGTGCCGCTTTGGTCGCCTCATAATCTGCATAAGCCGAATCTACTGTCTCGATAAGGCCTGAAAGCTCAGAGAGTATCCATTGGTCGAGCTCAGGTCGACTGTGATGTGGGATGGTCTCTTCTTTGTGCTGGAACCCATCGATGTTTGCATAGAGGCTAAAAAAAGAATAGGTGTTGTATAGGGTTCCAAAAAATTTGCGTTGAACCTCTGCAATTCCTTCGGGGTCAAATTTTAGGTTGTCCCAAGGATTTGCGTTGGCAATCATATACCAGCGTGTAGCGTCGGGACCGTATTTTTCCAGAATTTCAAACGGATCTATCGCATTACCCAACCTTTTGGACATTTTTTGCCCTTGTTTGTCCAATACAAGGCCGTTAGAAACTACATTTTTATAGGCTTTATTATTAAATACCAAGGTAGCGATGGCGTGCAGGGTATAAAACCAACCCCGGGTCTGGTCTACTCCTTCGGCGATATAATCGGCGGGGAAATGCGTGCCTTGGTCAATTTTGTCTTTGTTTTCAAAGGGGTAATGCCACTGGGCATAGGGCATAGACCCTGAGTCAAACCAAACATCGATCAGATCACTTTCGCGGTAAAGCGGTGTTTTTCCGTCGTCTGCGACCAAGGTGATTTGATCGACCGTGTCTTTGTGCAAATCGATTTGTGCATAATTGGCCGCTCCCATATCTCCCACTACAAAATTTTCAAAAGGATGGTGTTTTTGTACCCCAGCAGCGATGGCTTTTTCTATTTCTGCTACAAAAGTAGCCATAGAACCGATGACTTTTTCGGTCTTACCGTCTTCGGAGCGCCAGATTGGGAGTGGTATTCCCCAAAAGCGAGAGCGCGACAAATTCCAATCGTTGGCATTGGAAAGCCAATTGCCAAATCGGCCTTCTCCTGTAGCTTTAGGTTTCCAGTTTATCTCTTGATTGAGGTCCACCATACGGTCTTTGATTTCGGTAACTTTAATAAACCACGAGTCCAAAGGATAATAAAGAATGGGCTTGTCCGTACGCCAACAATTGGGGTAGGCGTGAACGTATTTTTCAACCTTAAAGGCTTTGTTTTCTTCCTTAAGACGAATGGCGATTTCGACATCTACCGAACGCTCTGGTGCCTCTCCCTCAGGGTAATATTCGTTTTTGACATACTTACCTCCCAGGCTACCAACTTCTTTTCTGAATCTTCCTTGAAGATCTACCAAGGGCGCTGTATTTTGATTTTCATCCAAAACCAATAAGGGAGGCACCTCGGGGGTAGCCTCTTTGGCGGCTTTGGCATCGTCGGCGCCAAAGGTGGGCGCGGTATGGACAATTCCTGTCCCGTCTTCGGTGGTGACAAAGTCTCCCAAGATAACCCGAAAAGCGTTTTCAGGGGTTGTAAGGGGTTTAGGCGCTTCCTCCCACAATTGTTCATAGCGGATTCCTTCGAGGGAAGCCCCTAAAATTTCTTGTCCTAACAGATAGGGAATTTTTCCCTCCTGGGGCTTGTAGGCTTCCAGTGCTGAAAGTGAATCTACTTGGACAAACTTTCCACCAAATTGCTTTGCGACCAATGCTTTAGCCAATAAAACACGTAAGGGCTTAAAGGTGTATTGGTTGTAGGTAAAAACCTCAACATACTCAATCTTGGGCCCCACTGTCAGCGCGGTATTAGAAGGGAGGGTCCAAGGGGTGGTTGTCCACGCTAGAATATACAGAGGCGTATCTTTTTGGAGGGATTTTGGAAGGGTTTCTGGAAGGGTTTTAAATTGGGCGGTCACCGTTGTGTCGGTCACGTCTTGATAGGTCCCCGGTTGGTTTAACTCGTGTGAGCTAAGTCCCGTTCCTGCTTTGGGGGAATAGGGTTGTATCGTATAGCCTTTGTAGAGCAATCCCTTTTGGTGAATTTGTTTCAGCAACCACCATACACTTTCGATGTATTTGGGGGTGTAGGTCACATAGGGATCGTTCATATCGACCCAATAGCCGATTTGTTCGGTGAGCTTGTTCCAAACATCGGTATAGCGCATGACCGCTTTTTTACAGGCTTCGTTGTATTCAGTAACGGTTAATGTTTTGCCGATTTCATCTTTGGTGATGCCCAATTCCTTTTCGACGCCCAATTCTACCGGCAATCCGTGGGTGTCCCAGCCGGCCTTGCGTTGTACCTGATACCCTTTTTGGGTTTTATAGCGACAAAAAATATCCTTGATGGTGCGGGCCATCACATGATGAATTCCCGGCAGTCCATTGGCAGAAGGTGGTCCTTCATAAAAAATAAAGGGGGCATTCCCTTCTCGGTTGGTAATGGTTTTTTGGAAAATCGCTTCACGGTTCCAAAAGTCCAAAACCTCCTGCGCGGTTGCCGACAAGTTTAACCCTTTATATTCCTTGAAAGCCATTGTTTTAAGTGCTTTTTTCTAAAGTTGCGAAAATAAGCATTTTAGCGCAACTTCAGCGTAGTGCGGCTTGGAAAAAATAGCTTAAAACTTCAGTCTAAGACCCAATTGGAGGCTTCTTCCGGGGGCCGAAACCCCAGAGGCAAAACTGCGGTAATGGGTGTCAAAAATATTATCAAGCCCAAACTGAAAGGTCAAATCGGGCCGTGGGGCATAATTGGCAAATACGGCTGCTCTGTTCCATGCAGGGCTTCCTGCATAGCGTGGAATGTCTGAGGTAGGATTGAGTAGGGGAGTTTCTTCGAGGCCATCTTCTCCTCCATAACTGTATTCATCGGGATCTTTTGCCCCACTGAATTGGTAATCGGCCCGAAAGCTCCACCGGGTTTTTTCGTACTGTAGCGAAATCGATCCAAAATAGGGGGCTATTGAGGGCAATGGCCCGTATTTTTCATTTTTATTGCCCAAGGTATACATCAGGTTGGCCCGAGCCATCAGTGCGGGAGTAAAAGCATATTGCCCGTCTATCGAGCTTCCATAGACCCAACGGTTTCCCAAGTTTTTGTTGGCCACGGTTGGAAGTTCTTCACCATCGTATAAAATGGTGGCCAAACTTGGGGTGGTATTGTCTGAGAAAACAATATAATCACTGCGCACAATATGCCGTGAAATCATGGTAGCAAAGCCGCGCGCAGAGAGTTGGTTTTTTTGGTTTTGCCCCATGCGCATCAGGCCAATGTCAAAATTGTAGGCATATTCGGGTTTGAGAAAAGAATTGGGAACAATCAACACCCCGGCGTTTTCTCTAATTTTCCCGATGTCGTCAATATTAGGAGCCTTAAATCCATTGGAGAGAATAAAATTAAGTTGCCATCCGGGTTTGGGTTTGTAGATTGTGGCTAGGGTCCACGTTAGGGCTTCCGAACTTAGAGTCACTTTGGTTAAGAGGGGGTCAATCAGGGCTGTTTTTTTCCATTCGGCATCAAGACTCGATAGGGTCAGTCTTAAGCCGGCGTTTAGGGTGAGTTTGGAAGTATAGTCCCATACCCCATTGGCATAGAGGGCCAAACTCCCCATACTGCTTCCTTTACTGGGGTATCGGCTAGGAATGGCCAAGGGCCAGTCGCTGCCAACGATTTGGTTTCCTTGCACCGACAGTACACGGCTAAAACCACGGGAATACACCCAATTGTATGTCCCTTCAAACCCATAGGCAACATTGATTTTTTCGGCCGGAAGGGCGTCAAAATCGGCATTGAGACTGAGTACATTGACCTGTTCTTCTTGGGTGTCCCTTTGTAGGCTTCCAAATTTGCGTTTGTTTCGTGACTCGACGATGTTTTGATAAGCCAATGTTAAGGTTCCTTTGCGCAACCACTTGCGGTCTTTAAATGCTTTGTATTGGGCCGCGGCCAAAAAACGATTCTGAGGGCCGTAGTACCATTCGCTAAATTTAAGGTCGTCCTGATCCCCTTCGCTGAGTTTGTCATAGCGATCGATATCAGAAGAGGTAGAATATTGAAGGTTTAGGGTCAACTGGCTTTGTGTGTTGATTTGATATAAAAACTTTTGAAAAAAGTCGTATTGATCATAGCCCGTGTTTTTCTGAATTTCTGGGTCGGGATTACGGGTGGCCGTTTCTTTATAATAACTTCTTGTATTTTCCGAAAAATAAGGAGTAAGCCCCCAATCTGCATACCCGTGGGTCCGGTGGGTTCCCATACGAATGTCCCCAAATTTTGAAAAACTTAGGCTACTGATACTCCCCCATTTTTCTTTGCTCACCTGGGCAGTAAAATTATTCATACTCCCTTGGTTGGTGCTATTATAGGCACTGGAAAAATTTCCTTCAAAGGGCTTTTCGGCATTGAGCTTGGGCGTTTTGGTGTAGTAATGGATTACTCCGCCCAAGGCATCGGAACCATAGCCTACCGAGGAAGGGCCAAAAATAACTTCTACCCGCTCAAGGACATTGGGGTCAAGGGTAATGGCGCTTTGAAGGTGTCCCGAACGGTATATGGCGTTGTTCATCCGCACCCCATCAACGACCAATAACACCCGATTGGCTTCAAATCCTCTTAAAACAGGACTTCCTCCTCCACCTTGAGACTTTTGAACCCGTACACCCGGGCTCAATTCCAAAATATCGGCACCGGTACGCAGGAGGGTTTTTTCGAGTGCCTCCGCCGTGATTAGTGAGACCTTTTCTGCCAACTGATCACGTCGGGTTTCGTTTCGGGCCACCGAAAGAATCACCTCTTGCAACATTTCGGTTGCCGGAACCATATAAAAATATTGTGTTTCCCATGCTCCCGATAGAGAGGTCAGCGTAGCGGGTTGGAAGCCATTGAGCTGGAGGTTTATTTTTAGTTCTCCTTCAAAGCCACGAAGATCGGCCTGGCCTTGCGCATCGGTCAAAGTGCTTTTGGTACGGTCGTCCGAAAAAAGCGCAACACCCTCTAGAGGGGTATTGGTCTCTTGGTCGATCACCCTAAGCTGCTGTCCCCAAACAACGGGCATAGCCATCCACAGCAATAGGACTATTACCCTAGGCAAATACCGTTTGAAGAATATGTAAGGACTTTGGCTTTCCAAAATGCTGAAGATGAAGGCTGTAATAATTTAAAATCGCGTTTAACAATTCCTTTTTGACGTCTTTGTCAAGTTGTAATGTATGCAATTTATCAAAATTTGTGCCGAAGAGTCTTTTAAAATAAAAAAGTGTGACCCCTTCTAAGTAGGGTCCGGTGGGTTTTTGGTCTTGAAAATTTCCCGATTCTAAATCAAGATAAGCCTTTTCGGTAGGGTCAACGCTGGGATAAAAGCCGATAAACTTGGTCATTTCTATTAAAAACTTCAAATGAAAATTGGCCTTATACGCACTGTGTTCCAAAAATTGAATCGCAGAGGCCAAAAAAGCATATAGCCCCGGATTGGGTTCGGCCTCTTCTTGCAAAACCTCCTGTACCACTTCGGCCAAAAAGAGTGTTACGGTCTGCTGTACTACATCGGGTTGCTGAAAATGGCTACTGGCAATTAGCTGGGCTTCACGAATGTGATGCAGTTCCCTTTGCGGGTGATGATAGACCACCGCCGCTAACTCCGAAAAAGGCTGAAACAAACCCTTTTTTAATCCCGTTTTTTTGGCGGACAAAATTCCCTTCAGCAAGTAGGATTGAAACCCCAAAGTCTCAGAATAGCATCGGGCAATAAGACTCGTATCACCATATTTGATAGTTCCAATAACGATGATACGGGTCTTAAGCTGCATGGTCGATTAGACTACCCCTTGTGCAAGCATGGCGTCTGCAACTTTTACAAATCCTGCAATATTGGCTCCTTTGACATAGTTGACAACGTTTTTTTCGTCGCCATACTTAAGGCATGATTTGTGAATGTCGACCATAATCCCTTTGAGTTTGGCGTCAACCTCATCGCGGGTCCAACTGTAACGCAGCGAGTTTTGGGCCATCTCCAATCCAGATACGGCAACACCTCCCGCGTTGGACGCCTTACCGGGCGCATAGCTGATTTTCCTTTTATGGAAAACAGCAATTGCCTCGGGGGTCGAAGGCATATTGGCTCCCTCACCCACACAAACACAACCGTTGTCCACCAAGGTTTTGGCGTCTTCACCATTGAGTTCGTTTTGTGTAGCACAGGGCAAGGCAACATCACAGGCCACACCCCAGGGGGTTTGCCCTGCATAAAATTGGGCCTTGGGATAGCTTTCTACATACGAAGAAATTCTACCGCGTTGGACATTTTTAAGTTTCATGATAAACGCGAGCTTCTCAGCATCTATGCCATCTGGATCGTGAATAAACCCAGAAGAATCGGACATGGTGAGCACCTTGGCGCCGAGGTGTAGACACTTTTCGGCGGCGTACTGGGCCACGTTTCCGGAACCGGAAATCACCACTTTTTTATTTTCTAATGAATCACCTTTGTGGCGGAGCATTTCTTCGGTAAAATAGACCACCCCATAGCCTGTCGCTTCGGGGCGAATCAAAGAGCCTCCCCAAGAAACCCCTTTACCGGTGAGTACGCCCGTAAATTCGTTTTTCAATCTTTTGTATTGGCCAAAGAGGTAGCCAATTTCGCGGCTTCCTACGCCAATATCGCCGGCAGGAACGTCCCGGTTGGGACCGATGTGCCGAAAGAGTTCCGTCATAAAACTTTGACAAAAACGCATCACTTCGGTATCCGTTTTCCCTTTGGGGTTAAAATCGGAGCCCCCCTTACCCCCACCCATCGGTAAGGTGGTAAGGCTGTTTTTAAAGACCTGTTCAAAGGCCAAAAACTTTAATACACTCAAATTCACGCTCGGGTGAAAACGAAGCCCCCCCTTGTATGGGCCAATGGCAGAGTTCATTTCGATCCGGTAGCCACGGTTGACTTGAATTTCTTCTTTGTCGTCTATCCACGGCACACGAAAAGACACTACCCGTTCGGGCTCGACCATGCGTAACAAAATGTTCTGCCCATAGTAAATGTCGTGTTGAACAATATAAGGAATAACCGTTTCCGCAACTTCGGTTACGGCCTGCATAAATTCGGGCTCATTTTGGTTGCGGCTTTCTACTTCTTGTAGAAATTGTCGGATGATTTTGTCCATAACTGTTGGTTTATTTTTGGGGTAAAAGTAATGTAAATTATCAAGGAAACTTTAGCGATTTAGCCAAAAAGAAAATGGAGTACTTCTTCGATTTTGGCAAAAGAAACGACCTTAATCCCTTTGGGGTGGGCCATCTCTTGGGCGTATTTTGAAATAAGGATGGAATCGAATCCCAATTTGGCTGCTTCACGAATACGCTGTTCGGTTTTGGCTACGGGTCTGATTTCTCCCGAAAGACCTACCTCTGCGGCAAACGCGCATTTTTTGGACAAGGCGATATCGTGATGACTAGAGAGTATGGCGGCCACAACGGCCAAGTCCAGTGCCGCATCATCAATGCTGATGCCTCCGGCGATATTGATAAACACATCTTTGGATCCTAGGGCAAATCCAGCTCTTTTCTCCAAAACGGCTAAGAGCATATTGAGTCGTTTGCTATTAAACCCGGTACTGTTGCGTTGGGGTGTCCCATAAACTGCCGAGCTTACTAGGGCTTGAATTTCGACAAACAGGGGGCGTATGCCTTCAATGGTAGCTGCTACGGCATGACCGCTAAGGTTGGTGTCGTGAGAAGATAAGAGGATTTCACTGGGGTTGGCTACCGTTTTAAGTCCATCGGGTTGCATTTGGTAAATCCCGATTTCGGCTGTCGCACCAAAACGGTTTTTTTGCGCGCGCAAAATCCGGTACATATGGTTTTGATCTCCTTCAAATTGCAAGACCGTATCCACCATATGTTCCAAAATTTTAGGCCCTGCCAAAGCTCCTTCTTTGGTGATGTGGCCGACCAACACGATGGAGGTATTGGTTTGTTTGGCAAAGGCAATCAACTCGGCAGCACAGGTTTTGATTTGAGAAATACTCCCTGCACCGCTTTCTACAAAGTCGCTATGCAGGGTTTGGATGGAGTCGATGATCACCAATTCGGGTTGCTGTTGTTCGAGTTGTAGCAAAATGGATTGGGTTCGGGTTTCGGTGAGTATATAACATTGCGAAGGCTTTTTTTGCATCCGCGCTGCACGAAGCTTGATTTGTTTTTCGCTTTCTTCGCCAGAGATATAGAGTACCTTTGCCGGTAGAGCCAAGGACAGTTGCAACAGCAAGGTCGACTTGCCGATGCCCGGTTCACCCCCTAACAAAATTACTGCGCCAGAGACTATTCCACCGCCCAACACCCGGTTGAGTTCAGGGTCTTGGGTGTCGATACGCTGTTCGTGATCGGTACTAAGGGTGTCGATTAACTGGGGAGTCTGGCTTCTTTTTTTGGCCGAAAAAGGGGTGTTTTGCGTGGGCTTCTGAATCACCTCCTCAACGATGGTGTTCCATTCTTTACAGCCGTTACATTGCCCTTGCCATTGGGTGTGTGCAGTCCCACAGTTTTGACAAAAAAAGCTGGTTTTGGTTTTTCCCATTCCTTTCCTTCTAAGAAACCCGGTTGACTAAAGGTAAGGCAAAAAAAGAAAGTGCCCCAAAAACAACAATCATCAGGGTTTGTGATGACCACATGATCCATCCAAACGCCAATCCAGTAGCGTTGCTGATGCCAAAACTTTCCAATACCAAGGCCACCGTGAACGGGTAAATGCCTATTCCACCGTTGGTAGCCGAAATTACGATTCCCCCTGCTACAAAGGCAGGGATTATCATGGTCAAGGTGAGCACATCAGTTTCGGGCAAGGCCCATTTTATGGTATAAAACATGGCCAGATACATGGCCCAAATAAATAGGCTGTGGAGCAAAAACCATCCTTTGTGGGGCATAGACAAGATGCTTTTGACTCCTTGTAAAAAGCCCGCTATCAATGATTTGGCTCGAAGAACCCATTGGTTTTGGCTTTGACGAAAAATAAGCCATCCTCCTGTCATTACTATAAGCCCTCCGAGAAGTAGGAGAACAAGGGTTTGGTAGTTGATGGTTTTGGGGCGTAGCAAATCCCAAATCAGTTCAAATTGAACGCCTAGAGCAAGTAGGATAAAAAACAATAAAAATACCAGGTCTACAATGCGCTCGGCGATCACGGTTCCAAAGACTTTTTCAAAAGGGAGTTTTTCATAGTTCGCCAATGCGGTTGCCCGAAGTATTTCTCCAGAACGGGGTACGCCCAAATTGGCCAGGTAGGCAATCATTACCGTAAATACACTATTGATAAAACGGGGCCGATAACCCAAGGGCTGAAGTAAGTATTTCCAACGGTAGGCTCTTGAAAGATGACTCATGATGGCAAACAAAACCGAAAGTCCAACATACACATAATTGGCCTGTGCGATAGAATCCCAAATAGCATTCCGTTCTTCTTGCGTGGTCCCCTTTAGTGAAAGCCAAATAAAAAAAACACCAATGGCCAGGGGGAGTATTTTTTTAATAAGGGTTTGAAGGGTGGTCAACAGTTAATGAATTGTATTGGTCTTTTCGTTGGGAAAAATCAGGGTTGGGGTAAAGGTTTTTGCGGCTTCAAAATCCATGAGCGCATAGCTGATGATAATGACGATGTCCCCCGGTTGAACTTTTCGGGCTGCTGGGCCGTTTAGGGTAATTTCTCCTGACCCTTTTTGCCCTTCGATTACATAGGTTTCCAGGCGTTCACCATTGTTGACATTGACCACCTGTACTTTTTCCCCTACGACCAAATTGGCCGCATCGATCAAATCCCGATCTATGGTGATACTCCCCATATAGTTGAGGTCAGCTTGGGTCACGGTAACACGGTGAATTTTGGACTTAACCACTTCAATTTTCATGCGGCAAAGATACTGTATTTTAGAAAGACAGATTGTCGATCAATCTTATATTCCCCAGCTTTGCGGCAATAAAGCCTCTAGGGATGCCCCCAATTGGGTTTTTGATTTCCTGAAGGTGTGTTTCATCACAAATCGAAAAATAATCAAGGGTAAATTGGGGATTCTTATTAAACACATCCTGCACCCATTGATGAATTTGGTCGATGGATTGTGTTTTAAATTTTGTTTTGGCGGCTTGTAGTGTTTGGTATAGAAGTCCCGCTTGTGCCCGTTCTTCGGTAGTGAGCAGGGCGTTGCGAGAGCTCATGGCCAGGCCATTGGCTTCACGAACTATGGGACAGCGAATAATCTGCGTTTGAAGGTTTTTTTGGGCCACAAGGGTTTCTATGACTCGTACTTGCTGAAAATCTTTTTCCCCAAAATACGCCTTTGTAGGGCCTACTTTACGCAAGAGTTTTTCTACCACGGTGGCCACTCCTTCAAAATGTTGGTGCCTAGACCGCCCCTCCATGGTTTTGGTCAGTGCTCCAAAGTCATATTCTCCTACGGCTAGGCTTTCTCCATATAGGTCTGCTGCTTCGGGGGTATAGACCCATAGCTTGGCTCCAAGTGTTTGTAGCAATTCGAGGTCTTTGGCTAAAGTGCGGGGGTAGCGTTGCAAATCGGCGGCATCGTCAAATTGGGTGGGATTGACAAAGATGCTGACGACAGTTTGCGGATTATCGGCTAGGGAGCGTTTTATTAAAGAAAGGTGACCGCGGTGTAAGGCACCCATGGTAGGAACAAAACCTACATTTTCCCGGTCGTTTAGGTGCTTTTCAAGCTTTTTGTAAATTTTAAACACCTCCATTTAGGAAAACATTAACAGCGCAAAATAGACAAAGTTTCTAGAACTCTGAATAATAATTTATAATTTTGCAAAACTTTTACTTCTCGTAAAACACAATTATGAAAGACAAAAAAGTCCTAATCATATCTTCTGAGGTTGTTCCTTATTTGCCCAATACTGAACAGGCTTTCAACTCTTTTCAAATTCCCAAATGCGTAAACGAAAAAGGGGGGCAAACCCGAATTTTTATGCCCCGCTATGGTTTGATAAACGAGCGACGACATCAGCTGCATGAAGTGATTCGTCTATCAGGCATGAACCTAGTAATCAATGAGTTGGACACACCCCTAATCATCAAAGTGGCTTCGATTCCCAAAGAACGAATGCAGGTATATTTTATCGATAACGAAGATTTTTTTAAACGCCGTGCTGTGTTGCGTGACGACAAAGGGAATCTGTTTGATGACAATGACGACCGGATGGTCTTTTTTACCAAAGGAGTGATTGAAACCGTAAAAAAACTAAATTGGTCTCCTGATATTATCCACTTGCACGGTTGGTTTACTTCATTGTTTCCCCTGTATCTAAAGACGCTTTACAAAGACGAGCCCTTGTTTCAGGACAGTAAGCTCGTGACTTCGGTATACCCCAAAGATTTTGAGGGCCCCATGTCTGAAGAACTAAAGGCCAAAATTGCCCATGACAAAATCGAAGATAAAAGTATCGATCACTTGGCCAAAGCCAGTTATGAAAACTTGATGCAGGTCAACGCGACCCATGCCGACGGCTTTGTGATTGCTAGCGAAGCGGTCGATCAAAAAACATTGGCAACCCTTAAATCGACCAAAAAGCCCCTTTTGGAATACGCAGACACCCACCAAGAAGACGCCTACGTCAATTTCTACACAGAAAAAATTTGCTGATCCTCCATGCCTCTTTCAAAAGCCTTAAGACCCAGCGGTGCCCTTATAGTTGTTGCCCTCGCAATCGCCTCGTGTAACAAAGACTTTCATGGGGTTGGTGCCAACTTATTGGAGGAGCAAGCCTTCAATACACAAAGTGTACGTGTTCCGGTATATGCCTATCAAGACGCCACCGAAAAAGTACAGGCCGATGGCCTTCCGCTGGCGCAACTGGGCGAAATTCATCATCCTGTTTTTGGAAAAGCTCAGGCTGCGATCGTATCACAGCTGCAACTTACCTCAAACGCGGTTTTTGGTAATTTTAGCCAAGCCCGTGAAGACGCCTTGGACGAAGACAATATCCAAGTCATCCAAGAAAACGAACAAGTAATCGCAGCGTATTTGGAAATCCCTTTTTTCAACAACCTTAAAGACAGTGATTCTGATGGGGTTATTGACGCCTTTGACAGCGACCCCGAAGATCCGCAAAGTGATACCGATGGCGACGGACTTTCAGACCTTATCGAAACCCAAAGTGGCTACAATCCTTTGGACCCAGACAGTGATGGCGATGGTATTTTGGATCCGGATGATGAAGACAGTGAATTTGATCAAGAAAATAAAGTCTATCAAATTGATTCCTTGTACGGCAACCGAGCGGCCTCGTTTGACATTAAGGTCTATGAGCTCACTTATTATTTAAGTCGTTTGGACCCTTATAATAATTTTGAAACGCCTTTAGCCTACTTTTCCAATCGCGACTATGTAGAAGAAGGCTTTACAGGGACCTTGCTCCACCAGAGCAATTATTCCCTCAATTTTGACGAACTGCGTTTTAACTACCAAGAAGACGACCCCGAAACAACAGATGTAGATGAAACCACCCAGGTCGAAACCCGGCTTAGCCCACGGATTCGTTTACCTTTGGACACCCGTTTCTTTCAAGAATCATTTGTCCGTATGGAGGGACAACCCGAATTGGACAGTCAAGATCAATTTAACGAACATTTGCGGGGGCTGATTATTCAAACCGAAAACTTTTCGGACGACCTGTATATGCTGCTCGATATTGGACAAGCAGAAATAAAAATCACCTATAACTACGACAGCTACAACCTCAACGATACGGCCGATGACACGAATGACGACACCATAGATCGGCTCGAAAAAACCTACACCATGCCCTTGGGAGGTGTTCAGATAAACACCTTAAAAAACACCTTTGCCGATGCGGCCATCGCCCAGCAAATCGAACAAAGTAATGCCGGAATTCCCGCAGACAAAATCTATATTCAAGGAGCTCAAAAACACGCCCGTATTCAGTTGTTTGACCCTGAAAATGACCCGTTGGAAGAAGAACTCTTTAGGGTTCGGGATCAAAAATGGCTCATTAATGAGGCGAATTTGGTCTTTAACATAGACCCCGCATACGACCCTGTTACGGGGGGTTCACTGCCCGACCGGCTTTACTTATACAATTACAAAACAGGAATGGCCATCAACGACTACGTCAAAGATCAATCCTTAAACAGCGATGTAAAAAATGGCGATAAGTTTATCTATGGGGGCTTGTTAGAGTACGACGACAACGGGCGTCCAAAATCCTATAAATTTCGAATCACTGACCATGTAAACAATATTGTACGGCGTGATTCTACCAACGTCACCTTGGGCGTTGTTTTGGGAGCAAACACCGATTTTATCGCCCCAAAGACCGCTACACTAGATGCCCTTAGAGGCGACATAAAATACCCTACTACGGGAATCCTTAATCCTTTTGGTGTAGTTATAATAGGCTCACATCCCGAAGCGGCGCAAATCGATAAAAAACTTTGTTTAGAAATTTTCTATACCGAATACTAGTCTAGAGCATACTCCAGCACGTAAACGCAACAAATAGAAGGACAAAACCCACCACTCCCTGCAAAAGGGTTGTGAATGTATGTGTGCGATAGGCTTCCTTTAGATTTAGTTCTCCCAGTTGGCTGACTATCCAAAAATACGAATCGTTGGCATGCGAAACGGTCATTGCGCCCGTGCCAACCGCCAAGAGCGTCCAAATTTTTCCCATCTCACTATCCATTCCCAATCCGGATAAAAGTGGAAATACCATCGAAGAGGTGGTGATGATCGCCACGGTAGATGACCCCTGGGCTGTTTTAAGCAGCGCAGCAAGTAAAAAAGGAAGTGCTATACCCATGCTGGGACTAAAAGACAGCGTCTGGAGTATCGATGTTAGATCGACTTGCTGAAGCACACTGCCTAAGGCGCCCCCCATAGCGGTGATTAACAAGATGGGTGATGCCTGAACAATGCCTTTTTCGATGACTTCCTTTCGGGCAACCCGCTGTTTAATGCAGAGTAGAAAGGCAAAAAAAACACCCAGTAATAAGGCGTATTCGGGGGTGCCCAAAAATTGAATATACTTCGTAAGACTGGGTGAAAAAACAAAAGGGGCAAGGGCTGCAAGAGCCATTAATAAAATCGGGAGGAGCAGAGGGGTAAGCGCCCAAACCAACGAAGGACCCTTTTTAAATTCTGTGGACAAAAGGGTTTCTTTCAGTACCGCTGCTGAAGGGTTTATTCCTTTAGAAACCGCCAAATAGTAGGCATAGGCGGCTCCAACAAGCATAAGCAGTAGGGCAAATAGCCCACCCATTACAAAGAGTAGAAAAAGGTTTTGCAATTGCAAATTGGCCGCGGCAGCCAACGGCCCAGGTGTGGGAGGTACCAGTACATGGGTAGCAAACAGTCCTGTGGACAAGGCAATGGTCAATGAATTTCTAAGCACTTTTTGTCCTGCGGCTAACTTTTTGGTTAGGGGGGCTAAAATCACAAAAGCGGCATCGCAAAAAACCGGAATAGCCACCAAATACCCAATGGCCCCCACCACAAATGGGAGCGGTAGTCGAACAAGAACTTTTAATAGTCCGCGAGCCAAGGCCGTCGTTGCACCACTCGCTTCTAAGGCAGCGCCAATCCATGCGCCGTAAAGGATGAGCAGGCCGATTTTTTGAAGGGTATTGCCAAAACCTCCTCCCAAGACCGGTGTGATTTGATCCAAGGGCAATCCCAACAACACCGCCAATCCAAGGGCGCTTGTAAGCAATACGATAAATGGATGCCATTTGAGGTAACTGGTTCCTATGATAATCCAAAGCAGGGCGGCAGTTATATAAAGAATTTCTATCCCCATTTTAAATGGTATTTTTTAACGAGTGTTCGACTTGTTTTTGAAGGAAATCTGCCGCCAGCGGTTTTGCTGTTTGAAAATCCATTTGATCGGGGGTGATGGTAAATGCTTTTTGGAGGCCCATTTTTTTGAGCTGTTTTGCTGTGGCCGAGATGCGTCCGGCGTAGGCCCAAACCGGTGTTGCCTCCTTTTGGGCGTAGTGTATTAATTTGCTGACTACTTTGCCGTAAGAACTTTGTTGATCCAAATGGCCTTCTCCGGTCAGGATTAGGTCGGCTTTTTTTATTTTTTCTTCCAAGCCACAAAAACCCGCAAGCAGGTCAAAACCGGATTGACATTGTGCATCCAAAAAAGGGGATAATCCTGCGGCAGTCCCTCCAGCTGCTCCCCCGCCAGGGAAGGTCGTTATGTCTTTTCCTGTGGTTGCCAAAATCCGAGAGGCAAGCTGAGCGCTGTTGTTCTCAAGTTGATCAACCATAGAGGCATTGGCCCCTTTTTGGGGGGCATAAACCGCGGCTGCACCCAAAGGGCCCAATAGCGGATTGGTCACATCACAAGCCATGACAAAGGGGGTGCTGCGAACACGGGAATCCCATTCGTCATAAAGGCTATAGATGGCTCCCAAATTTTCCCCATTCGGGACAATTGTTTGTTGGTTTTGGTCCAATAGTTTACCCCCTAGGGCAGTAAATATTCCCATACCCATATCGTGTGTAGCGCTACCGCCTAGCCCAAGTATGATTTTTTTGGCTCCGCGGTCTAATGCGTTTAGGATTTGGATTCCCGTACCATAGGTATTGGTTTTTAGTGGGTTTTTTTCTGGTTCTGATAACAAGCTGAGGCCTGAGGCCTGAGACAACTCAATCCATGCGGTTTTTTCATCATTAAACAAAAAATAGGGTGCTCGTATGGCCAGCCCTAAAGGGTCTTGGGTGTTACAAACTATCGTTTTACCTTGTTGGGCCTGAGTAAGTAATTCAAAGGCTCCTTCGCCTCCGTCGGAAAAAGGTAGAAGGGTAAAAGATACTTGGGGCAACACCTTTTGGACAGCACGGGCCATGGCATGAGCCGCCTGGGTTGCGCTAAGGCTTTCTTTAAACGAATCCGGTACGATAAGAATCTTCACCCTAGGATTTATCTTTAATGGCTTGGATGATGGTTTGCGCGTGCAAACGTGAGTTTTCTATAAACCATTTATTGGTCTTCAGTCCTCCACAGACCACACCGGCAAGGTAAACACCCGGTACGTTAGAAGCCATGGTCTGGGTGTCATATACAGGTGTGTGATCGACATCGTCGCGAAACTGGACCCCCAATTTTTCTAATAGTGAAAAATTGGGTTGATACCCGGTCATGGCCAGGACAAAATCGTTGGGGATTTCGTGGCTTTTGGTAGGCGTATTAAACCTGACAGTATTTGGAGTAATTTCGACGATATTTGCTTCGAAAAAAGCGTTGATACTCCCCTCTTCGATACGGTTAACGATATCGGGGCGGGCCCAGTATTTTACATTTTCTCCAATTTGCTTTTCTCGGATAATCATGGTCACGCTTTTGGCGCCTTTGCGGTAGGTTTCTAGGGCGGCATCTACTGCCGAATTGGCGGCACCTACTACGACAATATCCATGTTGTAGTAGGGATGCGGCTCGCTGTAATAATGTCGGACCTTGGGGAGGTTTTCACCCGGGACATTTAGCAAATAGGGGTGATCGTAAAAACCGGTAGCGATGATAATGTTTTGAGTGGAGTATTGGCCTTTGTCGGAGCCTAAAACAAAGCCATCTTGGGTTTTTTCGAAGGTTTTGATTTCTTCGTACAAATGGGGGTTTAACTTCCAGTGCGAACACACCCGACGGTAATACTCAAGGGCCTCAGCACGGGTAGGTTTGGCATTTTGAGAGATAAAAGGTACTTCACCAATTTCCAGACGATCGGAGGTCGAGAAGAAGGTCATATTGAGCGGATAGCGATAGATGGAGTTTACCAAGGTGCCTTTATCATAAATACTGTATGACAACCCCTGTTGTTGGGCAGCAATGCCACAAGCTAAGCCGATGGGCCCAGCACCAATAATGATCATGTTCTTCATAGCAGCAAGGTACAAAGCGATTTGCTGACAAAAAATATTTTTTTAAAATAGCCTAAGCTTATTGTGTGATCAGCCAACCACTTTTTTATATATTATTAAAGCATTTTTAATCAAAAATAAAGTTCAATAGAGGTGTATTTATAGTTTTTATCTATTGATTTTTTAATAACAATAATTTTTGTCTACCAACCAACAGCGTGATTAAAGTTAGCATCAACAATAGTGTGGCCTTAAGCGAGGTGAATGGCGCTATGATTGCCGCTAAAAACCCCCACCAAAGAGGAAACACGAAGAGCCCCAGAATATACTTCATCGAGGCGTGAAAGACCTTGTCCTCAAAGCGCATGAGCACCTTGTTGATAACCCAAAAGGGGGGTAGATTTAGCCATTTGGCCAAGGCGGTTACAACACCTCCAACCCGCGGAAAAGACTTTGGCGGCCTAAGCCCTTGATCCGTTTGAAGCTTTTGTTTAAGGGCAGAAAATTCCATTGAAGTGTTTCTCGGGTGGATCTGTTGTTTTTTGGCCGGATAGGCCTGGTCGTTCTCCGGCAACCAAAGGGTTTCTTTCATCCCTAGGGTTAAGCGTTCTTTAAGGGCCTGGATGGCCGCTACTGGGTCTTGTTGTTGGCGGTATTCCTTTACTGAAATAGGGGTGCCAAAAACCAAATGTACATCGCACAAGGGGCGCTTATGGTTGCCAAAATTAATCCCCACCGGAACAATATACATCGGGGTGTCCGGGTGTTTGTCTTGCGCTTGAATCATCAAACGACTGCTGCCCTTAGACAAGGGCTGGAGATAGTACTCTCCATGATGGGCCCCCTCAGAAAACATCATGACGCTGCCTTTTTTGGCCAAGATAGAATAGCATTTTTCAAAGGTGACCTCGTTTTTTTTTAAGCTACTAAACCCGTTTCGGATGCGGTAAACCGGCAACATTTGCAAGGCATCCAAAAACCATTGGGTAGGCCCGCCAAACACATCGCTACGGGTAAGTGAGGTGACAGGTTTGGGATAATAACACCCGACCATCAAGGGGTCTAAAAAGGCGCATTGGTGGTTGGGGGAAAACAAAATCCCTGCATTTTTGGGCAGCTGGTCTAGGCCATAGACCCGAACCCGCCTAAAATAAACGCCATTGTACAGTCGCAAACTGTTTTTGACCAAAAAATAGACGACTTTTTTCATTCGATAAGCTAAGCTATTAATTCGGTCAGGAGATTCAAAAAAAATCTGTTCTTTCGATACGTGTTGGGCCATTTATCTTCTAAAGTTTAAGCCTAAATGCTCTATAGACAAGTTAACCGCTTAGCCAGAAAAATTTAAAAAATGCATTAGTCCCCAAAAAAGTATTATCTTCACATTGCATGTTGTGAATTAAAAAATTATTCTTTAGTCAAAAAACTATAATTACAATCTTTTAAATCGCAAAAAAAAACAAAATTTATGAAAAATCTTTATTATTTATTAGCGCTATTTGCTTTTAGCTTTTCATTATCAGCTCAGCAAATTAGCGGTTCTGTCTCAGATGAAAACGGAGACCCGTTACCAGGAGCAAGTATCGTGGTAGATGGGTCTTCAAGAGGGGTCACTTCAGACTTTGATGGTAATTTTACCATAGCAGCATCTAATGGTGATAAACTAGTAGTCAGTTATGTGGGATACAAATCTCAAACGATTGATGTAGGTTCGTCATCTACTATTTCTGTTCAGATGCAATTAGGTAGTGCTTTAGATGAAGTGGTTATTTCGGCTTCAAGAAGGGCTGAAAAAGTTCAAGATGCTCCAGCATCTGTGTCAATCATCTCTTCTGAAGACATAAGTAATTCTGCCAACTTTGTAGATCCTGTAAGAAGTTTAATAAACATTCCGGGTGTTCAAGTTCAGCAGCAATCTGCCAACTCTCTTAATTTCGAAATGAGAGCCGGCAGTGGGGTTTTTGGAACCTCAACCTTTCCAATCCTTGACTACAGATATCTTATAACGCCTGCCGCAGGATTATTTATCTCTTCACAAACTGGATTATCAAACATTGATATAGAGAGAGTTGAGGTGGTTAGAGGTGCTGCATCTGCACTTTATGGTCCCGGTGTTACTTCTGGGGTAGTGCATTTTTTGTCTAAAAAAGCAATTGATCATCCCGGAACAACCATTGAGTTATTTGCCGGCACCCAAGCATCCATGGGAGGGGCGATTCGCCACGCTTATGCGAACCAAAACAAAACTTTTGGGTATAAAATAAATGCCAGGTTTAGTAAAGGTGATGAATGGGAGTTAGACCCCATAAGGGATGCTCAAACAATTGAAGGGTTTTTTAGAAACATTAGACAGCCCGCAATAAATAACCAAATGGTTGATGCGTCTAGGCCAGGAAAAAAACTTTTAGGCATGGGTGATTTGGATCCAGATGGTGACGGAAACCCTTTGGCTAATGAATACAGTAACTACTCAGTTAATGCACATTTAGAATTCCGGCCAAATGAAATTACATCAGCTGTACTCTCCGGAGGCTTATCAAATGGAAATGGTTTATTCTTCAATTCCCAAGGGTATGGCTTAGTTCAAGGAAACGACTATTGGGGCCAAGCTAGAGTTCAGTCTGGCGGTTTTTTTGGGCAAGTTTATTATAACTACAATGATGGTGGAGATGAAGAAAACCCTACTTTTTTATATAGCTCTGGCTACAGACAAGTAACAAAGAGGTCCTCTCTTGAAGCACAATTACAGTATAATTTTGATCTAGAAAACTTCCTAAACTCTACTTATACAGTTGGGATGGATTATAGAAATAATGGTACAGATTCAGAATACACTCTATTTGGAAGAAACGATGATAACGACCCATATGTTATTACTGGTTTTTATGGCCAAGGAACTTCTAGGTTTAGTGACAAGCTAGATCTTACTTATGCTTTACGCTATGACAAAATCAATTTCATAGATGAAGGTGCTATAGCTCCAAGGATTGCATTGGTCTGGAAGCCTTCTGCCTCCTCCAGTTGGAGACTTTCTTATAACGAGTCTACATTTGGACCAACTGCACTAGAAACCTACATTGATTTTCCTGTTCAAACACTAGCCCCAGGAGTTGCTGACGTATGGTTATCTGGACAAATTGATGCCCAAGGCTTTTCTTCAAATCCCTCAATTGAACTTTTAGGTCTTGGCACTTCCCTGCCTTATGGCTCCACAAGCGTTCCTAATGCTCTTACATATAATGTTCTTCAATCACCTAGTATTGGTTTTTTTGATGCGTTCTATGCTGGAATTCAAGCAAGTGATTTTGCAGCATTCCTGCCTGCAATTCAAAACTTTTTTAACAACTATACTCCATCTGGCAGCTTTGGCACCTTAACTCCTTATAACGTTTTTAATGGGCAGCCAATGGATGAATTAGTAGGGACTGGGGCAGCAGAAATCGGCAGAATGAAATCTTGGGAAATTGGATATAAAGGGATGATTACTGATAAGATTGCTCTTGGAGTAGATGTTTATACTTATGAGCGCTCTGGTTTTACTCAATTTACCGCAATTGGCCCCACATACAGGTTAGGAGGGACATCTTCTTATCCTACTGAATTGGGAAGTCTTGTAGCGGGAGATTTTACAAGTGACCCTACAATTAATGCTATTTTGAACGGCGCTGTTACTGCTCAAGTAATGCCATTGGTTCAGCAAGGTGTTGAAGCTCAATATGCTTTACTAGGTATCCCAGAAGTTTTTTGGGCTACTGGCCTGCCAGCGGATGCATTATTCCCTGGATCAGCCGCAGTTCCTTCTGTTGCTGATGCAACTGCTGCAACTGCTGCGCCAATTATCCAATCAACTGTTTCGGACTATTTAGCTCAAGCTTATGGTTTAGTTGCAGGTGGGTTTGCTCAAGGGGCTCAAGGTTTCCTTGGAGCTATTAATCCGGCTGCTTTTGGTATCGTAGAAACCGATAGAGTTCCAAATGACAATATGAGTCATATCTCCGCGGGCTATCGCCGTTACGGAAATGCCACGAGAAGTCATGTTGGAACTGACATCGCGTTGGAGTATTTTGCAACTGATGAAATTACCTGGTGGGGTAATGCTTCGCTCCTGAGTCAAAACGTTTGGATCCCTGGTGAGGCGAATGATGATGATCTTCCATTTTCATCTTATTTGAATGCTCCAAAATTTAAGTATAGACTAGGAATGAATTATAATGGCAACAACGGTATTAGATTTAGTGCTGCATACCAGCATGACGATTCATTCGAGTCGGATCAAGGGTTTTTTGGAGGAACAGTACAAGAAAAAGACCTTCTAGATGCAAATATTGGATATACGTTTAACAATGGGATCTCATTAGACCTGTCAGGAACCAACCTGGCAGACTTGAAATATCGTGCGTTCCCAGGAATGCCAATTATTGGACGACGTTTGATTTTAAAAGCGACCTACAACTTTTAATATTTCCTTTTTTATTTTCAAAAGGGCATCTTTAAGGTGCCCTTTTTTATTTTTAAAATTGTTGAGAAAAGCCCGTATTGACTTCGCAAATTCGACAACATTGCTGTATATTTGCGGTCGAAAAACGATTTTGCTCTATAATTATAGAAAACAGTTAAAATGGCACAAAACACAGGTAAAGTTTCACAAATCATTGGCCCCGTAGTCGATGTCGAATTTTCGGGAGAAAACACTAGCCTTCCCAAAATTTACGACGCCCTAGAAATCAAACAAGCAAACGGCAGCACCTTGGTGCTTGAAGTTCAATCGCATATTGGTGAAGACACCGTGCGTACGGTTTCTATGGATTCGACCGACGGACTAAGCCGTGGCGCCGAAGTAACCGCGACCGGAAGCCCTATTCAAATGCCCATCGGTGATGCCGTGTACGGTCGTTTATTTAATGTGATCGGTGATGCCATCGACGGGCTCGGGAACTTGCCCAAAGCCAACAAAGACGGACTACCTATTCACCGTCCTGCTCCTGCCTTTGAAGACCTTTCTACCTCAACCGAGGTTTTGTTTACGGGAATCAAAGTAATCGACCTGATCGAACCCTATGCCAAAGGAGGTAAAATTGGATTATTTGGTGGTGCTGGTGTAGGTAAAACGGTTTTGATTCAAGAATTGATCAACAACATTGCCAAAGGACACGGTGGTCTTTCGGTATTTGCCGGTGTCGGTGAGCGTACCCGTGAAGGAAACGATTTACTTCGCGAAATGCTTGAATCGGGCATCATCAAATACGGAAAAGATTTTCTACACTCCATGGAAGAAGGTGGATGGGATTTGAGCAAAGTCGACAAAAAAGCCATGCTCGATTCCAAAGCGACCTTTGTTTTTGGTCAAATGAACGAACCTCCAGGAGCTCGTGCTCGAGTAGCGCTATCGGGACTAACCATCGCCGAATATTTTAGAGACGGTGCCGGAGACGGACAAGGAAAAGACGTGCTTTTCTTTGTGGACAACATCTTCCGTTTTACTCAAGCCGGATCAGAAGTGTCTGCTCTCTTAGGCCGGATGCCTTCGGCGGTAGGGTACCAGCCCACCTTGGCTACCGAAATGGGGGCCATGCAAGAGCGTATTACCTCTACCAAAAAAGGTTCCATAACCTCTGTACAAGCAGTGTACGTGCCTGCCGATGACTTGACAGACCCCGCCCCTGCGACCACCTTTGCACACTTGGATGCAACTACGGTACTTTCGCGCAAAATTGCGGAGCTGGGTATCTATCCCGCGGTAGATCCTTTGGATTCTACTTCACGGATTTTGACACCAGAAATACTTGGTGACGACCACTATAACTGTGCACAACGGGTTAAAGAGTTGTTGCAACGCTATAAAGAACTGCAAGACATCATCGCCATTTTAGGGATGGAAGAACTTTCTGAAGAAGATAAATTGGCCGTAGCTCGTGCACGTCGTGTACAACGTTTCCTCTCTCAACCCTTCCATGTGGCCGAGCAGTTTACTGGAATTCCCGGAGTATTGGTCGACATCAAAGACACCATCAAAGGATTTAATATGATTATGGACGGTGAACTCGATCACCTGCCCGAATCGGCTTTTAACCTTAAAGGAACCATCGAAGAAGCGATTGAGGCTGGAGAAAAAATGTTAGCTGAAGCCTAATGTATTTAGAAATTGTTTCCCCCGAAGCCACGCTTTTTAGTGGTGATGTAGAATCGGTTACCGTGCCGGGCATCGAAGGCTCTTTTCAGATGCTCAACAACCACGCTCCCATTGTTTCTTCGCTAAAGCAAGGAACGGTCATCATCAAGGGATCGCTAACGCTGAGCGAACAACAAAAGGCTGTTTTTAAACAAGAAGGAGGCGAAACTTTACTAGACGTTACTTCAGGAACAGTTGAAATGAGCCAGAATAAGCTTATTCTCTTGACTGACTAAAAAACCCTGCACTTTAAGCATTTCCAATCCCTATTTAAGGGGTAACTCCCGCAGAGCCGAATAAATTCGGTCTGCTTCCCATCCTCTGTATCGGAGGGCTTCGTGTATTTTTTTCTTTTGAAGTTCATGGCTAGGCAGTGCTTGGTATTTGGCAAATAAGCGATCAAAAAGTTGTTCAAAAACGGTCTGGTATTCATTCTCCTCGATTTGGCCCAAAGCATGTTGGATGTTCCAGCGCGAAATGCCCCGGGCTTTTAAAGCGCTTTCGATCCGTTCTTTGCCCCATTTTTTGGTTCTGAATTTCCCCCCCGAAAACTGTACTGCAAAACGGGTTTCGTTGAGAAAATCCCGTTCGATCAATCGGGCGATCATGGCGTCGTGCTCCTGTTTGGAAACCCCCATGTGCCAAAGCTTTTGTATCACTTCTTGGTGGCACCGCTCTTGGTAAGCGCAATAGTACTCGAGTTTTTTAAGGGCCTCTTCGGGAGACAGCATGGGTCGTCTTGGATTAGGACTAAAATGTAGTGATTTTTTGATTTTTTTGGGCATAAAAAAACCGCCATTACAGTAGTAATGGCGGTGAAGGTCAAACACGTATTCCTTTTCTGTTCTCGTCCAAAAATCGGTATTCGAGATAAAGGTACGCGTCACGCGGTATGATGCGAATCCATTTGTTGTATTGCAGATACCACTTGGTGCGGATGGATGGAAATCCTTGGTTGAGATAAGCAGCTACAAAAGGGTGAAGATGTAAAAATATCTTTTTGTTTTTGTGTTGCTTTTGCTTGACGATTTTGTCAAGTTCTGCGTTGATTTTGTCGATCATTACGATGGGGGCTTCAACCTCTCCTTGAGTGTTGGGGTTGGGCTCCCGGGTTTTGATGTTCATTTCGGGCCGAACCCGTTGACGGGTAATTTGGATTAAGCCAAACTTACTCGGCGGTAATAATTTGTGCTTGGTCCGGTCCTGGTCCATTTCGTTGCGGAAATGGTCAAATAACTTTTTGCGATTAGCACTCAAATTAAGATCTATAAAGTCGACCACAATAATCCCGCCCATATCGCGCAGGCGAAGTTGTCGGGCAATTTCGGTCGCCGCCAGAAGGTTGACTTCCAATGCGGTTTGCTCTTGGGTCTTGGCCTTGTTCGAACGGTTGCCACTGTTGACGTCGATGACGTGCAGGGCTTCGGTGTGCTCGATGACCAAATACGCGCCTTTTTGAATCGAAACGGTTAGGCCAAAACTGCTTTTAATCTGTCGATCGACACCGTATTTTTCAAAAATCGGCGTGTGTTCTTTATAGAGTTTTACAATCCCCTTTTTGGCGGGGGCAAAGGTTTCGAGATACTCGACAACTTCGGCTTTAATCTGAGGGTCGTCGGTATAAATTCCTTTAAAACTGTCGTCAAATACATCCCGCAAAAGGGTAGACGATCGGTTGATTTCACTCAATATTTTGGTGGGGTACTGATCGATTTTTTTAAGCATCGAACAGAGGGTTTTCCAGCGTTTGAGCAATTGCTGCAAATCGGCGTCCAAGGCCGCTACTTTTTGGTCTTTGGCTACCGTACGTACGATAACGCCAAACCCTTTTGGGCGAATGCTCTTCACCAACCGTTTGAGGCGGCTTTTTTCTTCTTTGGATTCGATTTTTTGTGAAATCGAAACACGATCAGAAAAAGGCATAATGACCATATATCGCCCGGCCAAGGACAATTCTGAACTCAAACGAGGCCCTTTGGTCGAAATGGGTTCTTTCACCACTTGAACCAACAAGGCCTGTTGGGCTTTGATGACCTGGTCAATACTTCCGTCTTTGGGAATGTCCTGGTCTAGCTTGATGTTTTTGAGTGTGTAATCTCTTGTTTTACCTGTACTTACTTGTTTAACAAAATGTACTAACGAAGGCAATTTGGGCCCGAGGTCGTGGTAGTGTAAAAACCCGTCTTTTTCATGACCAATATTTACAAAAGCCGCATTGAGACCCGGTAAAGTTTTTCGGATTTTGGCGATAAAAATGTCGCCCACTGAAAATTGGGTGTCTTCGGTTTCTTTGTTGAGCTCAATTAATTTTCCATCCTTGAGCAACGCAAAATCAACAGCAGAGGAATTCGATCGGATTATCAATTCTTTATTCACTCTGTTGGGTATTATACTACAGCCCCTGGGGGTTGTAGCTGATTAAACAATATTTTTTCAGGTGATAACCTGTTGCTTATTTAAAGCAATTTCAAAGAACGTAGGGGGTGATTTGGTGTAGTGCGGTGCACTATTTTTTCTTGTGACGGTTAGCTCTTCTTCTTTTTTTACGCTTGTGCGTAGCTACCTTATGTCTTTTTCTTTTTTTACCACTTGGCATATGGCTAAAATTTAACGATTAGTATACAATTTAGGCGACTGGGACTTTAGATTTGACGCTTTGTACAAATATTTTGGCAGGCTTAAACGCCGGAATGTTGTGCGCCGGAATTTTAACGGCTACGTTTTTGGAGATGTTCCGGCCTGTTTTGGGGGCGCGCGTTTTGATTACAAAACTACCAAACCCACGCAAATAGACGTTTTCTCCTTTTTCTAAAGAAGTTTTCACTTCTTTCATGAATTTTTCGATCGTCGCTTGAACATCCGTTTTGTCAATGCCCAACTGATCTGCTACATTGGCTACAATATCCGCTTTTGTCATTAGGATTTTATTTTGTTTAATGATTTGATTTAGAGGCTTGCAAATATAAAAATTAAAATGATAAATCGTTCTGAATAACCATTTTATCTTTGTAGTCCACCGTAGAGCAACTATAGAACAAAACCTTGTCCTGGCAACAACACTTATTAGACTGGTATCACCAAAATGGTCGTGCCTATCCTTGGCGTAGCTCCAAAGATCCCTATCGGGTTTGGCTTTCGGAAATCATTTTACAGCAAACCCGTGTACAACAGGGGCTCCCCTATTATCATCGTTTTTTGGAACACTTCCCAACCGTAGAAGATTTGGCCGCTGCTACCGAAGAAGAGGTGCTTAAGTGCTGGCAAGGACTGGGCTACTATTCCCGGGCCCGCAACCTCCACCACACCGCTCAAAAAATTGTCACAGACTATGGCGGGCGCTTTCCTACAAACTTTGAATCTCTTCGGGCATTAAAAGGCGTGGGCGATTATACCGCCAGCGCCATCGCTTCGATTTGCTTTAACCTTCCGCATGCGGTGGTCGACGGAAATGTGTTTCGGGTGTTGACTCGCTATTACGGAATAGAGACCCCGATCAATACTTCGCAAGGCTTTAGACAAATCAAAGCGCTTGCAAGCAAACTGCTTCGAGGTCATGACCCTGGCCAATTTAACCAAGCGTTGATGGACTTTGGCGCGCATCATTGTACCCCCAAAAAACCCTTGTGTGGAGACTGCCCTTTTCAAAAAAACTGTGTTGCCTATACCACGCAAAATGTGGCAAAATTGCCGGTAAAAAAAGGGAAAACGGCTGTCCGAAAACGGTATTTACATTTTTTGGTGGTTCAAACATCCCAACAAACCACAGCCCTTGAACAACGTACTCAAAAGGGAATTTGGCACAAATTGTTTCAGTTTCCCCTGTTAGAAACTAATGATGAAACGCTTCCTCCCCAAGAAAATATTTACCATGCCATCACCCATTTTGCCGATCAGCCCCAGGAGCTTTTACTGGTCAATCCAGAGCCGCTTATTCATCTTCTTAGCCATCAAAAGCTGCATATTTATTTTTGGCAAGCCACTGTCCAAAACATCCACACCCACGAAGTCGCCCTAAAGACCCTTTCCGAATACCCCGTGCCGGTTGTCCTTGAAAAATTCATTGCCAATTTTTTTAATCTCTAAGGAGGGATTAGTATATTTGATTACATCCAAAAATCTTCTACTATGAGCGGAACACTAAACAAAGTAATGCTTATCGGCCACCTGGGCGATAGCGTCAAAACCCACTATTTTGATGGCGGCGGTTGTATTGGTCGTTTTCCTTTAGCCACCAACGAGACCTACACCAACAAATCGACTGGCGAAAAGGTGACCAACACCGAATGGCACAACATCGTTGTCCGAAACAAAGCAGCAGAAATCTGCGAAAAATACCTCAACAAGGGGGATAAAATTTACATCGAAGGACGGCTGAAAACCCGAAAATGGCAAGGGGACGATGGCAAAGATCGTTACAGCACAGAAATCAATGTAGACGAATTTACCTTTTTGAGCACCAAAGGCGGCGCCAACGAGGGCCAATCGACCTCTTCAAAACCCCCGGTTGTGGAAGAAAGCCCCCCAGAGGACGACCTTCCTTTTTAATCAAAACGCTATTTATTGGACCCAGACTCCTTTAGTTTAATTAGTTTTTTACTCGTTCTCGACGGGAGTATGGCCATTAAATTTGTCGTACTGCTACTGTTGCTTATGGGCTCGGCCTTGATCTCGGGCGCCGAAGTCGCTTTTTTTTCCCTAACCCCGGCTCAACTGAGCCTGCACGAAGAACAAGAGGAGGAAAGTGTACAAAAAATTCAACGCTTACTCAACCGCCCAAAACGGCTTTTGGCCATTATCCTTGTTGCCAATAACTTTATCAATATCGCCATCGTACTGCTGTTTGCCTCCCTAAAGAGTCTCTACCTCAGTCCCGACATACATCCTTATTTGGCACTGACCATTGAAGTGGGGGTCATTACCGGGATCATATTGATTTTTGGGGAAATTCTTCCCAAAATATACGCCAACAGAAACCCCTTTGGTTTTTCCAAACTCATGGCAAGCCCACTAAAAATTTTGGATCGCTCCCTATTGTTTATACTCACCGTTCCCATGAGCCGGCTTTCGGGTTTTTTGGAATCTAAACTGGGGCGGGCCAATAATGAATTTTCAGTCAACGAACTCTCCAAGGCCCTGGAAGTCACCACCAACTCAGAAACTACTAAAGAAGAACAAAAAATCCTTGAGGGTATTTTGAATTTCGGCAACACCGAGGTCACCCAAATCATGTGCCCGCGTGTAGATATGTTTGCGTTGTCCGACACCCTGAGCATGCAAGAAGTGCTTCCCAAAATCATCGAAAACGGCTATTCGCGTATCCCTGTTTACAAAGAAAAGCTCGACCATATTGTTGGCGTGATCTACACCAAAGACCTCCTGGCGCATATCAATACGGCCAATTTTGCCTGGCAGTCGTTGATGCGTAAACCTTTTTATGTGCCCGAAAACAAAAAACTCGACGATTTGCTCGAAGAGTTTCAACAGAAAAAAATTCACCTGGCCATTGTTGTCGATGAATATGGTGGCACTTCGGGACTCATCAGCCTCGAAGACATTATCGAAGAAATTGTAGGAGACATCAGCGATGAATTTGATGACGACGCCTTGTTTTATTCCAAGTTAGACGACAAAAACTATGTCTTTGATGGAAAAATAAGCCTTAAGGATTTTCTTAAAATTATCCCCGTAAACGATCTCGACACCTTTGAAAAAATCAAGGGTGAATCCGAAACACTGGCGGGCTTTTTGCTCGAACTCTCCCAAACGCTCCCCCGAAAAGGCCAAAAACTCACCTTCGAAACTTGGACCTTTACCATAGAAGCCGTCGATCAAAAAAGAATCAAACGGGTCAAACTCACGCTCTAAATGATTAGGTTTTCCCCCCTCGTTCTGTTAGTGTTGGTTTTCTGTGCCCTTGGAGCCTGTGAAAAAGCCTTGCAGCCGAAGCCCAAAGCCCGTTTGCGCCTCACGTATCCTGAGCCGCAGTACGTCCCGCTTACACAAAAACTCCCCTTTCGTTTCGAATACAACAACCAAGCGAGCGTACAACCCACCCTAAAAACAGCCCCCAACCTGTTTTACCCCAAACTAAAAGCCACCTTGTATCTGTCTTATCGCCCGATCCAAAACAATTTAAATAGCCTGTTGTCGGATGCCTACACCCTACCGAGCAAACACCTGCGAAAGGCGGATGAAATCCCCGAACGGCTATTTGTCAACCCTGACAAAAAGGTCTATGGAACTCTGTTTAAAATTGTCGGAGATGCCGCCTCTCAGCTACAGTTTTTCCTAACCGATAGTACCCGGCATTTTATGATAGGAGCCCTTTATTTTTATGCCAAGCCCAACTATGACTCTATTCTTCCGGCCATTGATTATATAGAAAAAGACGTCATTCGCCTTATAGAAACCCTCGAATGGGAACAAGCTTCAACGCCCTAAATTCTTTTTGCATCCAATGAACAAGGACATCAAAAAATGGGTTTATCTCTTTGTGCTTTCGATTATCTGGGGGAGCTCATATATTTTAATCAAAAAAGGGCTGGTCGGTTTAAGCCCGCTTCAGCTGGGCTCGATACGCATCCTGTTTACTTTTGTGCTCTTGTTGCTGATGGGCGCACGAAGTTTGTCCAAAATCCCCAAAGACCGATGGGGCTGGTTGGCGCTTTCAGGCTTTTTGGGCACTTTTTTTCCCAATTACCTTTTTGCTTTTGCCGAGACCGCCATCGACAGCTCCATTGCCGCTGTATTGAATGGCCTTACACCTTTGTTTACCCTGTTGTTAGGCCTTTTGTTTTTTAAGTCAAGACTCTTAAAAAAGCAACTGGTCGGCGTGCTTGTTGGTTTTGTGGGCACCCTCATTTTGGTGTCCGAAGGGGCGTCTGTTGCCACTACCGGAAAAAGCCTTTATGCCTTTCTTGTGGTGATTGCGGCATTTTGCTACGCTCTGAATGTGAACATCATCAAATACCGTTTACAAAATGTCAGTGCGATGGGGATTGCATTGGGCAACTTTATCGCCATCGTTGTCCCGGCAATCTTGGTCCTAAGCACCACTTCTTTTTCGGTGAATGAAGCTATGCAAAACCCCGAAATTCAAACAGCGCTTGGGTATATCTTTATTTTGGCCCTCTTTGGGACAGCCCTGGCCAAGGTGATGTTTAACGAATTGGTGGCCATTTCTTCACCGGTTTTTTCAATTTCGATCACCTATTTATTACCCATCGTGGCGATCGGCTGGGGGATTTTGGACGGTGAAACTTTTGGGCTACTCCAATGGGCGGCCTGTGGCCTTATCCTGCTGGGGGTCTTTTTGGCTGCAGAAAGAAAAAAAGGCCAAACAAGGAAAAATTAAGCAGTTTCCCTACATTTATACAAAACAAAACCATGAGACAATTATACATCCTTGGGCTTTTGGCGCTTTTGCCTACCGCCCTTTTTGCACAAGCACGTTATACCAAAATCCTGTCCGAAATTGATGGACAAACAGCTGCCTATACTACCGTAGCACAGCAAATATGGTCTTGGGCCGAAATGGGCTACCAGGAAACACAAAGTAGTGCTCTCCTTCTACAAACGTTGGCCGATGCTGGATTTACCATCGAAAAAGGAGTGGCCGATATTCCAACGGCTTTTGTTGCAACCTATGGGTCGGGCTCTCCCGTGATTGCCATTTTGGGAGAATACGACGCCCTACCGGGGCTCTCTCAAAAAGCCGTGGCTTATAAAATCAGTAACGACACCAAGGCCGGTCACGCCTGCGGGCACCACCTTTTTGGCACGGCAAGTGCCGCTGCAGCCATTGCTGCCAAAGCCTATTTGGAGAACAATAACAAATCGGGAACCATCAAATTTTTTGGTTGTCCCGCCGAAGAAGGAGGCTCAGGAAAAGTCTATATGACCCGTGCAGGCCTTTTTGACGATGCCGATGTAGCCCTACACTGGCATCCTTCCAGTGTCAATGCGGCCAATCCAGCCAATGCGTTAGCCAATAAATCGGCCAAATTTCGGTTTTATGGCGTTTCCGCCCATGCCGCTGGAGCACCCGAAAAAGGACGTTCGGCCCTGGATGCCGTTGAAAGCATGAACTATATGGTCAACCAAATGCGCGAACACATTCCCTCAGACAGCCGCATTCACTATGTAATTACCCAAGGCGGGGAGGCTCCCAACGTGGTGCCCAACTTTGCCGAGGTGTATTATTATGCGCGCCACCCACAACGCGATGTGGTCATGGACCTGTTCGATCGGATTGTTAATGCCGGTAAAGGCGCTGCTTTGGGTACCGATACACGCATGGAACATGAAATCATCGGAGGGGTGCACGAGCTGCTACAAAACGATGTTTTACAAACCTTGGTCCATGAAAACCTAAAAACGGTTGGAGGCTATTCCTACACTGAGGAAGAAAAAGCGTTTGCCGAGCAAATTGCCGAAACCCTCGGAACGCCATTGGATACTCGTTATGTCAATGGAGTGATGCCCTACACCACAACGGCCAAAGCCGGAGGCTCTACCGATGTGGGCGATGTGAGTTTTGCCCTGCCTACCGTAGGTTTTGGAGCGGCAACTTGGGTGCCCGGTACTCCGGCACACAGCTGGCAGGCGGTTGCCGCAGGCGGAACTTCTATCGGCACCAAAGGGATGATGACCGCCGCAAAAACCATTGCCCTCACCGCCATGAAGCTTATCGACAACCCTCAACTGGTTAAAAAAGCCAAAGAGGAATTTAATCAAAAAAGAGGGCCCGATTTTAAATACATTCCGTTGATTGGCGATCGTGCCCCCGCCTTAAATTATAGAAACTAATGCCTATGAAACCCTTTTTTACTTCCAAACCCCTCGCGTTTTTAACCCTCACCTTTTTGGGCTTTGCACTTATGCAAGCCCAGGTCTATGAATACAGCACCCAAGTAAATGGTCAAACACAAACCCATCGCATCTTGATGGATGAGGCGTATATCGTCGAAACGGTTTTTGTCGCCGATCCACCCCTATTTATCAAAGCCGTTGGGGGTTTTTATAAAAGCGATGGCAACCATATCAGTGCTGACTTAGAGTTTAATTCTGACTATGCAAAAGACAGCCTTAGCAAAGGGCATTGGATGCGGACTGCCGACTGGAAAAAAGTCGATGCCTCCCCGCTTGCGCTAAACGGCAAATGGTTAATGGCCGGACGGGTAACCGATCAGGGCGAGCGCCGTAGAGACCTTAGTGGCCCCAGAAAAACGATGAAGTTTTTGGTCGATGGCCATTTTCAGTGGATTGCTTTTAACACGACTACCTTCCAGTTTTTTGGATCTGGCGGGGGAACCTACACGGCAGTAGATGGGAAATACACCGAGCAGATCGAGTATTTTTCGCGGGACAATTCACGAGTGGGGGCCGCGCTTCCTTTTGAATTTATCCAAAAAGAAAACGACTGGTACCACAAAGGAAAAAGCAGCAAAGGCGATCCGATGCACGAGGTTTGGACCAAAAGAATGCAGTAGATCGGTGGCGGTAAATACCCAAAAAATCACTGCGGCTTTTCCGGGCTTGGTGACCCTTTTTGCAGCGCTTGCGCTGATTCACCCTCCGCTGTTTACCTGGTTTTCTGGGTCGTTAATCACCTTGGGCTTGGCCGGCATTATGCTAGGCATGGGCCTTACCTTACAATGGGCAGATTTTCGGCAAGTCTTTAAGACCCCCCGTTGGGTGATTCTCGGCTTGTTATTACAATATACCCTTATGCCCTTGATGGGCTGGGGGTTGGGCTACCTCTTTCAATTACCCCCTTTTTTTGCCGTAGGCTTAATCCTGGTTGCTTCCTGTCCGGGAGGAACCGCCTCCAACGTCATTGCCTATTTGGCGCGTGCCCACGTGGCTCTGTCCGTAAGCATGACGGCCATCTCTACGGTGACTGCCATCTTTTTGACCCCTTTGTTGACCGCTAGCCTCTCGGGAAGTTATGTCGACGTGGCGGCCTGGGGCCTGTTTATGAGTACCCTTAAGGTGGTGGTTGCCCCGATTGCTTTGGGTGTTATCCTCAACCGCTACCTCCCCAAAACAACAGCCGCTCTAATGCCTCTTGCACCACCCATGGCCGTTTTGCTGATTTGCCTTATTGTGGCCAGTATTATGGGGCAGGGCAAAGCCATTATTTTAAGTTCTGGTCTCCAGCTTTTGGGTAGCCTGATGGTCTTACACTTTATGGGTTTTGTCTTGGGGTATTTTTTTAGCTATTGGATTTTTAAAAACAAAGAGGTCGCCAAGACCATATCCATAGAAGTCGGTATGCAGAATTCGGGCTTGGGTGTTGTTTTGGCACAAGAAAATTTTAGCAACCCCATGGTTGCCATCCCAGCGGCCATCTCCAGTCTTATCCATTCGATTTATGGCAGTATTTTCGTTACCTTTAGTAAAAAATAATTCCATGAATCATTCCGTTGTAGTGGTGGCTGCCAAACGTACTCCTATCGGTTCTTTTATGGGGGGGCTTTCAACCCTTACGGCTCCTGTATTGGGAGGAAAAGCGATTTCGGCCGCACTGTCTGCTGCGGGTATTTCGCCCGACCAGGTTGATGAGGTATTTATGGGGCATGTGCTTCAGGCAGGAACAGGACAGGCCCCTGCTCGCCAGGCCGCTTTAGCTGCCGGGCTTCCCGAACAAACCCCTTGTACCACCGTCAATAAAGTCTGTGCTTCGGGCATGAAGTCTATCTTGTTGGGTGCCCAGGCCATTCGCTTGGGAGAGGCTCAAATCGTTGTTGCCGGAGGGATGGAAAATATGAGTTTGAGCCCTCACCTGAGTTCTTTAAGAACCGGTCAAAAGTTTGGCGCTTTGTCCCTAAGTGACTCCATGCAAGTTGACGGCCTGACTGATGCTTATAGTCAACAAGCCATGGGTGTTTTTGCGGATGCAACCGCCGAAAAATACACGATCGACAGAGAAGCGCAAGATGCTTTTGCCATCACTTCCTACCAACGAAGTCGTGCGGCTTGGGAGGCCGGCCACTTTGATGCAGAAATTGTCCCTGTCGACGTTCCGCAACGCAAAGGATCTCAGTTGGTTGTCGACCGTGATGAAGAGTGTTTTCATTTTGCCCCGGAAAAAATTCCACAATTAAGGCCCGCTTTTACTCCCCACGGAAGTGTGACTGCGGCCAATGCCTCGACCATTAACGATGGAGCAGCGGCCGTGGTGTTGATGTCTGCTGAGAAGGCCAAAGAACTGGGTATTACCCCCTTGGCAAATGTCTTGAGTGGGGCCGATGCGGCTCATGAGCCCCAATGGTTTACTACAGCCCCAGCCAAGGCTGTCCCGATTGCGCTGGCCAAAGCCGGCTTAACTGTTGCAGAAATTGATTGTTTTGAAATTAACGAAGCCTTTGCGGTCGTCGGTTTGGCCAATATCGCGCTACTCGGTTTGGATCCTAAAAAAGTTAACCCCAATGGAGGGGCGGTCTCCCTTGGACATCCTTTAGGCTGTTCGGGGGCGCGCATCGTCGTAACCCTACTTCACCAACTTCAGCGCCAAGGGCGTTATGGAGTAGCGGGAATTTGCAACGGCGGTGGTGGAGCTTCTGCGATGGTGTTTGAAAAAGCTTAATTTTTTTCCCGTTGAAAAAAAGCCTTTATTTCCTTGCTTATTTTATTCTCGTCTTTTTTGTTTTTGGGGCTTGTGGTAAAGAGGCCCCTTCAGCAAACACCGAACCCCCGCGTGAAAAAAAGGTCTCCTACCTCATTCAGGGACCTGTATTTACCGTTGATTACAACGAGGTATATGAGCAACCCAATTGGATTGCTTATCAGGTACGCGATATCGTGAAGGTCGCCGACCGAGGGAGCATGAACTTTTATTTGGTCGATACCGTCTATACGTCCAATGATGCAGACTATTATGCCAACCAGTGGGACAAAGGGCATATGGCGCCTGCCGGCTCCTTTACCGATTCTTACGACAACCTTTATGCGACCTTTAGTTACCTAAACTGTGCCCTACAACGGGACGAACTCAATCGGGGAGAATGGGCTGAACTCGAAGGCCAAGCCCGAACTTGGGCCAAAACCTTGGGAACCATTGAGGTGCGTATTGATCTTGAATTTGGAGATGGGCACGAGGTGCTGACCACCGGGGCCCATGTCCCCACAGCATTCTACAAAACTTTCCGTTTTGGTGATGGCAGTACCCGTTGTTTTTATTTTCCCAATACGCCCACCGAGGGCCCTTGGGAAGACTATGAAATAGATTGCCTCTAGATCAACCTCAAAAATTCGCAAACAAAAACTATCTTTAAAAAAAATCCCTCATGAAAACATCTTTTTTCAGTCTGTTGATGGTCATGGTTTCCCTTTTTTCTTGGAGCCAAGCAGAAGACCAAAAAGCCTTTTTTAAAGCCCCTGAAAACAGTGTCCTTGTCGCTACCGATTTACACATCCACACCGTATTTTCGGATGGGTCGGTTTGGCCAAATATCAGGGTCGATGAAGCCCTACGTGAGGGCCTCGATTTGATTGCGCTGACCGAACACCTGGAGTATCAACCACACCGCGAAGATATTCCGCACCCGGACCGCAACCGTTCATATCAAATCGCCCAACACCATTTGGGCAACAATCCTGCCCTTCAGGTCATCAATGGCTCAGAGATTACCCGGAGTATGGCCCCCGGGCATATCAATGCGGTTTTTGTCGAAAACGCCAATCCCTTGTTACAAAAAGACTCCCTGTCTGGAATTGTTGAGGCCAACAAACAAGGGGCCTTTGTTTTTTGGAATCATCCCGACTGGCCTGCACAACGATTGGATGGAATTGCCCGACTCGAACCCTTTCATCAGTACTTGATTGACAACAAACTTTTGCATGGCATTGAGGTGGTTAATGAACATACTTTTTCCGAAGAGGCTTTAGAATTGGCTCTAAAGCATGGACTTACCATTTTGGGGACTTCAGATATCCATGGATTGACCGGCTGGTCGTTTAATATTCCTGAAGGCGGGCACCGACCAATGACCTTTGTTTGGGCGCAGACCGCCACCAAAGAAGCTGTGAAACAGAGTCTTAAAGACCAAAAAACCATTGTCTGGTATAAAGACCTCCTCATTGGCGCTATGGTCCATATTGAGCCAGTGTTGCTGGCCAACCTGAGTGGAACGGCCTTGGGCTATGAAGGAAAAAACCTAATCGCCAAAGTACAACTGACCAACCACAGCGCCTTGCCGATGATTTTGGATTATCAAGGCGATTATAGTTTTTTGGAGCACGGTCCTTTGGTCAAAATTCCCCCTTATAGCAGCACGACTTTACGAATCCGAACACGGACCAAGAAAGACCAACTTAACCTCCCATTTAAAGTTCGCAATGTATTTGTTGGGGCAAAAAAGAATCCTGTGTTGCCGATAAGTGTGGTTTTTTAAATCCGCCTAAAATTTGATATTTTTGGGGTGAAAGAATTGGTATGATTGCAAAAAGTGAATGGCGCCCGCTACCCCCTTTCTTAACGATTGCCCAAAGTCGTATTGAAGGCCTAGGCCTTTTTGCCACGCAAGATTTACCCGCCGGGCACGATCTGGGTATTTCGCATGTGTACGATGCCCGTTTTGCAAATGGCTATATCCGGCTTCCTTTGGGGGGATTTGTCAATCACCATGAAATCCCCAATGCAAAAGCCATCGTAGCTCAAGAAGATCCTGAATTAGGCCCCTTAGATCATATCCGACTGCTTACCTTAAAACCCATTCGAGCAGGAGAAGAAATCACCGTGAAGTATATCATCAACCATCTGGACAACCCCAAATGGGAATTTGAATACGAGGTGTCTCAATAAAAAAAACCGCCTTTCCGGTGCGAGCTATCGTCGAAAAGGCGGAGACAAACTTAAAATGATTAAAAGCCTATTAACTTTTTTAAAGTTAAGGATGATTCATAAACACAAAACATTAAAAAAGGTTAAAGTCACGTTAAAATCATGCGCCTGAAGTCATTCCCCTTTTCTGCTTTTGGTTTTCTTTTTTTCGCCGCCTTTGGTTGGGGCACGCAATTTGCCGCCGGACAAGTGGTACAGTCTGTTGCTGCTCCCAGCAAAACAAGTATTTCGATTTATATCGTCGACGATCCCTCTATGGCCGACTTGTTGGTCTTTCGGGTCGATACACAAGCGCAGAGTGCCGGCAACCGCGGAAGGTGGTATTTTCAGGATGCACGCACCTACCCCGATAAAAAAGTGTTTTTTACCAATACCCCCCAAACAGCCGATCTACAGATTTTCTTTGTGGATGCCCCCGATCAAGCAGGGTGGGTAACCCTCACCAAAAAAAAGATTTTTGAACAATGAAAAAAACCGCCTCTTTTATCCTCTTTATCCTCCTTACTTTGGGATGCTCC
>Ga0181576_10000126_pt1 | contig 48788 bp, 32 predicted proteins | sample 101ome_22_FD_132464 | JGI IMG/M metagenome (GOLD analysis project Ga0181576, IMG submission 132464) | Coastal salt marsh microbial communities from the Groves Creek Marsh, Skidaway Island, Georgia - 101412BT metaG (megahit assembly) | ecosystem: Environmental > Aquatic > Marine > Intertidal... | reverse complement strand
GGGCCTGGCAGTCGCATGGCACCTGGTGCCTGGTTGGGTAGTAGCGGAGATCGGCTTCAGTTTGCCACTGGGCTCCAGCAACCCATTTGGGTGAATGAATTCTTTGATTGGGAGGTCTGGCAGCAACCTTTAAGTGGTGGGCGTTGGCCTCTGGACGATGTTGAAGGGATTGTGCCCGATCTGCCCAATTACCTTCAGGACGTGGCTTGGCGCAAGCAGTTACCGCAGACCCTTCGCAGTGCCGTACACCTGATTCCTTGGATGCAGCGCTACCCGAAACTTGAAGGGGTATCTCATGCGACACCAGAGCCGGGCATGGGAGAAATCATCAATCATCAGACCGAAGCCTATGCGCTCGGATCCATCAACCGACCTTATGAGGCCAGTGAGTGCATGGTATATGCTTCGGCTTGGTGGAATGATCAGCGAGCCGCAAGGGAACACCCGATCGGAAGCCCCAAGCGCTTTTCGCTTCTTTTTCCTCATTATGTCTTCAATGGCGCTTCCTTCATGGATCGGACGGAACTGTTTTATGAAAACCGCCCGGATCAGCCCCGGCACGATGAATGGACCCGTTCACCGGGGCCATGGATGCGTGAGTTTGCCGAGCGAGGCAGGGTGGGTTTGCTTCAACATGAGAACACCCTGATCTATGCCTACTCTGGGCGTAACCGAGGCCCCGATGACAACCCTTTGGTAGCCGAGAAGACCCACCGGGTTTCAGCGGGTATGTTCCTGTTTCGCTGGGAGCCCGGGCTGGAGGGCTTGTTCATCAATCGCAAGCCTGTCACCCAATTGCCGGTAGATTTGAACCCCGGTGACTGGTGGTTCATCCAAGACGGGGATACCTACGTGGGTGTTCGTCCTTTGGAATCAACTCACTTATCGGGTCCCTGCCGAACCCGTTTGGAGGAGCGCACCCGGCAGATTGTACTCTATCAGGATAATTATGTGGGTTCATCCACCGAGGGCATCACTGACGAACAATGGGTTCAGGCTCGCAGTGGGTTCATTGTGGAAATGGGTGATGCAAAAGAGTACGGCAGTTTCAAGGCGTTTCAGGATCGCATGCTGCGCGCCAGAGTGAAGGAGTCGGTGGATGGTTTTGTCAGAAAGGTTGATTACCGTCGCTCGGGTCGTCGAATGGAAATGGATTGGCATTGCTATCTGGAGACTTACCTCAAGCGTCGTGTTGATGGGAAGGAAGTGGAGACGATTCGTTTTCTTCAGTCCCCCGAATTTGCCGTGGGTGATTCAGGGCGACTACAGACCCATGACGCCAAACTTAAAACCAGGGAAGGGGATCCAGCCTGGCTCCTTTCGGCCACGCCTTCACAGAGCTGGGTTGCTTATCAAACACAGCCCCATGTGCAGTTGCCTCTTGTCCTTGAAACCCCGGTCGGCGAGGTGGAAAGTGAGCGATTCCCATTTGGAAAGCTGATTGTTCAAAAGAAGGGGGAATCCCTTCATCTGGAAATTGATGCGGGCTTCCGTCCTTTCTGGAGTAGCGTGAAATGGCGTGCTCAGATTTGGCAGGCAATGGGGACTCACCCATCGGATATCGTGATTCGCACTCGGGCACCTAAAGTGACAGCTTCCATCAATGGGGATGACATGCCAGTGGTCTGGGACGATGCCAGAAAACATTGGATCTTGGATCCTTACGCCAGGATTCCAAGGGTGCTGGATCGAGTCCAGCCGGCCGGAAGACCGCCCATACAACCGGTGAGGTAAATGAAGTGTATGCCTTGCATTGGACTCAAGCCACAAAGGGTTTGCCTGATGCCAGTGAATGCGCCAGTTGCTGATACAATTGCCTGAGTTGCCTGAGGTCGGGATGGTCTCCTGCCACCTTTTTCAGCCGCTCGGCCAAGCACCCTTGATTGAGGATCAACTCGATGGTGTCCGCCCAGCTCAAGTGTTCCCATCCTACTTGCTCAATCAAAGCCCGCCAGAGCTCACCTGCTTTCATGGGGGTGGGCTGCTCAAGCCCAAGAGCTTCCAGGTATGGCTTATGGGTAATGTGCGCCTGGGTGCCATCCTTAACACAATGCCCAAGGATGGATTGAAGGATGCGGGTTGAGGGGTGCTTGACAGGTTCCCTGAACCCACTCTCTCGATCAATCAAGTTGCTGAGCACCAGACCCATGACCTGAAGGATGGCTAGATCGGCCTGAGGGCATTCCTGGTTGTCCATGACCCTTATTTCAATGGATTGACGAGAGAACCTGGCGATCGCACCGCGGGCATTGGTCCATTCAGGTTCCAGAACCCCGCTTGGGTCATGGTGTTTTAGCTGCCTGGCAATGCGGTTCAAGATGTGGCGTTCGTAATCTCGAATCGACCGGATAGATTCAGGAACCACCCTTCCTGTGATGGTTGGAATCAGTGCACAGTTGGACTGATATTGTTTGATGCGCTCATCCATGAATCGCGAGGGGGTTCCTTCCACGAAAGGAGAACTGGCAGCCAGAGCAGGGAGGATGGGCAGCAAAACGCGTATGGCACGATGCAGCTGCAGGAAGGAAGCTTCATCTCCAAAGGGCAAGTTGAGATGGGTGGACTGGAGATTGCTCCATCCATGCCCGTGGCAACCGAAGATACGGTCAAAAGTGTGGTAGATTTCACGGGATCCATGTGGCCAGAGTTGGGTTTGGCTCGCGGGATTCATCCATGGATGCATGCCTCCTGGCAAGAGGCAGCATCCCAGAAGATCCAGCTTCTGATTGATGATGGTGACGTGCTTATTAAAAGCATCCAGGCTTGATTCCAGCTTTTCAATGGGCTGGGTCGTCTTGAGTTCAATAAGGTGAAGGCATAGCTCATTGGACCATGTGATCTCCTCGTGCTGGCGATCACCATATCCACCTTCTGGTAGTTTTAGGAGTCGATCTGCCAGAGGAGCTACCTCAAGCGATGACTTGTTGACGATCATGTACTCCAGCTCCACGCCATGGCGGTCAAATCGGTATTGGTTCATGCGATTCCATTGCTTCGGCTTGTGATCAGGTGCTCCATTTGACGGATCATGAAGTCAATGATGCGCTGATAAAGCTCTGCCCCTAGGACGGCATCTTCAACGCCAAAATCCAAACTGGGGTTGTCATTGACCTCGATGACATAGGGGCGTTGTCTGATCCACTTGATATCAATCCCATAAAGTCCCTTGCCTATGATGCTGCCTGCCCTGGTGGCAGTCCGAAGCACTCGGTCTGGGACTTTGTGCAGGGGTAGGGTTTCGTAATTGCCAGCGTAATCATCAAGGTTTCCCTGGTTGAACTTGTGGTTGTATATTTGCCAGTGATCGCGTGCCATGAAGTAGCGACAGGCGTAAAGGGGTTTGCCATCCAGGATACCAATGCGCCAGTCGTAATCAGTGCGTAGGTATTGTTGGGCAATCAACAGTTCGGACTTTTCCAAAAGAGCATCGACGACAGAGTGAAACTCGCTTTCATCCTCCACTTTTTCAACGCCTCTGGAAAAGGAGGAATCAGGCTGCTTGAGCACACATGGCAGGCCGAGCCGCGGGATCACCTGATCCTTGTTCCCTCGATGCAGGATGATGGTTTCAGGAGACGGAATTGCCTTTTTACGAAAAGATTCGGCCTGATACACCTTGTTGGCGCATCGAACAATTGAAATAGGGTCATCGATGACACTCAGACCTTCGGATTCGGCTCGGCGGGCGAAGCGATAGGTGTGATGATTGACAGCAGTGGTTTCTCGGATGAAAAGCCCATCAAACTCATTGAGCCTCCCATAATCTTCAGGATGGATCACCCTTGCTGCCACATGCCTGCTTTCAGCAGCTTCAATAAATTGAGTCATGGCTCCTTGATCGGAGGGAGGCGTGGGATCCTGAGGATTAACCAAGATTGCCAGGTGAAATCGAGTGGAGAGCTTTCTGCGTTGGTGACTTCTTTTCCCGAAGAAGGATTTGGCAAATTGGCTCACCGAAGGCATGTGGGATTCTGGAACGTCGCTTAGTGAAATGGGAGAGATATGCCCAATGGTCCATTGGTTATTTACTTTGCGAAAATGAGCTCGTAGTAACGGGACAGGGAATAAATTGTAAAGAGCCCGGCTCAAGCGATCATACTTGGGAGACAGGTTGCTCGAGAAGTAAATCGAAAGAGTGAAGCGATCTCCCTGCAGACTTCTCAGACTTTTTTGAATCAACTCATCCAGCTCCATGGAAATAGAACGGATGATCGAGCGGTAGCGGATACTCTGAAGAGTACTGACCGAGGGGACCGGTCGATGCCCTCGAGCTTCAGCTAGCAAACTCACGTAATAGCCATTCCGTTGATAAGCGTATGATCGACAAAGGTTGATCACACGACAGCTATTTTCATGCCCTGGGTAAGTGGTGTCTTCACCACCCAGATAATCCCTGGCCGAGACAATGTGTAAGTGGTCAATTTCCAGCTTCCAGCGAGCCGGGTTGTCTACCACCAGAATGGTTGAGATCATGATGTTGAAAAAGGCTCAGGGATTCATCCAGGTGCTTTGATTGGATGCGGCTTGGGGTCCTGCGTAGATTTGGTATCGACACAATCCCAGTCCATGGCACTCAAGATGGGGCGCTCCATGCTGCCTGACATAGGGCGGACTGCGATGGTGCGACTCAGCCAGAGATGGAGAGCATCGCTACTTCCCCGAATGGCTTGCTTGCCATGGGGCATGCACAACAACACCATGGCCCGACAGGCTGAAGAACAGGCAAAGACCCAGAGAAAAGCCTCAGGGGTCTTCCCGAACTGACCCAGTAGCCAGGCCCCACCCATTAACCCAAGCACCATGGCCGCGCTGTTTCCCAGGTTGTACAGGGTCAAGGTTGCAATGCGCCGCTCACGGGGAATTTGTCGAAAGAATTGTAAAAGCAGTCCTAATTCGTAACAGCCCCAGACCAAGCCACTGAGGACCTGCAGGCATGCCATGAAAATGACCGAATCGTCGACTGCCCAGAGGGCGCTGATCGGTACGATACCCAGACTGCCAACCCACATGAGGCGCTCCGAACCCCACCTTGCGGCCAGCTTGCCAGCCCAAGGCAGAGAAATCATTTTTCCCAAAAAACAAAGTGAAAGCAGAAACATGTAGGTCAGCCAGTCCAGCTTAAGATAACCAATCATGTAGGGCGTAAAATAAGGCCCAGCAAGATGAACTGAGCCTTGCATGAGGAGGATGAAAGTGATGAAACGACCGGTGGGGCCAGGTTCTCGCCAGAGCCTCCATATGTTACCCATGCCATGCCGGCCAATCTGTTGGATCTCGGCTTGCTGGATCTCAAGGCTTCTTTGGCCAAGAGCCTCGCATTGTCGTGCGAGCATCCAGGTGGAGATCCAACGCGCCAGGGATCCCAGAGCGAACAGCATGCCAAATACGTCCAGCGCTTTGCTCCAGTGGGTATCGATTTTAAGCAGCAGGCCGCCTGTGATCAAACCAGCCAGTATCCCAGCCTGACAGAGGCGGCCTCGTCTCGCAAAAAAACCAGGTTGTAGTCGTGTTGGGACGATTTGTTCAACCCAGGCGTTCCAGGCTGGACCGGCTGCCAGCCCACCTGCCCAATAGAGGGTAGCTGGAGGAAAGATCATCCATGGTTTCAATTCGGTCAATTGAGTGAGCAGGCAAAGCCAAAGCATGGCCAGCGCCTGGAGTGCGGCAGTGAAAATCACAAACTTTCGGTAGGATCCTATTTTTGCCAGTAGGGTCGGGCTCAGCAGTTGGATGAGACTTCCAAGCAGGATGGGAAGGGTTGCCACCAATGCGGCTACCAGCGGACCCATGCCGCGGGTCAGCACGAAGGCAGGTAGGTAGGATTCGCCCACCCCAACCATGATGCTGAAGGCCAGCCCTTCGATGTGGATGGCTGCAAGGTTGTGTCTCAACCGCTCAGGGCTGGCCATTGCCGATGCGCAATTCATGCTTGGATATCGACTCGGCAGCCTTGGGGGTGACCTCTTAGAGGCCGGTCTTTCTGTTCTCTATCTCAGAGGATCACTTGAAGGCAATCACTTTTTTGATCAGTCAGCATTTTCTCAAAAAAGTCTTCGAGCCATGGTGGCTTGGGGTGAGTGCACTAAAAAGCCGGGCCCCTTTTCAGGGACCCGGCTGATGAAGGTTTTGGATTGAATCAAGCGCTTATTCGGCGATGAAAAATGCCTGAGCCTGATTAGGTGTCACCGAATGGGGTGAGCTGGCTCCAGCCACAGGCGTGTAGGGACCCGTGAGGCTAGCAGCTGATTTGAGGGTGCCACTGTATTGGATGACCACTTTGCCATCCTGCAGTGCGATGCCAGCAATGGAACCACCACCGCCACCGGTAGCAGGCAGGGCTGCGTGCAAGGCGGAGATAGCGTCTGCACTCAGTACGCCACTGTAGGTAGCCCATTGATACATGACGCTACCTTCACCCATGTGATCGGTCGCCTGCTCCAGGCGTGCGCCCATGACCTTGGTGTCACCTGAGCGCACAAAATTACCTGACCAGGTTCCTGCATGGCTGCCATTGACATAGAGCCTGCTTTCCCCAGCACCGGTGTCGTTGACTATAACCACATGAACCGGAGCATCAAACACTGAGGCCACGCTGCCGCCGGCCACGGGTTCGAATAGGTTGTCAGCCACACCAAACTGGGTCGTGCCGAACTTGCCTTGCTGATTCCACTGGTCGAGTTTGATGGCAAAGGCATTGTTGCCCGCGATGGCTGTGGAGGCTCCAGCTTTCACCGCCTTGAAGTAAAACTCGTAGGAGGCATCGCCCTCGAGTTCTCCGAAGTTCACTACAGTGGGTTCGGTGATTGCTGCAGAAGAAGTGGCCACCTGCACGGTAGCCTTCCATGTCGGAGCAGGCAGGGGCAGTTCAACTGTGGATGAGAGGAATTCTCCAGCAATGGGCTTGAGTTTAGCCGCTGGCGTGTCGTCGCCTTCCTTACGCCAAGCAACCTGACAAAAATCCCCACCAACCCCTTCCTTGTAGACGGCCTGGATGAAATAGCTCTTGCCGGCCACCATTGGGATGGACATGAAGGTGGTTTCATTGGCGCCCACTTCTTCGAAGGCTCCACAGCAGCCGGTTTCTTCAGCCTGGAACTGCAGATTGTCAGGGCTGGCATCGGTGCTGATATAAAGTTCGGAATTGTCATCGCTGCGCAGGAAGAAGTCATAATTGCCGCTTTCCTTTGGTGTGATGAGTCCTTCGATAACCGCCCCATACTGTTCCCGAGCGTCATCCCTGAATGCATCGCGGCTATTAAAACTGAACACTGGAAGGATCATGTCAGGATTGTCGGGATAGCGCGGATCACCATACAGGTCGTAGGGAGAATTGCCTTCCACGTTCCCAAAATAAGCCAATTTCAGGACCCCTTGAGTTCCCATCAGGAAGGAATTGAAGTAGGCTAGCTGAGCATTGTCTGCCGCATTACCCGAGGCATCGGTCACCCCATTCATACTGATCGCATAGGTTGATGAGGCTTTCTGCTTGCTGGTGGTCAGGGTTACACTTTTGCCGGCTGTGCGGTAGGAGGCTGCTGTGACCGTGAGTCCTTCAATGGAGTAATTAGCTGGGTTTTCGGCGGTTGACTGATCCAGACCTTCGCTGAAGTAGAGGGTCACTTGATCAAAGCCGACACTGCCTTCAGTGGACACGATCATGGGACCCGTGACATCACAGGGGTCCAGGCTTCGCTTGAATTCTTCGAAGTTCGAGACGCCGTTGCCGTTGCAGTCTTCAGTAGCATCGTTGGGGTTGTTAGGGTCCAAACCAAACTCGATCTCCCAAGCATCGGGCATGCCGTCCTCGTCGCTGTCAAACAATGAAGCGACCGAACGGATGATCATGCCGCTGATACCACCGGAATTATCCTCCATGTGGGCATACCACAAATGATCCCCTGGGCCGATATTCAGGCTGAAGGTTTGCGGGATACCTTCGGGTACGGCGCCTTCGGGTCCTACACCTGAAAAACTGCCGGTGTTTTGACCCGCAGGTTCGTTACTCCCATTGGCATCACCTACCCATAGCCTGGCATACTGGGCCTGATCAGTCGTCCGACCTTCAAACAGGGTCACGCTGTAGCGACCTGGGTCAAGATTTGAAATTTGAAAGAGCATTTCGGTGCCAGCGGCATCGGAATTGCGGTAGAGGTAGTCATCTTTGACCACGTAAGGCACATCAATGCCATCGTAAACCACATCCAGGTTTTCGTGAGTCGGGTTATTGCCGATCATACCAATGGCAGGATCAGCTCCGGTTACAGCATTCAGATCTTCATTGTCGGTGATGCGCAAGGTGACATCGTTGTCCAGCCCCAGCCCGAAGTCGCTGAGATTCCAGAGGGCGTTGCCGTCATCAAAATCATCAAAAGTCCAGGTGCCAATGACATCCCAGTCGGTGAGCTCCACACCGTCTGCGTCATTCTGGTTGGCAGCGAAATCCAGTTTGAAGACGCCATGATTATCCTGAGCAGGCACCAGCGAGCGAATGATCAGGCCACTGATACCACCGGAATTGTCCTCCATGTAGGCAAGCCACAAATTGTCTCCATCACTGATATCCAAAGTGAACGTGCGAGGGAAACCCTCAGGATTGGGGCCATCCGGGCCCACACCTGAGTAACTACCCGTGTTGGGTCCAGCTGGCTCATTGCTGCGGTTCTCATCACCCACCCATAGCCTTGCTTCCTGCTTTTGGTCAGTTGTTCGGCCTTCAAACAGGGTGACGCTGTAGCGGCCTGCATTGAGGTTGGCGATCTTGAAGATCATTTCGGTGCCGGCAGCATCAGGCACACGATAAAGGTAATCATCTTTGACGACATAGGGCACATCGACCCCATCGTAGACAACGTCCAGGTTCTCATGGGTTGGGTTGTTGCCTGTCATGCCAGAGGCCGCATCGGCACCTGTCTGAGCATTGAGGTCTTCATTGTCGGTGATAGTCAAGGTGACATCTCGATCGGCCCCGCCCCCGAAATCGGTCAGATTCCAGGTGGCATTCCCATCGTCAAAATCGTCGAAGGTCCAGGTGCCAACCACGTCCCAGTCGGTGAGTTCGACTCCATCGGCATCATTTTGATTGGCACCGAAGTCGATCTTGAACAAAGCAGCCTGGCTGGAAAAACTCCACAGGCAGCTAGTGATAACTGCCAGCAGTAGGGCGGCAGTCAGGGTTAGTCTTGGTTTTGCTTTCATGCTATTGAGGCAATTAATGTACAACTCTAATTGATTTCATCTTCCCGGCTCATTTATGAGGTTGAGTCAGTCATCTCCCTGATTTGAGGAGAATACACCGGTCCCCTAGTGTTTCTCTTGCCATGGAATGGTATTATTGTGATCTGATCTGATGCCAATTGTCAATGTATCATAGCGCCTTGGATTGGGTTTTGCAGGGTCAAGCCCTGTTTACAAGCCGCCCGGTTTAGAACGTAGCCAATTGGCAAGTAGCTGGCTGAATGTGGGGTGAATCAGGTAGCCGACCGAAGCATGAGGATTGGATCGATCAGCTCTAAGGTTGAGATTATGAATGAAATGGTCGTGAAGCCCCCCCGGCAAGAGCCCCAGTTCCCTCATGCCATCAAAGTCGTCACAAAGAAGGCGATCATGGCAAATATAGTCATCCTTGGCAGCCAAGTTTTCCCAACGGTTGATGCAAGTAGGGTAGCGATTCAAACCCTTCAAATTTGCTCCCATAAGCTGCCGTTGGACCGTCCTGTCTCCCAGAGGCGATCCTAGGGTGATCAAAAGGTCGATCCTTTGTGCATGTTTATTATGTTGGGGGCTTGTGTCGGCCCAAGAGCATTGCCACAGGGTGTCGTAGGCGATAATGGAGCCCAGGCTATGCGCTACCAACAAGATCTCGTCATGGCCGGACCATGCCTCATGCAGAACGTGTTTGAGGCGATTTCTGAGTTGGGTGCCATGGTTTGACTTGGCTGACCAATAGGCTCGCAAGTCAGCTGCTATGATCCCAATAAATGGCTTGGCCAAGCCTAAGCGTCCTAAGGGGCTAGCCAGCCAGCTGATGAGGGCAGGTTTGATCCAGGAGGCTCCTCGCATCCTTTGGTATCCTTGCGCGCTGAATTGAGCTCGATCTAGCGCCTGTAGCCTTCCAAGTGCTTCCCAGCGACTCTCTGGATCCTCAGCCGATTCCCCAAGCACAGCATTGCTTAGGTCACCGAAGTAGACGAATTCCTTGTTGGTTTGTTCGAATTGCTTTCGAATCGCCAGGCCGTGATCTCTCTGCAAACCATGAGCCGCTGCTTCCAACCATATTGCCTCAAGGTTTTCCTTTGAGGGTTTCCGATCCCTCCCATGAATGAACAGGATACGCTTTGCCATGAGCTTATGAGAGTTCAGGTGCGTGCTCTTTAGAGTTCACCTTAAGTACTGGAAATTGTCGAACGCCCTCTTTAATGAGAAGGGTTCTTTCTGGTTTCTTGTTTGACGCATCAGGCGCAATTTCTAAGATGCCTCATCGATTTCCACTCAAGGTAATTTTATGAGCAAAGCCAAGACAGTTCGGGGTCAGAAAAAATCCTCCAGTAACATCCAATCCATGTTGAAAGAGGAGCGTGTATTCAAACCTACAAAGGAATTTTCCAGTCAGGCTCACATTGGATCGATGGCCGCCTACAAGCGGATGTATGAGCGTTCCATAGCCAAGCCTGAGGCCTTTTGGGCAGAGCAAGCAGAGAAGGAACTGGTATGGTTCAAGCCATGGAAGAAGGTGTTGCAATGGAAGGCACCCAATGCGAAATGGTTCGTGGGTGGGCAGACCAATGTTAGCATGAATTGTCTGGATCGCTTTCTTGATTCAGATAAGGCCAATCAAGCAGCCCTCATTTGGGAGGGAGAGCCAGCTGCACCAGGAAAGCCAGGTGAGGAGAGAACCCTTACCTATCGCCAGTTGCACCGTGAGGTTTGCTTGTTTGCCAACGTGCTCAAGGCCCGGGGCATCCAGCGCGGAGATGTGGTGCTGATCTACATGCCCATGGTACCCGAGGCCGCTGTGGCCATGCTTGCCTGCAGTCGCATTGGTGCGATTCATTCCGTCGTGTTCGGTGGTTTCAGCGCTCAATCGGTAGCCGATCGTGTGCAGGATTCTCAGGCCAAGATGATCTTAACAGCCGATGGTGGCTATCGTCGCGGGGGTGTCGTCCCCTTGAAGGAAAATGTCGATAATGCTCTTAAGATTAAGGTCAAGGGACGTTTCATCACCAAATCCATCGAGTCGGTTATCGTTCTCCGAAGGACCGAGAATCAAGTCACGATGAAGCGAGGACGAGACTTCTGGTGGCACGAAGAAGTGGCCAAGGCTTCTCCTGTTTGTCCTCCAGCCAAGCTCAGCAGCGAGCACCCTCTTTTCATTCTTTATACCAGTGGTTCAACGGGCAAGCCCAAGGGTATCCTGCACACCACTGCGGGTTACTTGTTGGGAGCCAAACTGACCTCGAAGTATGTCTTTGATCTCAAGGACGATGATGTTTATTGGTGCACCGCTGATATTGGATGGATCACGGGTCATAGCTACATTGTTTATGGACCGCTTGCCAATGGAGCGACCATCCTCATGTATGAGGGAGCCCCCAATTGGCCCGAACCCGATCGCTTTTGGGACATCGTTGCCAAGCATCGGGTTAGTATTCTCTACACCGCTCCCACAGCCATCCGTGCGTTCATGAAGTGGGGCGAACAGTGGCCAGCCAAACATGATCTGAGCTCCCTGCGGTTGTTGGGCACAGTGGGTGAGCCCATCAACCCAGAAGCATGGATGTGGTATCATCGTGTGATTGGCCAAGGGCGCTGCCCCATTGTGGACACCTGGTGGCAGACCGAAACCGGAAGCATCATGATCACGCCTTTACCCGGAGCCACCCCGACCAAACCGGGAACGGCTACACTCCCGTTTTTTGGGATCAAGCCTGAGGTGGTGGATGATCAGGGTAAGGCTGTTCCGCGAAACACCGGAGGCAAACTTGTGGTCCGGCAGCCCTGGCCCAGTATGTTGCGGGGTATCTGGGGAGATCCCAAGCGCTTTGTTGAAACCTACTGGAGCGAGGTCAAAGGCAGTTACTTTACCGGCGATGGCGTGCGGCAGGACAAGGATGGATACTTCTGGATCGTGGGTCGCATTGATGATGTGCTCAATGTATCAGGGCATCGCATTGGGACTGCGGAGGTGGAGAGCGCCTTGGTCAGTCACCCCAAGGTTGCTGAAGCGGCCGTTGTCGGTCGACCGGATGAAATCAAGGGACAGGCACTCGTCGCTTTCGTGACCCTCAAGGGTCACGTTAAGGCAGACAAGGCTCTGCGGGACGAACTGCGTCAGCATGTGGGCAAGGAGATTGGTCCTGTGGCTAAGCCAGACAACATCCGTTTTGCCGATGCTCTGCCAAAGACACGATCCGGTAAGATCATGCGTCGCTTACTCAAGCAAATTGCTGCAGGTAATACTCAAGTGCAGGGAGATACCAGCACGCTCGAAGACATCAGCGTGATTGCCCAACTGAGCCAGGATGAGGGTTAGTGTCACTCGGTGCCGTTGGCCAAACCAGGGTGGGTTTCTTGCTGCCCTCTTTTTCTGATTGCCATGACTGGCTGAGCGGAGGGGGTGATCCCTCCGCCCGATGCGCTCAGACGAGCAAGCCGACCATGGTCGCGGTCAGGTAGCAGGCCATCAAACCGGCTATCATGCTCCAAAAGCCCATGCGTGCAAATTCGCGGCGTCGCTCAGGGACCAGAGCGCTGAGCCCCCCAATCTGGACAGCAATGCTTCCCAGGTTGGCGAAACCGCACAGTGCATAGCTGGTGATCAGGAAACTGCGTTCATCAAGCACTGCCCGGTTTTCGGTGAGAGAAAGGTATCCAAAAAGTTCATTCAAGACCACCCGCTCACCTAGCATGCTGCCTACCAAGGTACAGTGATCCCAGGGGATTCCGATGACCCAGGCAAGTGGCGCATGCACCCAACCAAGGATTGCTTCCAGGGTAAAGGGCTGGTCGATTCCTAGCAGGCTCTGTGCCGCCTGAAGGCTCTCATTGGCAAGAGCCACTAGGGCCACCATGGCCAGCACCATCACCGAGACGTTGAGCGCCAGTAAACCTCCGTCCTGAGCACCTTTACAGATAGCATCAATACTGTTGGTGGTCTGGGGTTGCGGTTGGCTGGCAGTCTGAGTTGAGGTACTCGAAGGGTGTGTTTCTGGAATCAAGATCTTGGCGATGACCAGTGCTGCTGGAGCACTCATCAGCGAGGCGGTGACCAGATGCCCTGCCAGATCAGGGAAGCCTACATTGGTTCCAAATTGTGCGTAGACCGCCAGCATCCCTCCGGCGATGGTGGCCATCCCTCCGGTCATCAATGCCATCAGTTCACTCTGTGTCATCTTGCTTAAGTAGGGTTTGATCAGCAGTGGAGCCTCGGTATGTCCCACAAAGCAGTTGGCTGCCGTGGCCAGTGTTTCGCTGCCGGAAGTGCCCATGAGACGCCGCATCACCCAAGCCATGCCACGAACAACCCATTGAAGTATGCGCCAGTGATAGAGTAGAGAGGAAAGGGCTCCAACGACGATGATCGTGGCAGAGATGGAAACGGCGAAGATGAAGGCGTTAGCCGCTCCAAAAGTCTCACTCAGGATGGCTCCATCGGCAAGGGGACCAAAAATCATTCTGGCTCCAACCTGCGAGACCTCGTTGAGCTTGAGTACCGCCTGCTGGGCGAGATTGAAAAGCTTCAACCCCACTGAGGTCCTGAGGATAAGCAGGCCAAGTAAGAGTTGAAGGCCCAGTCCCCACAGGACAGTCTTGAAGGGAAAATGTCGTCGGTGCTTTGACAAAAGCCATGCCGATAACAAGAGGATGGCAATGCCCAGAAGGCTACGAAAAATTTCCATTGGTTCAAAGCTGATAGGCGGTTGGCATGCCCTCTCTCAGTGGTTTTGGAAGCTGGCTAGAAGTCGTATTGATCGATGTTTTCCTGATTGAAGACAAGGATGTCACCCAGCAGGACTTGATCTCCAGCGACTTCTTTTTCGCCCAGTTTGCCTGCCACGAATTGTTCATCTCCTGGGTTCAGGGTGCCATTGGCCAGAGCGGCTCCAACCTGGACAGTGAGGTAACCCAGTTCGGCAGTGTTCCAGAGAACCACTGACTTGACCGTGCCATCCTGGACGTAGGCCTTCATGCTGTTTGGCGTGGCGAGTCCTGTCACCATGACTTCGCCTGAGCGACCAGCTTGCTTCACGGCCTCAGCCGCACCCGGAAAAGAGACCGAACTGATACCAAAGAATCCTTTGATATCAGGGTAGGCTTTCATGAGATCCTGTGTCACCTTGAACGCCAGTTTTTGGTCTTCATCCGAGGGTTTGATAGCAACCAGATCGAGATTGGGGTACGTATCAGCCATGTGCGCCTTCATGTGTTCGATCCAGATATTTTGATTCGCAGCGGTCAGGTAGGCGGTCACGATGGCGACTTGGGCCTTGACCTCTGGCCCTCCCAGATCCTGAACCATGGTGTCGACCATGCCATAGGCAATGGCCTGAGCGGTGGATTGATTGACAAAGTAGGATCGTGCGTCAGTGACCGCGTCCGCATCCCAGGTAATCACATGAATACCTTTCTCGCGAGCTTTGCGCATGGCGGGTGCTACCACCTCTGGATCATTGGGGGAGACAGCGATCACATCGACCCCCTTGAGGGCATACTGTTCGATCATGGAAGCCTGTTTTTCAGGGGACCCGTCGGTGGGGCCATCGTAGATGAGGTCCACATTCCCTAGCTCCCTGGCTGCTTCCTCGGCTCCACTGGCGCAGGAAGTGAAGTAGGGAAGCCCTTTTTTCTTTGGAATCAGGGCGATGGTTATCCTTTTCCCAGATGACAAAATGCTTTCCGACTCTGAGCCAATCTGTGAGTTCTCCGATGGGCTGCAGGCGCCAAACATGAGGCCAAAGGCCAGTAGGGTGAGTGTGGAGTAGACCCCTTGGACGGAAGCTTCAGAGCGACTTTTCATGATCAGGATGATCGTTTATGTCCCAAAAGTTGCTGAAAAACAACCGAAAGAATAAGTAAGCTTCCGAGTGCCAGCAGGTTGAGTTCATCGCGACTCCAGTGCCAGCTGACAAATTCTCGCGTTTCGTGGATGAGTACAAGACCCAAGCAGACCCCAAAGAGTGAGCCCCGCCCACCGAAGATGCTCACCCCTCCCATGACCACGGCTGTGATCACGCCCAGTTCCACCCCTGCACCAATATCTGCCTTGGCCGTGTTGCGACGGGCCATGAACAGGATGGCAGCGATCGAAGCGCTGAGGCCAGAGAGGCAGTATAGCCCAAGAAGGATGCGATTGACGCGAATACCCGAGTAACGAGTAGCCACTTCATTATAGCCAATGGCGTGTATGTAGCGCCCCAGTCGGTGGCCATGCATTATCCAAGCGCATAAAGCCAGGCATCCCAGAAATAGCCAGCCTGCCAAGGGGATACCAAGCCAGCTAGCCTGACCGAGCCAGGTAAAGGATTTAGGGAACCCCGACAGGGGGCGTGCCTGACTGACTCCCTCGGCAATGCCTCGAAAAGCTGCCATGGTGGCTAGAGTGATGATTAGCGGATGCACTTTGAGACGGGTAATAAACCAGCCGTTGAACCAACCACCAGCCAGCCCGACCAGTGCCGCAGCCAGGCATCCCATAGGCAACGGCACGCCATGTTGGTGCAGCATGCCTGCGGTGATAGCGCACAAACTCATGGTGGAGCCAATGGACAGGTCAATGCCTCCAGTGAGGATGATCAGGGTCATGGGCAGGGCCATCAGAGCTGTTTCCCAAATATGGGTTGATAACTCCTTTTGCACCTCCCATTGAAGGAAGGTAGGGTCCTCTTTGTATATCCACCCCAGCATGACCAAGGTCAAGCATGACAGGAGGCTTTCTGGATGGCTTAACCATGAGAACCATTTTGTTTTCATGAGCTTTTTTTGGACCGAACGAGGTGATCAAGCAGGATGGCACCCAAGATGAACAATCCTTGGATGGCTCGCGACCAGTAGGTGGCGTTTTCGCCCAGCTTCATGAAGATGAGCAGTGTGGAAATCATGGTCATGAGAAGCACGGCGAAAACCACACCACTCAGGTGACCCGTGCCTCCGTTGACTGAAGTCCCACCTACCACCACACAGGTGACCACAAGTAATTCCATGCCCACTCCAATCCCTGAGTCCACCACTGAAAGCTGAGGGACGCTGACCAGGGTGGCCAGAGCCGTCAGGAAACCCGTCCAAGCAAAGACGAGGAACTTGACCCGCTGGATGGGGAGGCCTGCTAGATGGGCTGCCCGTGGTTGACTCCCGATGGCAAAAATGCGGCGCCCCAGCGGTGTGCGGTGAATCAACCAGGTAGAAAGGACAATAACCCCCGCACAAACCCATAAGCAGATGGGTAGGCCCATCCAGCTGCCCGTGCCCAGATAGCGTATGCCTGGAGGCAGGTCGGTGATCCATGTCCCCCCCATGATGACTTCGGTGACCCCTCGCAGGGCGGTGAGCATCCCCAGAGTGACCATGATGGAAGGGACTCGCAAATAGGCGATCAGCCACCCATTGAGAGCCCCCATCAGCGTACCAAGTATCAAAGTCAGGATAACCGCAATCCAGGGTGAGAGGCCCCAGCGTGTGGCTGAAACCATGGCTCCCATGGACGCAGCAAGGACTCCCATCATAGATCCTACAGAAATGTCAATCTCACCCAGAACAAGCACAAGCATCAGGCCGCAGCTGATGATGCATACCGGAGCTGCCTGAACCGCTATGTCGCGCAGGTTTCCCCAGGCCAGAAAGGCTGGGTTGATGAGGCTGACCAGCCCCAGAGCCAGGAAAGTGAAACAGAAGAGCCCTGCGGCGCGTTGTTTTAGGAGGCCGAGCATCCACTTTCCTAAGCGTAATCCTTGGAAACCATCTTTCATGAAAGTGCATCCCTTTCCTCTGGCAGTGCCCATTGGAGCAGGATTTCCTGGGTGGCTTCATGGCTGGCTATTTCCCCTTTGATTCGTCCCTGACACAGTGTCAGGATGCGATCGCTAAGCCGAAGGATTTCCGGCATATCGGAGGAAATGAGCAGGATGGCCGATCCGCCTGCGGCCAATTGCTCGATCATGCGGTGCACTTCCTCTTTAGCCCCAACATCGACCCCTCTGGTTGGCTCGTCCAGAATGAAAAGGCGCGGTTGGCGGTATACCCATTTGCCGAGAACAATCTTCTGCTGATTGCCACCAGAGAGAGACTGGGCAGAGCTTGCCCGAGATGCTGTCTTGATTCCCATTTGCTCGATCAATGAGCGCGAGGCTTCATGCCTTGGCTTGCGATGCATTCCCATCCAGCCGGACAACTCGATCAGAGATGGAAGGGTCAGGTTGTCTTCCACCGAAGCAGGTAACACGAGTCCTTCTCGCTGCCGGTCTTCGGGGACCATGGCCATCCCCATCGCCATCGTATCCTGAATGGTAAATCCTTCCGGAAGGCAGCGACCTTCAAACCAAATTTCACCCTCATCTACCGGGTCCAGACCGAAGATGGCCCTGGCTATCTCGCTTCGCCCAGCCCCTACCAGTCCAGATAATCCCAGGATTTCTCCCGCATGTATTTCAAGATGAATGTCCTGAAAGACGGGATCGCGTCGCATACCCCTGATTTTCAGGATTGGCTTATCAGACTTTGATTTGGTTTTCTTTTGCTGCCGACTCGGATTTTCTACGGGGCGTCCCACCATCATCCGAATCAGTTCGGATCGACTGAGGGAGCTAGTGGGTTGAGTTCCAGCGCACTGCCCATCTCGCAGTATGGTCACCTGCTGAGCGAGTTGAAAGACCTCCTCCAGGCGGTGACTGACATACAGGATACCAACGCCCTGCTGCTGTAATCGATCCATGGTGGCAAACAGGGACTTGCTTTCTCGAGCCGAAAGGGAAGCCGTGGGCTCATCCAAGATGAGGATGCGACACTCCTGCAGCAGGGCTCGCCCCATGCTGACCATCTGACGCTGTGCCAATGAAAGCTGCCCCACAGGGATATCCAGAGAGAAGGTTTCCCCCAAAGAGTGCATGATTTGGCACGCTTGTTCCCTCATGCCCTTCTTGTTCAGCCATAAGCCTCCTACCTTACTTTGCTCCCGTCCCACAAACAGGTTGTCGACGGTGTTGAGATGGGGAAAAACGACCGGTTCTTGATGGACGGCAACAATCCCGATCTGTTCGACTGCATGCACCCTGCCTAACGGGATGGGTTGACCATTCAGGGTGACCTCTCCGCTGTCAGGGGTTTCGACCCCACTCAGGATCTTGATCAGGGTTGATTTGCCGGCGCCGTTTTCACCACACAGGGCGTGGATGCTTCCAGGCAGTAGCTCGATGGACACCTCAGACAGTGCGCGGGTGCCACCATAAGATCGACTGATCTGCTTTGCTTGGAGGGCTGACATCGCGGGCTTAGGCGTACGAACTCTGCTGAGAGATCCCCATTGCCAGACGGCGCTCATGCCTTTCCCTGCCACGTTGCTGGAGAATCCCGCTTTGTTCAAAGGCCTCAAGGGGCTTATCAGGCAGACCCTTGGCCTGTCTCCAGGCCACTAATGCAGGGAGCACGTCTGTCATGAAGGCTCTCTGATAGCATTGCTCGGCCTCAATAATTTGCCCTCGTCTCTGATGGGATCTCAACTGCTCCAAATCAATCAGGCATGCCTTGGCATAGAGTTCCTGGGCCCAGGCTACGGTTTGGATCATGGCAGGAATCTTGGGTTTGAGATTGTGGGATTGATCGATCATGTAATCCAGTTCCACCCGATGCCCTTGATCGGCTCCAAATGCCTGGATTTCGGCAAAAATCCTAAATACTTGGTAAGGATCAATTGAGCCTAGGGTCAGGTCATCATCGGCGTATCTTCGATCATTAAAATGAAATCCACCCAATCGACCCTCATCAAGTAGCCAGGCGACGATTTGTTCAATGTTCTGAGAGCTGTAGTGATGCCCGGTGTCGACGAGGACTTTGGCTTGGGCACCGGTCTTTTGAGCCAGATTCAAGGCCATGCCCCAGTCTGCAATGTCGGTGTGGTAAAAGGCTGGTTCGAAAGGCTTGTATTCGATGAGCAAGGTTTGTTCTGGGCTGAGAGCCTGGTGGCAGGCTTGCAGACCTTCCTCAAAGCAGCGTTTGCGCCGACGTATGTCGTCCTGCCCTGGATAATTAGTTCCATCAGCAAACCAGAGGGATATGACCCGACTCCCGCATTCTTTGGCTATGTTGATGCTATCCAAGCAGTGATCGAGTGCTTGTTGCCGAACTTGACCATCGGGGTGGGCAAAGGAACCCAGCTTATAATGGGCATCTTGGAAAAGGTTGGGGTTGATACTACCAATCCGGATCCCAGCTTCTGCTGCCACGGCGGACACTTTCGAGGGGGTGTTTTCAGAGGAGAAATCCCATAGGACATGCACAGCCATCTTGGAAGCTGCCCCCGTGAGTTGATGCACAGTTGCCGCATCGGCAATTTTGTCGTAAATATCGATGGCGGCTGCTTCCTGGTAAAACTTGCCGAATCGGGTTCCAGTGTCGGCAAAACCCCATGAAGGTAATTCGATATCCAAGCGATCAAGTGCCTGGAAAACGCGCTCGTTGAGTTTGGCCTCATTCATGAGTGCCAAGAGGTTAAATGACACCAAGACCCGTGAGAAGCAAAAGCATGTCAGCCCTTTTTGTCGTGGCTGGATCCCTGTCACTTGTCCTAGCAGTCCTTGGCATGTTCCTGCCTCTGCTGCCAACCACCCCACTGCTATTGCTTGCTGCTGGCTGCTACGCCCGCGGTTCGAACAAATTCCATCACTGGCTCATTCACCACCCCTGGTTTGGAGCTACCATCCGACGTTACCAGGCTGGAGACGGTATCCCGCGCCGGGCTCGCAACAAGACTTTGCTTATTCTCTGGGTGACCTTGATGGTCTCGGCGTGGGTGGTCAGACAAAAGCCCTGGCTCTGGGGCGTTTTGGCTATGGTCGGGGTGGGAGTCAGCACCTACCTCATGCGCTTGCCTCTGGCTCGACCTGATGAGGACCATTGAGCCATCCTTGCTCAGAGGAGGGGTAAACTTTTGCTTTCCGGTATGATCCTCGAGCCCACACTGACTCCCTTCCTGCAGGCTGTGTGATGTGGCCATGATCAGGTCCAATGGGCTGGTATGGATGAGAAACTTTTGACCTGTCTTGCTTGAGCAGGCGCGGGGCCAGGCTGACTCGCGTCATTTTGTTGATTCCCCTTGCATTGATTCAGGACGTCTTGTGCGGAGACATGCTCTCTTTTGAGACTGAGATATAGATTGATGGATCAGGAACACCTCTGGGAACCGGGTGAGGTGCCAGGATGACTTGGAACAGGGCAGGGGGCCCTCCAGCGTGCGTTCCTGCATCATGCCTGAAGGGTGACTCCTGGTCGATAGCACCAAAGAGTAGCGGGAACTTGATGGATCCCAATCACTGCGGAGCTTGTTGTGCATGCCCAAATCAAGGCATGAGGCAAGTGAAATCAGGGTTGGATCAGGTGCTGGCTGAAGCCAGCCCTCGAGGCTTGGATGCCGATCCTATGCCGGATTGACTCCCCATGGAACGACTACGGTGGCGTTCATAATAGGCATATCCTTCCCGATTCTTCTCATCAATCATCGATTGATCCACAGACGACATACGCTTACTTGTGCGCTTTATGGATTTCATTGATAAACAGAGGTGCTTTCTCCAACCGACCTTGGGTCCCACGAAGCCTTGCATAGCTCGACCATGATGAGAGGTGAGCCTCAGCCTCTCTCCAGAGAGAGACTAGGATCGTGAGAGCTGGCTGAAAAAAGAACCCTATAATCTGCCACAAACACCAAACATTTCAAGTGCACCAGTTATGGATGGATCCTTGGACCTGGTTGCTTGGAGCGATGCATCATGATGGCATCAATCGGGCAGGTGTTGAGAATAAGGCACTTATTTTTCGTTTTCGGCCAACTGAGATTCGATAGCGGCAGCTTCTTGTTTCAAGCCTGCCTGCAAGGCCAGTTGTTTCATGCGTTTGAGCATCATGGTTTGCTGCGGGAAAGAGGGATCCTTGCTTAGCAGCGTTTTCATTCTATTCAGTGCTTGGGCCCAGTTGCCATCTTGCTGATCCATTTTGGCTAGGTTGAGAAGCAGGCGGTTTTGTTGATCCCTGGTGGGCTTGAGTAGCAGGGCTCGCTCGTAGGCCTCTCTGGCCTCTTCCAGTCGGTTGACACTCACATAAAGGTCGGCCAGTTTTTCACACACTGCTGGATGGGTTTGTGAGAGGATGTTTTGTTCCAAAAAGTCAATGGCCTGCGGTTTTTCGGTTCCTTGGCTCAAGGCCTGGTTGACTCGCTGAATATGTAACCATCCAAGTAGGGAACTTTTGGCTTCAGTCAGTTCCATTTCCAGCCAAGCCATGGGTTTGCGGAATGGGTAATAGAGGGGATCACCCACGACGGTGGTCTGCCATGAGAGCACACGTTGCGAAGCATAGGCGGCCTCACCAAAGCTAAAGCCCAATAGCAATTTTTCCATGAAGACATTCAGTTCTGGGGTGGCGCTCAGATAGGGCTCATCCACACACCCCATGGTGGCGGTGGCCCCTGCATGCAGGAGTGGACCAACCCAGTGCTTATCGGTGGCCCGGATGGTGGCGCCACTGAATGAATGGAGGTGATAGGCGATGGCCCCCGGGGCAAAGGGTACATCCGTTCGGGTGAAAGGACCGTGGACGTTTTCAGCATACCAACCAAAATAGAGGGCAATATGACTCATGGGATAGCCGGGTTCCATTAATGACTCGTTGGTATCAATCACGGTTTCAAAACCCGCATCCGAGGCCCATTTAGCTGCCCCCTCAATCCAGGTATCTCCCTGAAGGTAGGGCCCACTCTTCAATCCTCGGGTGTCAAAGTAAGCCCGTCCCCAGAGGCCGATCTGTTCAGCTTCCATGGCCTTGTCAACGAGTCCCATCGCGATTTCCGGAGTGGGGCCATCAAGTCTGGCAACTATCATGACCCCATTCTCCGGCTTGATGTCTACCGATCGACTTGCATTGTAAAGGGGGTTTTCAAATGGGCCGCTCAGCAAAACCTGTTTGGGATCCCTGCCCAGCCAGGCTAGTTCATGGTCTACGGCTGCACGATTTTTCCGTAGTTCGATACGAACCGATTCAGCCCCTGTCTCCTTGAGTTGAGAATCTTCGGCGATGATTACCGGGATGCCGTAACAAGGGACGAGATAACGTATTGAGGAAGTTTCTAGATGCTCCAATACCACCCCCGGGCGCTCGCGTGTAGCGGGGATGATTTCGTAGCGTGTGTCAAAGAAATCCTGTTCTTTCAGATATTGAAAGATCGGCAGATAGAGCTGCTGCTGGAAATCCTCTCTTGAAATGGTCTCCTCGGTGCTGACCCGAACACCCAGCAGGTGATGGGGTGGGATATTTCGCCGCTTGGCATAATGCTCGGCAACCTCTCGAGACGCAGGCAGTTGGTTGTTATAGACAACCAATACGGATGTTTCTAACGCTACGGACTCGGTTGGAGATTGAGCTTGCGCTGCGATGGCCATGCCTATCGCGAAAAGACTAAGCCAACCGTATGACCATAGAGCTTTGAGGTAGGCTCGCATGCGGTGAAGTGGGCTAGCTGGCTTGAATTTCAAAGCGGAGACCGTCGTAAGCAAGGTCCACCCCCTCGGGAAGTTCAGCCTGATGAATGTCATGGTCGTAATCATGAGTCAGGTGCGTGAACCAGGTTTGTCGAGCACCAATTCTGCGAGCGGTAGTCAGGGCTTCATCAAAGCACATGTGGGTTGGGTGAGGATCAAACCTCAGTGCATCCAGGAATACCACAGGAATGCCTTCGATAGCCTCAATCACCGATGCAGGGACTTCCTTGCAATCGGTCAGGTAGGCAAGCCGCTTGGTGCCATCCACTGAAAAGATGAATCCCTGGGTTCTCATACTCCCATGAGGTAGTTCAACCGGAGTGATATCGATATCACCGATTGAGAAGGCACCTGTGATAATTTCTGGGGCTGGTTTGAAGTAGGTGCTGGGGACCGAAGGGTTGTCGAAAGCGTAGGCGAAGACCTTGCGAATCGCCTTCATGGCCTCCTCACTTGCATACACTGGAAAGGCACCGCCGAGTTGCTGGCTGAAACGTCTGCAATCATCCATTCCCATAATGTGATCGGCGTGTGCGTGGGTGATGAGCACAGCGTCAACCATTCCAATCTGCTCGCGCAGTAGCTGAAGGCGCATTTCAGGTGTCGTATCCACCAGCAGCCTGGTTGAGGGGGTTTCCACCACGATAGAGGGTCGAGTTCGATGGTTCTTAGGGTTAGCCAGGAAGGCTTCGGAATAGCTTGCTCCGATGACTGGCACCCCCATGGAGGTCCCGGATCCCAATACGATCACTCTCAAGTCTGATGGCTTGAACTGTGCTTGGTTCTGCATCTTTTATCTTGGCGTGAGCCTAGCACGGAAGGCAGTCTTGAGACGACATTTTATTGAATGCTAACCACCCTGCGCATCAAGAATCTCGCCCTGGTAGACGATCTGATCCTCGAAATGAGACCGGGCCTCAATATCATTACCGGTGAGACAGGCGCTGGTAAGTCCATCATTATTGGGGCCCTCAACCTTATTTTAGGCCAGCGAGCCGACCGTTCCCTCATGCGAGCGGGTGCCGAGCAATGCGTGATCGAAGCCGTTTTTGAGTTGGGAGATTTGGAGCGGACGATTGAACCGATGCTTGAGGAAAGCGGTATCGAACCTTGCGAGCAAGGGCAACTTTTTCTTAAGCGCACGCTGCGATCCTCGGGAGCCAATCGTCAGTTTATCAATGGGTCTCCGACCACATTGGAGGTTTTGGATCAGTTAGGAGACTATCTGGTCGACATGCATGGACCGCATGATCACCAATCCTTGCTTGATGGGGTCCGGCAGCTCGAGATTCTGGATGCATTTGGCAAGCTCCAGCCCCTGCGAGAGGCCTTTGCTGAACACTGGAAAGCTCTGCATCAACTGGAAGCGCAGAAGTCCTCGTTAATTATCGACGACCAGACCTACCGCCGTGAGCTGGAACTTCTCCGTTATCAGGTCAAAGAAATCAGTCAGGCTGGCTTGCTGTTGGATCAGGCCGAGGAGCTTGAGAGCCAATATGAGCGACACCTGCATGCATCCAGATTAATGGAGCTTTCCCAGGGAACCTTGAGCCTGATCAATGATCAAGAGGGTTCTCTCTGGGATTTGATTGGATCCATTGGCCGGGCCTTGGACCAGATCCGAACCCTTGATAACTCTTGCCAGGCCATGGATGAGGTGCATCAGGAGCTGGTGAATCAGGTATCTGAGCTGGAGCAAGCGCTTTCTCAATATGTGGATCGTCTGGACTTGGACCCTGCCACGTTGCAGGAATTAGAGGGCCAGATGGCTTCTCTTCAGTCCCTTCGGCGCAAATACGGGCCCGAGATTCAGGATGTGATCCGTTTCGGTAAGGAAGCCGCACTGCGTTTGGAGGAACTGGAGTCTAGGCAGGAAACCCTCGCGCATCTTGATGCAGACATCCAAAAAGTGACCAAGCTCCTGCTTCATGCGGGTCAGCAGCTCACCCAGGCACGCAGCCAGGTCATTCCCTCTCTCAAGGAGGCTATTGAAGCTCAGTTGGTGGATCTAGGTTTCCGTCAGAGCCTTTTCGATGTTCAGATTCACACCCAGGAACTACACTCTGCGCAGGGAGCGATTCAGGCTTCGGCACATGGAATGGATAGGATTGATTTTCAATTTGGTCCAAATCCAGGAGAACCCATGCGCCCCCTGCGGATGATTGCCTCATCCGGTGAGATGGCCCGCGTGATGCTGGCCCTCAAGACGGTGCTGGCTGAGCAGGACCAGGTGCCACTGCTTGTTTTTGACGAGGTGGATGCCAACGTGGGTGGCGCGACCGGTCGGGTAGTCGGGCTTAAGATGAAGCAAATCGGCAAGCATCGGCAGGTCATTAGCATCACCCACCTTCCTACGGTTGCTGCTTGCGCCACCAATCACTACCGAGTCACCAAGGAAATCCACGAAGGCCGATCGACTTCCTTGATCGCTTACCTGTCGGCCGACCAACGTGTCGAGGAAATCGCCCGCATGCTGGGTAGTGATGATGCAGCTGCTCTCAGGCATGCCAAGGCCATGCTCAAGGAGCAGGCTTGATGGTTTCGGTCTTTAAAAGAGACTGCCCTGGTCTGGGTGATTACCTTGACAGCTTGGATCTTGGCGAATCCTTGCCGCTTCGGCGGTGACAGCCTGGCGTCGCTCGGCATTAAGCCGTCCCAAATTTTTCAGCTGAAATGCCAGCCTTTGGTTTCCACGCAAGCTGTCTTCGTGCCGGATCAGGAAATCCCAGTAGAGAGTGGTAAATGGGCAAGCCTTGGGTCCGGTGGCCTGATCAGGATCGCGCGGGCATGACTGACAGTAGTTACTCATGCGCTTGATGTATTTCCCTGTCGCGATGTAGGGCTTTGATGACATGCGTCCGCCATCAGCAAATTGAGACATGCCGATGACATTGGGTGCCTCCACCCATTCCACTGCATCGGCATAAACACCTAGAAACCATGCATGGATCTCCTTGGGTTTGACCCCTAACATCAGGCTATAAAGCCCAAGCACCATCAATCGCTGGATGTGGTGAGCGTAACCGTTTGTGAGGGTTTCGGAGACACAATGATGCAAGCAGGATAGGGGGGTGTCAGCATTCCAGTAAAACTGAGGAAGCGGTTCACCCGCATCAAAATGGTTCGATTCCAGATACCCCGGCATGCTCTGCCAGTAGACATGCCTGACAAATTCACGCCATCCAGCTATTTGCCGAATAAACCCCTCAGTTGCCTCGATGCCAACCTGACCTGCCTGGTAGGCTTCAAGGACCGCATCAATGACTTCGGCAGGCTTAAGGAGTTTGAGGTTCATCGCTGCTGAGATGCAGCTGTGATAGAGGATTGGTTGGTGAGTCCACATCGCATCCTGGTAAGTGCCAAAGAGCGCGAGGCGACTATTGATAAATTCATTGAGTGCCAGCAAAGCTTGTTCTCGCGTTACAGGCCAATTGAAGCTGTCTATCGATCCGGGATGATCAGCAAAGTTCGTTGCGACCCATCCCATGACCTCTTGGGTGATCGCATCGGGGGGGAAGCAAGCAGCCTGCGGAACTGTTTGGGGGCCTTTTGAACCAAAGCTCCCTCGGTTTGCAGCATCGTAATTCCACTTGCCGCCCGTGGGCTTTTCCCCCGCATCCAGAAGAATACCACGAGACTTGCGCACGGCCCGGTAGAAATACTCCAAACGCCACTCGCGACGCCCCTTTGCCCAGTCCTGGAAAAAAGAATGGGAGGTCAGGAAATGATCATCCTCAAGCCATTGCAGAGGAATGCCGGCCTCGTCACATGCCTGGTGCAGCGCCTCTTTGACCCGCCATTCACCTGGCTCCACACAAATCACCTTAGCAGGCTTCAAATGCCTCAGGTCAGAATACAGCACAGCCTTTAGGTTTGTGGCGGCACTTGATTCTTCAGCTCGATGGTAGGACAAGGGGATCTTACGCCTTGTCAGTTCATCGGCAAAATGCCGCATGGCCGAGAGAAACAGGGTTAATCGGATTTTGGAGCACGGGACATGGGTGGCTTCATCACTTACCTCCGCCATCCATACCTGGTCATGCTCGGGATCCATTTGTTTCAGGGCGGGGCTATCAAGTGACAGTTGGTCGCCCAGGATGACAATTAATTGATCGATGTTTGTGCTGCTGCTCATCCGACTACTTCTCAAGATTTTCCCTGGTTTCAGTGCCAGCATCAAACAGGTTCAGCAGTTGCTGGTGTCGGTAATCGAACATGCGCTGAAGCTTTTTCCGAACAGTCCAGCCGAGTAGGCCATCTAGTAAGCTCCCGGCAGGCAGGGAACATTCGATCGAGTCTCGCATGCAGGTGGCATCTTCTCCAACAGGTTCAAAGAGATGTTTATGATGCCACGATCCAAAAGGTCCCTTGACCTGAATGTCATCAAAACGTCTGCCTGGTTGAATATGAATGTGTCTGGCGATCCATAGGACACGCAATGGGCCCAAGGGAACTTGCAGATGGAGCTCGCTGCCTTCTTCCAAAACCAGTGGGCGTTGCAGCACCTTCACCGGTTCCCAAGGTGGGGTGAGGGTTTCAAAAGCTTCAGGACGCATGTGCCACCGATAAAGCTCTGAGGCTTTAACGGGCAGAATAGTAGATTTCTCGAAATAAATCATGATCGCCGATGAAGGCTTGTTGACCCCAGATTGGTCACCAACATCACCTTGTTAGGGCCAAAGTCAATGCTCATTCGATCACTCAATCCTAACATGAGTGCTAGACTTGATCTTGCCTTGCTGTGGCGTTGCACTGCTCCGGTGAACTTGATAGCGTTGGCACCCATGAGGATTTTGTCTGGAATTCAACCATCCGGGGCTCTGCATCTTGGGAATTACTTTGGCATGATGCGACCGGCGATCGACCTTCAGGAGCAAGGTGAAGCCTATTATTTCATCGCCAACTATCACTCCATGACTTCCCTCTTTGATGCCAATCAGCGGCGCAAAAATGTTCTCGACGTCGCTTTGGATTTCATGGCTTGCGGGTTGGATCCTGAGCGCTGTGTGTTTTTTAGACAGTCTGATGTGCCTGAGCATACTGAACTGACTTGGATGCTGACCACGCTCACTCCTATGGGGCTGCTTGAGCGCTGTCACAGCTATAAGGACAAGGTTGCCAAGGGCCTCTCTCCCAACCATGGCCTTTTTGCTTACCCAGTTTTGATGGCAGCTGATATCCTGATCTATGATTCGCATGTGGTTCCCGTAGGCAGGGATCAAAAACAGCATGTGGAGGTGACTCGTGATATCGCCATCAAGTTTAATCAGACCTATGGTGACACCTTTGTGATTCCCGAGCCGCGCATTCGAGAGTCCACCGCACTGGTGGCAGGAACCGATGGCCAGAAAATGAGCAAGAGCTATGGGAATACCATTGAAATTTTTGGCCCCGAGAAACCCCTTCGCAAAAAGATCATGAGCTTGGTCATGGATAGCCGCCCCATGGAGGAACCCAAGCCCGATGCAGACCAGAATATTGCCATTCAGTTGCTCAAGTTGGTGGGCTCAACCGAGCATGCTCAAGAATGTGAAGACCGTCTCAGAGCTGGTGGCTATGGTTATGGTGATCTCAAAAAGGCTCTCTTCGAAGCCTACTGGTCTTACTTTGAACCCATGCGACAGCGCCGGGAAGACCTTGCCAAGAACCTTGATCACGTCGAAGAGGTTCTGCGGCTTGGAGCCGAGAAGGCTCGATCAGTTGCGTGTGCAGTCAATCGACGCGCTCGACAAGCTTGTGGTTTGGAATGAATCAAACGCCCATGGCCAGTAGCCCATCAAGCTCCAGGGAAACGATTCTGCCCTCTATCATCATCGGTGCCGGTATGTCCGGTTTGACTGCTGCCTCAAAGTGGCACCAAGCAGGCATGTCGTCGGTGATTCTCGAAAAGTCACGAGGGGTCGGTGGCAGGATGTCTCGTCGTCGTAGCGAGCATGGGAATTTTGATCATGGAGCTCAGTTTTTTGAAGTCACTGATTCCTCTTTTCAGCAGCAGGTTGACCGATGGCAGCAGCAAGAGCTCATTCGCAACTGGAGCAGGGGTTTTCCCGATCTGTCAGGACAAGTTCGGGGTCCTGGCTTACCCTGTTACTGTGGTCGTGATGGCATGAATAGTGTTTTGAAGGATTTATCCACAGGACTGGATGTGCGCACAGGACAGCGGGTTGAGCGAATTTTTCGACAGCAGGATCTCTGGGCTGTAGAAATCGAAGACGCCAAGGTTTATCAGACCCGAGCTCTTTTGGTCACGGCACCAGTTCCGCAAGCCCTATCCATGCTGGAAAAGGGTGATGTGTCCATCAATCCAAGGCAAACTTCAGCCTTGGCACGCATTGACTACGAGCCCTGCCTGACTTTGATGGTGGCCCTCGCTCAGAAAGTAGACTTCTCCGAGCATGGAGGCCTGTGGCTTTCTGGCGAACCGCTCTCATGGATCGCTGATAATGCCAGCAAGGGCTTGGCTGCTGATGTGGCTTCCATGCTGACTATCCATGCAGGGCCGCTCTTTAGCCGCCAGCACTGGGAAACTGACGCGAGCGAAGTCACCCGAATCATGTTGAAGGCAGCTTCGGAGTGGATTCAGCAAGAACCGCTGGCTGCACACTACCATCGTTGGCGCTATCACCAGCCCCTTGAGCTTTTCCCTGATCGCATGCTGGTTATCAATCAAGATCCCTGGTTGTGCTTAGCTGGGGATGGATTTGGGCAATCAGGTGTCGAAGGGGCTTATCTCTCCGGCATGGCAGCTGCCGAGGCGCTTCTAGAATGACCCTCCTTCGAGGATTCCAGTTGCGGAATGATCATGAGGCCGCTGGTCTCATCTCCTAAAATCTGACTGCAGCTCCCTTGGTATCGATGATGCCACCAGGCAACAAGAGCACACACTACAGCGTCGGTCTGATCTTCTATATCCTTATGCCAGTCGGTTTGCAGCAATGCCGCTAATGAGCGACATACAATGAGTTCGGGGAAGTAAATCTTCAGGCATTGCCTCAGGTGTTTTTGTAGCACCCCGAAATGCCTGCGGCGCTGGGCCACCGTGCCCTTCTTATAGGGGATACGTTCGGTTAACCCAAACCACCGCACCATGGCAGGGTGGGGGTAGACTTCGAATAGGATGTGTTTGCCCTGAGTCTGTAATTGGAATCCTACTTGACTCAGAGCAAGGGCGATTCTGGGTGGTCTGGGATGATGGGTCAGATTGGTGGGGTAGCAGCCACATTTGAAGCGCGCAAACTCACGGGATGCCTCTCGGTCAACTGGGCGGGCTCCAGTCAGGTTTTGGCAGATAACCGGCGCATCCATGGCAACGATGCAGGCTCCTTGCTCTCGGAGGCCAGTTAGCTTCTCAACCAGGCATTCATCCCCGCGGGAGAGTCCCACCTCTCGCAGAATGACCTGATCCCTGGCTTGCTCGAGCACACAGATCCCATCGGGTCGACGATCACCCCACGCCAAGTCGATGCCGATGTAGTAGCTCCTTGGCATGCGGAACGGTTCGAGTTGGACGATTAATATTTTTAGCCCTTTGGAGCCGGATGCTTGACGGCCACCAATTTTTTCAAGGCACCCAGTGCAGTCCTCATGAGCGGGAACTCAGCATAAACCCCAGTGGATGCATCCCAGTAGTCCCGCTGCCAGCAGACCTTGCTGGTTGGCCCAAGCTCGATCTCACTGACCCCATCCAAAGATCTAGGTTTTCCTCGGAATGTATAGGCCATGTGCCAACTGATGAAGTGACGCTTGCCACCGAGGGCGTGATGCTTGATCTCAATCCTTATCTGCTTGAGTTGCTTGAACAAGTCTTCAAATAGAGCGCGAAGCTCAGGGATGTTGCTTGCTTGATTGATTGGATCCTCGAAGGATAGTTCTCTTTCGTAGACATCCTCAAGCGCTTGGCACGTTTCAGGGCTTAAGCTTTCCATGAAAGCCATGAATTTTAGGAGGCCTTGGGGCGACTGGGTGACATCCATGGTTTGATTATTCCCCGACATGTCATGAAGTCAAAAATCTTTCTCCTTCCTCATCCTTGTGTCCCTGGGTTGGTTTAAAACAAGCACCCAGTAGCATGATCTAATACTCGCTTGTTTTCATCGATATGGAAGATATCATAGGGAGAGCTCACGTTGGTCACCTAGTCTAAACCAGTGAGCGATTGGCACGCATGAAGCGTTTTTCAGCTAATGCTTCTTGGGCCTTGAATCCATAATGCCTTTGCGTGGTCATTCAGTTACATGGGTTGGATGAGCCCGTTCAATTTGACCGGTTCTTGCAGACGCAACCGGCAGGTCAATCCTGTCACCGGGGGGAAAATGTTGTTTGTAGGGGCCGGTCTTGCTTTTTTGGCGTCAAGGCTCCCCACCATTTACCGGAGAGCAAAGGATGGGGTCCGTCCTTCCCTAACCAATCAATGAGTGTAGGACCTCCCCGCCGATATCAGTCAATTTTCGGATGCGCCCAGCGTGTTGAAATGTGAGCCGTTCATCTTCCAGTCCCATAAGACGAAGGATGGTGGCATGCACATCTCGGATGTGAATGGGCTGATCGACTGACCGAAGGCTGAAGTCATCGGTTTGGCCTGCGGTGGCCCCTGCTTTGACCTTGCCTCCAGCCATCCACATGCAAAGCCCATAGGAATTGTGTTCTCTGCCGGGCGTTTTGGGCATGGTGGCACTATTGACAAAAGGGGTGCGTCCCATTTCCGATGCCCAGACAACGAGGGTATCTTCCAGTAAGCCGCGTTGGTGTAAATCTTCTAACAAGGCTGCGACCGGACGATCCACTTCTTGGCTGTGCTTGCGCATGCCAGCCTCGACGTTATTGTGATCATCCCAGCTGTGGCTGCCGATCTGAACCCCGTGAACCAACAGGGTGAAGCGGACGCCCCGTTCTACCATGCGCCGCGCCAGTAGACACTGCCTTCCAAAGCCTTGGGTTTCATCTTGGTCCAGACCATAAAGCTTGGTGATAGCAGGAGATTCTCCAGACAAATCAACAGCCTCTGGAGCCTGTGCCTGCATCCTGAATGCGAGTTCGTATGCCTCGATCCTTGCCTCCAATTCACTGTCGTAGGCTCTTTGATCTGCATGATGTTTATTGAGTGCTGCCAGTAAATCAAATTCCTCGCGCTGTTGCTTTGATGTGATCCCATCGGGTCGCTGGAGGTTGAGGATGGGAGATCCCTTGTCCCTGAGAAGGGTTCCTTGGTGCACGGCAGGTAAATAGCCATTGGCCCAGACTGCTGCACCGTTGCATGGTGCCCCGCGTGGATCCTGAATCACCACATAGCCCGGCATATTTTGATTCAGCGTGCCCAAGCCGTATTGAATCCAGGATCCAACCGATGGACTGCCGGGAAAAGGGCTCCCTGTGGTGACATGATAAGTTGAATGTCCGTGGTTTTGGTTGTCAGTCTGGATGCCATGAATGAATGCCATGCGGTCAGCTTGACCCGATAAATGGGGAAACAGTTCAGAAAACCATCGGCCTGTGTCACCATGCTGTCGAAATTTAAACGGACTTCCCACACACACGTGTGGGAAGCTTAGCCTGCCCTGTAGTTCACCACGTACCGAAGGCAATCCCGGCAACGGCTTGCCATGCCATCGGTTCAGGATGGGTTTATGCTCAAAAGCATCCATTTGGGAGACGCCACCCTGCATGAATAGAAAAATGCAGTGCTTGGCCTGACCAGGGAGATGCGGCCTTCTTGGCGACAACGGGCCGGCTGCGGCCTTCAGGTCAAGGGTGGATTGATCAGCTAGCAAACCCGCCAAACCGAGCGCACCAATGCCATTCCATGTGTGATGTAGAAAATGTCGGCGATGCATCATTGTTTTTTCGAAGGGTCAGTCAATGTAGACAAATTCATTGAGGTTCATCAGGATCCTTGCCAAGCGAACCATGCCAGCCTCAGTCCGTGCCAGTGGAATCAGCATTCTCTGCTCGTCTTTGTCAGGTCGGCGCGAAAGGGCGATGAGGAAGGCATGGTCGATACGACGCTCCGCTTCATTGCCTGCTTCATGAATCACTCGATTGGCAAAATGGGGAGCTTCATCTTCCACCAATTGGCCGTTATACATTTCCAGAGCCTGCAGCGGGGTGACCGACTGAGATCTTCTGGGCATGCTATCTTCGCACACCAACCCATCGAATGATTGCAGGAAGGGCATCGTGAGAGTGCGCTGTTGATAAATGTACAGGCTCCGTTTGCGTGCCTCTGGGCCCTGGCTCGTTGCCCATTTGCTTTTGGAATACTTCACCCTCTCTTCAATCCCGTCAGGCAAGCTAGGGAAGATCGGCAAACCATAACGCTCTGGATTGAGGCGACCACTGACACTGAGAACTTGGTCTCTAATCGCTTCAGCCTCCAGCCTTCGCCGGTTGAAATGGCTCAACCATACATTGTCTGGGTCATCGATGTTTGCCTGAGGGTTGATGGGGGTCGAGGCCTGACGGTAGGTTGAGGAGAGGACCATCAGTCGATGCATGGCTTTAAGACTCCATCCTTCCTCGATGAAGCGCAGGGCTAACCAGTCCAGTAGTTTTTCATGGGAAGGGCCTCCGCTCAGTGCACCAAAGTCACTGGGTGTGCGGACCAGGCCACGTCCAAAATGATGCATCCAGATCCGATTGACCATGACCCTTGCCGTCAACGGATTATTGGGGGATGCAATCCAGTTTGCCAGGGCCATTCTGCGGCTCCGAGTGGGCCACCGTTTGAAGGGGTCCAGCCGTATGGTTGCTGGCTCTGTGTTGCCGGTGATGCAGCTTAGGAAACCCGCCTGAACTGGCTCGCCTGGGTGGTCATGCTCTCCGCGGATCATGACATGGGTTACCGGGACACCTGGTTCGTAAGGGGGCCCAAAGGAATGCCTCAAGGACATGGCCCGAGGTTCAAGCCGTCGCAGCTGCTGGTTAGCAAACCGGTTGAGATGCTTTAATTCGTAGTATTGGGTACGTTCTTCTGCGGTGAGATTAGGCGGATTTTGCTGGTCAATCCAGGATTCAAGGGAGGCCTCATCAGGCATCTCGGATTGGGTATCCGGAGATTGATTTCGCATCCGGGTGGCAATTTTTTTTCGTAATGTATCAAAGCTTTTCTGTTGAAGCTGAATTTCCTCACGACGTGATGTGGCCCATGACTCCTCGCCCGTGCGATAAAAGGCTGCAGGCAATGAACCGCCAATCTGGTAGGCATCCCCCCTTTCAGGGGGCATGAGCTGAACCGTGTTGAAGAAGGCCTTCATACGATAGAAATCCCGAGTGGGTATCTGGTCGTATTTGTGATCATGGCATTTGGCGCATCCGACCGTCAGTCCAAGAAACACCGAGCTGACTGTTGAGGTCATCTCGCTGAGCAATTCATGACGGGTTTCATCGCCACGTGGTTCGGTGAAAGGAGCAAGCCTGAGAAAGGTCATCGCCACATTCTTCTCCGGTTCCACTTCGGGGAGTTCACCGGCCCCCATAATCTCCGCAAACTCGTCGCCCGCAATTTGCTCGCGGACGAACAAATCGTAGGGTTTGTCCTTATTGAAGGCATCAATGACGTAATCCCGATAGCGCCATGCATGGGGCAAATCTGGGTCCCCCTCATAACCAGCCGTATCGGCATAGCGAGCTAGATCAAGCCAGAACTTGGCCCATCGCTCGCCATGGCGTGGGTCATCCAGCAAGCGGTCCACCCATTGGGCATAAGCTTCTGGGCGTTTGTCCTGGAGGAAGGCTTCAACCTCTTCCGGACTGGGGGGTAAACCTATCAGATCAAAAAATAGGCGCCTGATGAGCACGCGAGGCTCTGCCGATTCAGTGAGTTGCCAACCCTTTTTTTCTAAAGCTTGAAGGATGAACCGATCGATCTCGTTGGTGACCTGACCCTGATGAACCACTTCTGGCAGCACTGGCTCGGTTGGAGGCGTGAATGGCCAATTTGCTTGAGCACAAAGATTCCCTTGCCGCAGCAGGATCATCATCAAAAGGCTAAAATTCAGACCAAGCTGATTCCTAATAAGGGCCCCCCAACAGAGACCAAGACTGTCGACACATCGTGACATGGTTTGGGATAAAAAAGATTCTGCAGTCACTTTCTATGGGGATCAAGGTTCAACCTGACCTGAGATGGATGTTCTGGCCAAAAGGCTTGCGTTGCCTCCCTTAGTCGCTTGACCTCAATGCACAAGCGCTATACATAAGTAAGGTGACTAACACCCTAATCACGCGATGGAGTCATAGTTTTGTTATGCCAACATTTGATCACACCGCTGGTCGGTTGAAATGGGCTTTAGGTTTCCTCTTTGGCGTCTTCGCGATGTCAATGAGCACCTCCCATGCTCAGGAATCACAGACATCCTCAATCCTCGAAACTTGGCAGGATGCCTATCAGCAGGTCACTGCGGTGGATGCGTCGGTCACTGGCCTGCACACGCGTCGCAGTCAGGATTGGGGCGGGGCTTACACCTTTGGCCTGGATCACTATGCACGTCTGTCTAATGAAACCAAGGATTTGGCAACCATCAACCTGCAGTTATACCTGACTCGCTTTGAAGATCATCCCATGCCTCCTGGATTCGCCGATGGCCCGACAGACTGGGAGTTTACGCCTCGCATCAACACGATCAACTGGCATGTATCGGGGGATGGGCGTTTCAATATCAAGGTCGGACATTATGAAATGCCCTATGGCATTGAGCATACCATCAATAGCAATGGCACCTTGAGGCAGTTCACCACGGGCCCAAACCTTGGGACCAAGGTGGATTGGGGGGTCACCCTCAATGGAACGCTCCCTAAATTTCTTTACGAAGTGGGCGTGGGTCGAGGATCGGGGATGGATTTCAAATCGGATGGCAACCCTCACCTGTTGGTGGGGCGCATTGGTTCACCTGTGAACACCCAGAATTTTTGGGGGACTGGGCAAACAGCCTATGGCTTGTCCTTTTTTCAGGGAGATCTCCTTCGGCCCAACGGAACCCATCAGCAACGTTGGCGGATTGGGCTGGATGGCCAACATTACCTCGGCCCAGTTGGACTACTTGGTGAGGTTTCTGTGGGACAGACCGAGGGGCGGGATCAAGTCAATGGCCTGGTAGAGGTCAACTTGACCAACCCGAGTGAATCACTCCTTCTTTACAGCCAATACCGATGGCAATATCAGGATTTGCCCTCCGGCTGGGCCGATGGCAGTAGCCTAGCCATAGGTGTCCGTTATGCGCCTTCCTATCGCTGGGCGTTGAGTACCCAGTTCAGTCAACCTCTCAGGGACATGGTCCCTGCACCCGACAACTACGTGTTCGCCCTGCAAGCTCGATTCAGATACTGATTCAAAAAATGAAACAAATGATGATGAAAACCTTGAGTGGGTCGATCCTTGCCCTGATCCTCTTAGGAGGCCTCCTACCAAACGGGCTCATGGCCCAGCCGGCTTATTGCGCGATCAGAGAGCCCTACGCAGCGGTGGATACCTTATTCCCTGAGGTTCCCCAACACCAATTTCGTAGTAAGATTGTCAAATACACCAAAGAATCGACTCAAAGACTCAGGGATGACTACCAGCTTCGATTTGATGCGCGGGAGTTTGGCTTTCACTGGTTGTATCCGGTTCGGGATGAGCAGGGGCGATTTGTCGGCCTTGCCCACGCCCGCGTTGAGCAAGAGCATTTGCGCACTACCGAGGTGGTGGTGGCGACTGATGCTTCGCTGCGCATGAAAGATTATTTCTTCCAGCGATGCAGTAGCCCCTATCAGGACCTGCTCGAAAAACCTGAGGTTAAGGAAGCACTCAAGGGTAAAACCTCTGCTGAACTGGCCGCCCTGATTCAGCCTGACGGACTTACCGGCCTGATTGAAAGGCTCCGGTTGCCAAGCCAATCCAAGCCGCTGATGAAAGCCCTGCTAGCTGCCAGCATCAAAACCCTTGCCTGGGTAGAGACCCAGGATGACATACCGTTTCTTGACAGCCATTCCAAGTAATCGCAGCTTGTTAACCACATCGATCAGACATCCATCTAGGCTCTCTGGTCGGGCCATGCTGTGAAAATAAGAACCTACCTTCTGATACTAGTCGTCCTGGCAGGGGTTTCAGGGTTTTTATTGAGTTTTGCGCAGCAGCTGACTGGGGCTCGTAGGCAGTCGGTGCAAGACTCGGTCTTCAGGGCAACGCAATTTAATGAGCAGGTCGAACTGCTCAACAACAGCGTCGAAACCCTCAACCTCAACCTGGTGGAAGTGTTTGTTTATAATCGTCCGGTACTAAACGGTTATCGAAAAAACATTACGGCAATCCAGGAGCAGCTTGAAAAACTGGCTGAGGCCGCTCAGGCGTTTTCAGGTCTCCGAAGGGATGAAGTGCCACCAGGCTCTTACATTGGGTCCCTGATTGTGCAGCTTACCGATTTAGATCGTCTGCTCGAACAGGCAGAGAATCTGAAGGATCAGGAACCTGAGCTTGAGCTGCCACAAGGGATGCTTCTTGCTGATCTTCTGGATAACCTGCAAGCCGTTGTTGGGGATCAAAGCCAGTTTTATCAGGAAGCCAAAATGGCTTTCAAATCCCATCAGACCGAGTCCCCTAATGAAGTTAACCTTAAGGATTTAAGTCAAATAATTAACAAGATCATCGATAAAGAGGCTGAGGCCCAAGGTCTCCTCAATGCGATTATGATTCAGGTCCCCAGAAAGCATCCCCTTGGGGAGAAGTATGATTCGCTCATTGACTCGACCAATGAGAATGTGTCCTCCCTTGAGGAATGGTCCAGTCGCTCGCTAAAACAAGCCGAACTCAAGGCCCTGCAAACTGATCAGACCAATCGTCGCCTGCTGACCTGGACCTCAGTTGCTTTTGTTATCCTGCTTTTCTTCGGTTTCTGGTGGGGAGCACGACGGATTTCCAGTCCTTTGCTTCAGCTTTCAGAGGCAGCTGAAAAGGCGGTTCAATCGGGTGAACCTTATCAGGTCCAGCCTGCTGGTGCGCTGGAAATCCAGAATTTGAATCACTCCCTGGTTCACCTGACTCATTCCCTAGAGGATTTGGTTGAGACGCGTAATCGGCAATTGGTGGTAGCTGAGGCCGAGATGCGCAAACTGTCCCATGTGGCATCGCGTATCTCTGATGGCGTGATCATCACCAACAAGGACGGTTTGGTAGACTGGGTGAATGAGGGGTTTATCCGTCAGTCAGGTTACCAACTTAAGGAGATAAAAGGTCATAAGCCAGGTCTTTTACTCCAGGGAGCTAGAACAGATCCTTCCACCATTGCTCGCATGCATGAACGGCTCCAAGCTGGTGAGGGCTTCATTGTTCAGTTGGTGAACTACACCAAGCAACAGCAGCCCTATTGGGTTCAATTGGAGGTACAGCCTGTCTACGATCGAGATCGCCAGCTTAGTAATTACATTGGGGTGGCTCGCAACATCACTCGCGACAAACAGGAATTAAGGGATCAGCGTCTAGAAACCATTGGTAATGTCGCCAGCGGCTTGGCTCACGATCTGAACAATATCTTGGCGCCTATCACCCTCTCCATCGAGATGCTTAAGGAGACTTATCCGGAGTCGGATGAAATGGTCGATACCATCGAGCAGTGTGCCACAAGAGCCTCATTCATGGTCCAGCAGCTCCTCAATTACGTCAAAGGGCAAGCTGGGGCATTGTCGATATTTGACCTCAGCGAAGTACTCAATGAGACATTAGATTTGTTGCGTTTTACTTTACCCAAGCGTGTTTCCCTTCACTACGAACCGCTTCCCACTCCTACCCAAATCCATGGTGATAGTACCCAAGTCCAGCAACTGCTTATCAACCTTGCTGTGAATGCGAGAGATGCCATGCCAGATGGAGGCAAACTCAGCCTGTCCGCGCGGGAGGTAGAGCTTTCTTCCGAAGATTTCAAGGAGATGATCCTCTGTTCTGAAAAAGCTAAGCCTGGGCGCTACGGCTTAATCAGTTTGGCTGATGAAGGCACTGGCATAGAACCCAGTCATGTAGAGCGCATTTTTGAACCATTCTTCACAACCAAATCACCCGAGGAGGGCACTGGCCTCGGGCTGGCAGCAGTCGCAGGCATTATCAAAGGACACAATGGTTTGATACATGTTGAGTCCCAGCTTGGAGAAGGAACCACGTTCATGATTTATCTGCCTATTTCAATCGATCAGGAAGAAGTCAAAGATACTTCTGCGGCTTAATAAATGATCGTGTTTAGCTCAGTACTCGCCCAGCTGAAGAGGTTGGTAGATTCGGAATTGATGTCGCAACCTGATCCTTAAAGGTGATTCAAGGACAGGCTGCGCGAGGAAGAGTGCCTCGCTTACCCATCTTCCAATGACCATTTATCGCGCCTACCTCAAGGCGTTATCGAAAGATTTTTTGGGCAAAGTGATAGAGATTGTTCCTCCAGTGGGTGGCGTCGTGGGCATGATGATCCACATTCCAAAGATGAGGTATGCCATGCTCTTTGAGATAAGCGTGCACGCCTTGGCTGATGCGTATCAATCCATCTTGATCACCACATGAAAGGTAGAGTAGCCGGATGGACCTTTTAGCTTGCTCCACATCCTGGATCAATGCCTCTGGGGCATAGGTATTAGGAGCTGAGGAAAAGCCACCAATCCAGGCAAAGGTTTCCAAGTGCCCCAGTCCGAAATTGAGTGATTGGCCACCTCCCATGGACAATCCGGCCAGAGCACGTTCTTCACGTCCCTGATGGGCGGCATAGCGGGCCTGTATCGTAGGGATGACGTCTTCGAGGAGATCCTTTTCAAATGCAGCAAAGGCTGGAGCACTGGCAAAGACATTGCCCTCGGCTCGATCGTTTTTCTGAGCACGACCGTTGGGCATCACCACGATCATGGGCTGGGCCTTACCATCGGCAATCAAGTTGTCAAATAGGTGATCAATGGTGGCAAAGCGGTGCCATTCGGTCTCATCACCACCGATACCATGCAGGAGGTAGAGGACTGGGTAACGCTTGTTTGGATCATAACCTGGAGGTGTGTAAACATGCATCTTCCGATCGTTGCCCACACTTTTGGAGCTGTAGGTGATCATCTCTAGTTTACCGTGGGGGATACCCTCGCGTGGCTCATGAATTGTAGATGAAGGCTCCTCCAAGATTTGCTTGTCATCGGGTCCGAGGGTAATGGGCCCACCGAATCCTCCACGACCTCCTCGACGTGGAGGGACTGCATCCTTGGGTGCTTCAGCGCTGGCCGGTTCACGCCTGGCGATCAGCTCCTCGGTCGCAAAGTCCCCGACATGCCTGGTGAATCGGATTTCATCCCCATCTGACTTGCCCTGATAGCGGATGGCAATGGCGTTGCCCTGAAATTGGAAGGATTCGCTAAAACTTACTTCCTGCCCAATCACTTTTCCCTCCTCTATGGCATGGGTCTGTTTGGCTCCATTGACCTCCGAGTGAGCTATGCCTGTCAGTTTTTGGCCCTCCTGATTGAAGGTGTAGGTGTAATCCTGCTTGCCAATCTGCGTATCAAAGGAAGCCTTCCAGGTGCCAGTCAGATCGGCCGCAAGCAGGCTATGCATGGTCATAGAACCTATATAAAGCGAAAATAGAAAACGCATAAGATGAATAAAAAATATGTAAGTATCTAAATATGAATGAATTGAACCAAAATATAAAGCATCTTTTTGCAGTCGGATAGCTAGTCTGTGAGCCTGGGTAAAGCCTGCCTGGATCAGGGGCGTGACAAGTCTACAAGTGCGTTGAGAAAAATGCTCATATGCCGTAGTTGATTGAGGTGATCCTGGCCAGTTGAACCACCAAAGTCCAAAGCCATGAATTGTGCCTTGCGGGCTCGCCGCCATTCGATCATTCCTGGCATCCATTCAACAGCCTCTTCAGACCAGTTGAGTTGAAGTTGTTCACCTAAGTAGGCAGCGGTCTCAGCGGTGGAGGCATAATCTGGGGTGACCAGCCGGGTGTGGGTCAGTAGCATCCTCTTCTTCCCAGTCATAGCCAACCTGGCAAAGGCCACAAAAGGAGCCATCTGTTGGGGATTGACTGATCGAAGGCTTGGGTCACCAACCCATCCTGCATAAAGAGAATCAATCATCACTAGGGTGTCGATATCGTCGATGGCCTTGCTTTGCTTGAGCAGCTCACGAACCCCTCCGAAACCTGCACTGAAGGAGCTCAAGATGCATGCTTCCACCGCAAGAGATTCCTGCTTCAAGTTCGATTGTAGCGCCTGAATCACTTCCTGCACCAATTGTCCCCACTTGGCAGGATCCCTGAAATGCTTGGAGTAGACACTGGAGAGCCCCGGTAAATTGATAGTGACCCAAGGCATATCCTTTCGGTAGGCGAGGACATTGCGCTCAACCGTCTCAGTAGCTCCATGCAGGTGGATAAGCAAATCCAGTTTACCCCGGTGAATCTGCAAGCCATCAGGAATGTGCAGGGTGCCTGCCTCAAGGGGTATTTGGGAGGTCTCTCCGGCAAAGCCTGTCAACCTCATCCAGATGGTGAGGTAACCCAGCCAGTTCCCAAGGCGCGATGGTTTTGCTAAACCTAGAGGGAAGGAAGTTTTCGCGGGCTTGAGCCATTTGTTCTGTGATCCCAGGTTCATGGGTCAACAAGGCGATAATAGGCTGCCTCACCCAGTAGGGCCTGCCGCGATTCACCCTGGCCACTGGTACCGGGGATGTCTCGCCAGATGGGGTCAGCTAAATTTGCTTTGGCTTGAAGGACTCTGCCTGCCTTGGCCTCCCATTGGATCAGGAGACTGCCCTCTGAAAGAGAGACCGAGGTGATACGCAGTGTGTTCAATGGTTTCTGAATGACTTCGAGCAGGGCTGAAGCGCTTTCCACTTGAGCACCGCTGCCATCGGTCACCACAACCTGGTAGGATCCAGCGTCGGCTGCCTGAACGTTTTCTATGATGAATTGCTGATTGCGAGCCCCGGGAATATTGACCCCTTGGTAGCGCCATTGGTAACTCAAGGGAGGAATGCCCTCAGCTTCAACTTGAAGCACGACCTGGTTGCCCGCCTGAACGCTCTGGGTCTGAGGTGAGAGGACAATTGCAGGTCCTTGGACAATCCGAATCTGGGCGACTTCACTGGTCACACTCCCAGCCTGGTTGCTGACCACAACCTGATAGTCGCCACTGTCCTCTAACTGTGCCTCATCCAGAACAAAGATGGCTTGAGAAGCCCCAGGTATATTGAAGCCGTTATACTGCCAGCGGTAACTTAGGCTCCCTTCACCGCTGGCCTGAACCGTCAGTTCCACGCGTGATCCAGGACGTCCTGATTGGGAGGCCGGATGCAGACTGATCACTGGAGGGCTGGCGATTTGGATCGGCTGAACCGTGACCACTGCCGAGGTGCTGATCACCGTGCCACCCGGACTGGTGACCACGACCCGATACTGGCCTGCTTCAGCAATTGAAACCGATGGTAACTCTAGAGAGGCCGTGTTCTGACCAGGTAAAGGTGTCTGATTGAATTGCCACTGGTAGGTGAGCTCCCCACTACCGGTAGCGGTGACTGAAAGCTGGAGTGGTGCCCCTGCCTGCAGGTCGACCCCGGAGGGTTGTGTGACGATTATCGGAGGGCTGTGAACGGTCAACGTAGCGGCGACACTGGTTGTTACCCCTCCCTCATTGCTCACCAACACGCGGTAGCTACCACTATCAAGGGCGCTAGTCAGAGAAAGAACGAGGCTTGATGCCTGGGCCCCGGGTAGATCTTCCCCGTTATGCTGCCATTGATAGCTGAGCTTGCCTTCTCCACTGGCTATGACCGAAAAGGAGATGACTTCTCCTTCCTTGATGGCCACTGATTGAGGCTGCTCCTGGATGGTCGGTGGGTCGGGCAGGGGAAGGGAGCCAGGAGGTGCCAGAGGTGTGTTGAAGTCGACCCAGGCAAAATAGAAATCACTGTCCTCAGTCGGGAACGTGCTCGCATCCTGATGGTACCGCGATTCAATCGTGAACACGCCTGAAGTGGTTTCTTCATAGGAGAAAAAATCTCTCGAAGCTGCCTCGCTTTCGCGGCCATTGATCCGGTGTCGCCCTGTAGCCTGTAGGAGTAGCATGCCATCGCGTCCGGTTTTTTGGGGTATACGTAGTTCGTATCGTCCAAGCCCCAGGCGTTTCATGGCATAGTTTCCTTTACCTTGAAGGATAGCACCATCGGTGCCACGCACGTGCCCCCCTATGAGGCGATCGGCTTGGTAGGGAATGTAGACGAATGCAAAGTCAAGGTTAGCCTCTTCCTGGTACAGTGGGTCTGCTTCGATGTCCATTCTGCCCCAAATATCCCACCCATCTCCATCAGGTCGGGGTGCAGGCGCAATGAGCATGCCTCGGGTGAAAGTGGATCCGACCGAAGTGGTAAAGAGCATCCCATCATTCAGCGAGTGGACTCCTGGAAGGGTGAAATGCCCTGGTACCGCCCAGGTCGCAAAGGCCCGGGTCCATCGCAGCATCCCACTCATATCATCAGGAAGATCTGAGCTGTGGTAGGCTGGATCGATCCAATCACCCTCCTGCCAGTCAGGAGATGGAGAGGCTACATAGCCGGCAGTCCAGCCTTGATCATACGGAAACCATGCCAGGCTAAAATCAATCGATGCAAAGGAAGCGCTGCCTGCCTTGTCAGTCAGGATATCCATGTCCCCGCGTCCAAAGGAGCCATCCACCATGCTGTAGCCGGGTCCGTTGGAACCGGAAATGGGCGTACTGATCAGTCCATGGAATGGTGGCTCCCCATCATTCCACGCCTGCCCATTTTTCCGAATGGTACCTAGCAGGACTCCCACCGAAGGATGGGGTCTCCAGGCAGCGGCTACCGGAGACCAATAAAGCTTATCGTTTTCCCACTGGTAGCCATTGCCTTTGTAGACTACCTCAAAGGGATCCTGATTGATGTTCAGGCCACTTGTCGCTTCTTCAGCTGGACCAATGCGTGGCGAAATGATGGCCTGCCCATACTGGGAAAGAGTCCAAGGGATTGGACCCTGACCTTCCAACCTGAAAATGACTTCATCTTTGTCGAAGCCGCTGTGTTCTGTCACACCTGAGGCATCGACCTCATAACTGACGGCCGTGACTGAGGTGTTGGGAAAGGGTCCTGGTCCGATGGCTTCAGCTTCGGTTGGAACAATAGGGGACGGTCCCAGAGGGATTTCGGCTGATTGCAGACAGACTCTGCCCGCAATCAGCAGGCAGGGCATCCAGGCCCAAGATGGTAATAAAGTAGCTAGGCGGGTTGACATGGCACTTGAGAGGGGTTGGTTGATGTCAACCGAACATCATCAGGAATATGACTCAAATCGCAAGCCAGCATTCCAAGGAGTTTGAGACTTCATCTGGAAGGTGATCGGCTCGGGCGCCTCGATCGCCAAGCCTCAGGCCAGCCAGCCGCCCGTGCTCAAGGTTGTCTCTCAGGTTCTGACTGATGAAAGGCCCTCAAGGAGCTTGGCCCCTGCTCCGGCCAATGGCCATCGGGCATGGGGACGCCTCGAAGGCTTCCTGAGTCCAGGACCATATGTTTGATCCGCTCTCGATGCCATGTGTAGGTCATGTGGATCCGACCATCTCTTGTTTGAATGACTGCCGGGTAAGAAAACTGCTTGCCGGCTTGATCCAGGTGTTCAAGGACCTGAACCGCTTCCCATAATTCACCGTCTTGGCTTATCGCTACATTCAGCATGCCACGCCCTTTATGCCCCATACCTGGTTGTTCACGAGTCGTATGATTGTAAACCAGCAGGTGCCGGCCATCCTGCAATGTCACCGCATCGAAACCGGAGTTATTGTTGGGTAGTTTGGCTGGCCTCAGTGGTGACCAGGTTTTTCCCAGATCGCTTGACCAGGACTGAGCGATGAATCCATGTTCGGATCGGGTGCGGCAGAGCATTTGAATTTTCCCAGCAGGGTGAATGAGAAAGGTGGGTTGAATGGCACCTATCTTGCCTGTGTCCTCAGCCGCATTCAGGTTGGCCTGACGATGCCAAGTCTGTCCTAGGTCCGTACTGCGCTCGACGTGGACATGCCAGCCATCGTGTTCGGTGCTTGCGCCCGCCAGCATCAAGTTGCCATGTAGAGTGATGGGCTTGTTTTTGACGGGACCAATGAGTCCATCCCCCAGTGGGGTTCCTGGGGTCCAATGGTGGCCTCCATTGCTTGAAGTGGTGACCATTCCCCACCAGGTGGAAGGGCTAGGACCGACCTTGTAGTAGAGGCGCATGTCATTGGAGGATGGGATAAAGAGTACGGGATTCCACGTAGGTAGCCTATCGCCTTGGCTTTGGATGCCATTGACGATACTTCGGGGTGGAGACCATTGTTCTCCGGGGCGCTTGTGACTCAGGTAGATCTCAACATCAGGATGTCTCTCGGCCGTACCGCCAAAGAAGGCACACCAAAGGGTGCCATCAGGGGCTTCAGCAAGGGTTGATGCGTGGCAGGACGGGAATGGCGCCTGGAGATAGACAAACTCTTCCTGGATCACCGGGTTTGAATCGGCGCTCAAAACAAGGCAGTTCAAGCTTTGGATCAGGGCAAGCAAGCAAGTGAAATAGCGTCCTAACGGTGTTATCATCGTCTTATGTGGCATGAGATATGTGGTGCTTGATCATGTTCACCTCCCATGGATATCTGGGTCAACCTGTTAGTTGATGAGACAAACCTGATCAGTCGGGTTCACTCAGACTCATCCTTCCGGCTGCTTGATTGATGAGTTGATGCCGAGATTGCTTGCCAGTTGGCCAGCGGATGTTGAGGGTTGCAGTCAGGGAGTTTGCCTGGCCCAAACCGATCAGGACACGGTGGCTGGACTGTGTCGCATAGCCTGACTTGGACTGAATCTCAAAGCTATGTTTGAGACCGCTGTCGAGTTGAACCCAGACGCGGCTGCCAACAGCTCGAAGGTTGCCCGGCTTGCCTCTGAGATCGATTGAGAGCCAGTGGCCCGATCTGATTGATTGATAAGCTTTGGGCGCACGCCGGTTGATGCCAAAAAGGAGCCCTTGACCGTTTGTTTCATTCAGGCTGATCCGTGCCAAGGAGCGTGTTTCTTCAAAAATCTGCAGCCCTGTTTGATGAGGCGCTACGAGTTCAAATTGGCCAGAACCTGTTCCTTTGAGTAGGGTTGAGATGCCTGCTGTCGAAGGCCCTAGCTCGGGTGATTGGCTGCTGGCATTCTGGCCGATCAGGATGTCCTGGTGACCATCTCCATCCATATCGTGGAGGAGGGCACCAAAGGAGGGCGCCAGTTGACAGATTTCTGTCAAGGGAGTGAAGGTGAATTGCCCTTTGCCGTCGTTGATCATCAGGCCCGTATCCAGCGTGTTAACCGGAAGCAAGTAGGCTCCTTGAAGGTCGATGGATTCAAGGAGAGTGGTTTGATCCACGTTGGCAAAGGCTGTGTAGCTTGGGTAGCGTTCAATCAAACCTGGGATCCCGTTGAAGAGTGCCTGCCTGGTGCGCAGTGGGTAGACTTTATCGCCTAGCTCGTAGAGCTCGATCAGGATTGGGTAGGGGACACCTTTGATTTCTCCAATCATCAAACCATGTGGTGTGCCTTGATTGGCATCGATGGCATTGTTTCGCCCGGCATTGGTTGCCAGAATGTCCATGTCTCCATCGCCATCCACATCACCAGCGCTTAACCCTCGCCAATGCCCTCTCCAGTTTGCCAGGCCAGATTGGGCGGTTGCCTCCTCTAGGTTGCCTTGACGATTCAGCCAAATCCTGATGGGGCCGTAGTCGGTGGCTACCAACAAATCCATCCAACCATCATCATTGACATCGCTCCAAATGGCTCCATGGACCATACCGATACGGCCAGCTTCACTTTGGGCCCATTTTGATGCTTCGACAAAGGTGCCTTGCTGATTGAGAAAAACCCCACTGCTTGGAGAACTTCCAAATCGACGCGGGATTGTCCGACGTCCTACAAAGATGTCCAGATCACCATCATGATCGATATCAGCCGATGTGATCACGCCGCCTGACTGAGGTAATGCTCCTAGGGCAAATTGAGGCATTGAGCGCAATGCCCCTGTTCCGTCATTTTCATACAGGCGATCGCTGTAGCCGGGTGATCCATCCGGATAGGCTACCCCTCCTGAGAGAACGATCAGATCCTCATCGCCATCGGAGTCGACATCCAGGAACAGTGCATCGCTATCCTCCATGAGGACATCCTGCTTGCGATGGTGCAGGGTTCCTTCGGCAAAGCTTTTGTCCCTTGCTTGGAGCATCAACTTGCCTGGGCTGCCAATAGGCGCTCCCATGAAAAAATCATCCATACCGTCATGATTGACATCGGCCACTGCCAAGGGAGGTCCTAAATTGGAAAGACGCGAGGGTAGCAGGGGTTGGACTGCACGCTCGTCATAAGGATTTTCTTGGTGAACCAGTGCGCCTGGAAGCGCTAACGGCATGTCTGGAGTTGCATGATGCGTCGGTGCAGGGTCTGGGTTGGGTTGATCACGCAGTTCCTCCACACGCAATCGAACATCCCACGCTGAAATCACCTTGTTCTGGCGATGACCGTTGGGCCATTCAATCATTAGGTTCGCGCTGCTGGCTATTAGGGGCACAGCAAAATGAGCGACCGGCTCATCAGCTGACATGAATCCACTGTTAGCGCCCAAATAGCGGGTCTGAGTTCCATGCTCTGTTTGCAGGCTAATCTTGGAGCCGATTCCTCTGCGGTTGCTTGCCTTCCCCTCCAGTTCCACCAAAAGTCGCCTTCCTGCAAGGGTTGTGTTTTCAAGCAAGCTGATGGGGGCTTCCAGGTGAGTTATGAGGATGTCCAAATCCCCATCTCGATCGAGGTCACTTACCGAGGCCCCAAAGCTGGCCTCCTTACTATCAATGCCCCATTCTTCCGATCGCTCCAAAAAACGAAGGTTGCCTTGATTCTGGAAGAGCAGATCCTTTTCTTGGTGGATGGGATAATCGAGCCATCGAGCATTGCCTTCACGACGCATGGTTTCAAGAAGGTCGCCGTTGAGAAAATCCCTTGCCATGCCATTGGTCACAAATAAGTCCAGCCAACCATCATGATCGAAGTCACCGAATTTAGGCGACCAAGTCCAGTCAGATTGAGCCAGGCCGGCCAGGGAAGCCACTTCCAGTAATCTTTCGGTAGCAGTACTGAGAAAGACCGTGTTACGGCGGACTTGCTTGGGCAACGTAGCCAAGTAAAACCATCTTTCACGGTTGAGATCATCGTTGATCAGGTTGCGACGCTGGTGCGTCGTCCCGGCCATGTCCGAGGCCATGAGGTCGATCAGTCCATCATTGTTGATGTCTCCAATCGCTGATCCCATCGAAGACCAAGGCACATAGGGAAGCGCCTTGATGTGCACATTTTCAAAGGTGCCATCTCCCATGTTCTGATACAGCTTGTCAGCTCCCTTGTAATCGTTGCTGACATACAAGTCAGGGGCTCCATCATCGTTGTAATCCCACCAGATGGCCGCCAGGCCAATGTCGTAGCCAGCTATGCCAGCTTGCTCTGAGACTTCGCTAAACCCGCTGCTTCCCTGGTTTCGATAAAGATGGTCAGCTTGCCCCGTGATCATCAGTTCCATTCGGCCTCCCCCTTTATCAACCAACCCGAACATTTCTTCGAAAGCAGGAGCCACACGATAGCCATCACCCTGTCTGATGAGAAGGTTGCGATCCATGGTTTCGCGGGTATTGCTTGGGAGCTTTGAATCGGCTGCGTCGACGTAGCGATGCGTGACCAAGTAAGCATCAAGCAAACCATCCCGGTCATAGTCTGCAAACGCCATCATGATGCTGGCACCCTCGAACGCCAGACCAAGGCTTTTTGCCGATTCGACAAAAACCCCCTTGCCGTCGTTGATGAATACCATATTGGGAGATCGGTAGGCACAAACCACTAGATCAAGGTCCCCATCATTTTCCAGATCCACAAAGCAGACTCCTGTACACCAAGCTCGCCCCGTATCAATCCCTGAATGATGGGTGATGTCCTCGAAACGCAATCCACCCAGATTGCGGTAAAGCCTGCCTCCTTGATCGTAGTTCCCGACAAAGACATCAGGCAGG
>Ga0181576_10000120_pt1 | contig 49644 bp, 72 predicted proteins | sample 101ome_22_FD_132464 | JGI IMG/M metagenome (GOLD analysis project Ga0181576, IMG submission 132464) | Coastal salt marsh microbial communities from the Groves Creek Marsh, Skidaway Island, Georgia - 101412BT metaG (megahit assembly) | ecosystem: Environmental > Aquatic > Marine > Intertidal... | reverse complement strand
TATCCTTCTATTATTATGCAGTACAATATGTCTCCTGAAACTCTTGTGCCAGGTAATACTTATGATGTAACTGTTGATAGTTTGTTAGATGGAAAAAACGATCTATCTGATTTGAAGAAAGATGACTATGCAATGACTGCGAATGGTTATTGTTTTACACGAACACGAATGGGTTACTTTCCTGAAATTGTTAGTAAGTTTTTTGATGACAGACAAAAGTATAAGCGTCTAATGATTGACGCTCAGAACAAATATGAGGAAACTGGAGACAAGAAGTATCAGAAGGATATATCTAAATTTAATAACTTCCAGATGGCTCGTAAGATTCAACTAAACAGTTTATATGGTGCAATGGCTAACGAATACTTTCGTTATTATGACGATCGAATTGCAGAAGGCATTACCCTGACTGGACAATATATTATTAGGCAAACTGCTACTGCACTTGATAAGTTTATAAACAAGGTGTGTGATACTGAAAATAAAATGTACAGTTTTTATTCTGACACAGACTCATGTTACATTACTCTAAAGCCTCTTGTAGATAAGTTTTTTGCAGACAAGCCTAAAGAAAAAATTATTGACATTTTAGATAAGATTGGTAGTGAGCAGATAGAGCCTTGTATTGATAAGGCAATGCGTAATCTAGCTAACTACACAAATGCTTTTGAACATAAATTGTTCTTTAAGCGTGAGGCAATCGCCGATAATTGTATCTGGGTTGCTAAAAAACGATACGCTATGAATGTTTACGACAACGAAGGTGTTCGTTATAAGGAACCTAAACTAAAGGTTATGGGTTTAGAAATTGTTCGTTCCTCTACTCCTGGTTGTGTTCGAGACAGTCTAAAAGAAGCAGTTCGTATCTGTCTTACACAAGATGAAAATGCTTTGCACAAGTTTGTAGATGACACAAAGGCGGAGTTTAACAACAAGAGCCCTGAAGAGATTGCCTTCCCTCGTGGTTGTAATAACTTAGCAAAGTATAGAAGTGCTTCTCACATTTATGAAAAAGGAACACCTATTCATGTTCGAGGTAGTTTACTGTACAATTATTATTTGAAAGAGAACAAAGTTGGACATAAGTATGAGGACATTAAAGAGGGCGATAAGATTAAATTTTTGTATCTCAAGGAGCCCAATGTAGTTAAGGAGAACTGTATGGCATTTATTGGAACTTTGCCGAAAGAGTTTGGCGTACACAAATACATAGATTATGACACAATGTTTCAGAAAGCATTTTTAGAGCCTATGGATACTATCGTTAAATCGCTAGGTTGGAATACGGAGCCTCAAGCAACATTAGAAGATCTGTTCTCATGAGTTGGTGGGATAAATTAGTAGCACGCATTGTTGCGTGGTTTGAGCGTCCGGTGGAAGAAAATCCTCTCGATAAGGCGATAGTAGAAAAACTTCCACAAGAAGGTGAAGTAAATAAAGTTTATCAAGCACGTTGGGTTTGGTACCATACAATACTTGCAATAGAATTGTTTTTTACTAATCTTCTTTTGTTGTTTATATTGTTTGTAGTAGCATTAAAATTATGAATTTATTTCTTTTTCAAAACAAATACACTTACTTTGAAAGTCCTTGGCCGCACATTGTAATTGATAACTGTTTGCCTGATGACATTGCCAAAGAACTCTCAGATACATTTCTTGAAAAAACAGAGCTCTGGGATGAACTAAAGAATCAGAATATGAACAGCCTGTACAAGATGAATGTTTTGTTGTCAGGTATATTTAATAAGGATTTGGTAAACGTTTATTCTGATGAATGGAATTTAAACGTACATGTTGCATCAACAGAAATAGAATTAATCAGAGATTGGCACACAGATGGGCTTGACAAACGATACCAAATTATATTATACTTAGGAGATGTGAAATGCGGTCAATATGAGATGAAAAATAAAGATGGATGGACTAAAACCATTCCATATAAACATAATCGTCTTTTGGCTTGGTATAACGATACCTCCGATAACCCAACTTATCATAGATTTTGGACAGGCGATAAAGACAGGCATACAGTTAACATGCCAATATACAGGAAAAAATAAATGAGATTATTAATTGTAGGATATGGATTTGTAGGTAAGGCAACAGAGTATCTTTTTAAAGACTCTAATGTTGAACTAGATATCCATGATCCAGCACAGGGGTATAATAATAAACACCAAGTGTATGATTATATATTTTTGTGCGTACCAACTGATTTAGATAGTGGAACTAAAAAATTAAATATTGAAACTCTTAAAACAGTATATGAAGAATGGAAAGATAAAGGGCGTACTGTCGTTAGAAGTACTATTGGTCCTGATCAAGTAGAACAATTTCCAGAAGCAATTATTATGCCGGAGTTTTTAAGAGAGAAACATTGGAAGGAAGACGTAGACGATAAAGATATACCTATCATTCTTGGCGGAGAACATGTTTGGTGTGAGCCACTATACATGAAAACTTGTACGTTAGGAAAAGGTGCTACATTTTTTGTGAGTGCCAAACAGGCTTCCATGTTTAAAATGGCTCGTAATACTGCTTTAGCTATGAGAGTAGCATTAGCAAACGAGTTTAAAGAAATTTGTGACAGATTAGATGTTGGTTATGATGTGTTGCAAGGAATGCTTAGTCGCGACAAAGTAATTGGAGGTACACATTGGCAGGTACCTGGTCCAGACGGCAAAGTAGGTTTCGGAGGAAAATGTTTGCCAAAAGACTTGACACACATGAGTACTCTATGTTATAATGATTACAATATAATGGAAGATGCTGTTAAGGCTAATATGATTCGTAAAATAAGAGAAATTGGAACCATGTTAGACGCGGCCCATGCACATTTCCAGTAAGGAGAAATATTATGAGTTTGATTGATAAACTAAAAAAGAATTCTACAATTAAGGAATCGGAGATCCTGACACAGTCTAAGTTCTTTACATCTAAAGACTTGATTCAGACACCTGTTCCTGCACTTAACGTTGCGTTGAGTGGTAGACTTGATGGAGGACTTACACCTGGACTAACTGTTTTTGCAGGTCCTAGTAAGCACTTTAAAACTGCTTTTGCTATGATGTTGGCAAAGGCATATCTAGACAAATATGATGATGGTGTCATTTTGTTTTATGACTCGGAGTTTGGTGCTCCTCAGAGCTATTTTAATAGTTTTGGTATTGATACAGATAGGGTTATACACACGCCCATTACAGATATTGAACAGTTAAAACATGATTCCATGTCTCAGCTTAACGGCATTGAGAGAGGCGATCATGTTATGGTTATTGTAGACTCTGTAGGTAACTTGGCGAGTAAGAAAGAAGTAGAGGATGCTCTTGAAGGTAAGAGTGTAGCAGACATGACAAGGGCTAAAGGATTGAAGTCGTTGTTTAGAATGATTACGCCTCACTTAACTATTAAAGACATTCCTGCAGTTGTTGTTAACCATACATATAAAGAGATTGGTTTATTTCCGAAAGATGTTGTGTCTGGTGGTACAGGCATTTACTACAGCGCCGACAACATTTACATTATTGGTAGGCAACAAGAAAAGACAGGTAAGGATCTAACAGGATATAACTTTATTATTAATGTTGAAAAGTCTCGTTATGTGAGAGAGAAGTCTAAGATCCCTGTAGAAGTTTCCTTTGAGGGAGGCATTAGTAAGTGGTCTGGTTTGTTAGACATTGCACTAGAGTCCGGACATGTAATTAAGCCTTCTAATGGTTGGTATCAGAGAGTAGATATGTCTACAGGTGAAGCAGTTGATCCTAAAGTTAGAGCCAGTGACACTTACACCAAAGATTTTTGGTTGCCTATTTTGAAAGACGACTCATTTAGCAAATGGATTGAAAATAGGTATTTAATTTCTAGTGAGGCAGGTATTTTTAGAGATGAAGTTTCTGAAGAAGACATCGAAAAAGCATACGAAGAAGCCTGAAGGCGCATGTGACCGATGCCAATTAACTATTTGGCAAGGCGATAAAGCAATTTGTTTCCACACAGATACAGAAGAACTGTATTTGTGTGAAAATTGTATCAGTGAAATTTATGGAGAATATACTAAGGATTTATTATAATGATTGAAAGAATTATTTTGGCAGAACTTTGTAAGGACGAGGAGTATACAAGAAAAGTTATTCCTTTTCTTAAGGCAGAATACTTCTTTAATCCTGGTGAAAAAATCCTTTTTGAAAAAATTGAACAACACGTTGTTAAATACAATTCTACTCCCGATACAAATGCTTTGGTTATTGCTGTACAGGAAGACAGGAAAGTAAGCGAGGCAGAACTAGCTGAGATAGAAGGTGTACTTAAAAATTTAAATACAGAAGACACAAACAGAGAATGGTTACTTAATGAGACAGAAAAGTTTTGTAAAGATAAAGCTCTTTATCTTGCTGTTATGGAAAGCATTAGTATTATTGATGGCAAGGACAAAGACAAACCTACATCTGCGCTTCCTTCTATCTTATCCGATGCTCTTGCGGTTGGGTTCGACACTAACATAGGACACGACTATATTGATGATGCTGAATCTCGATTTGAGTTTTACCATCGACTAGAAGAAAAACTTCCTTTTGATCTAGAAATGTTTAATGAGATTACAGAAGGCGGACTAGTAAACAAAACACTTAATGTAGCTCTTGCAGGTACAGGTGTTGGTAAGTCTTTGTTTATGTGTCACATGGCAGGTAATTGTATCTCACAAGGTAAAAATGTCTTATACATAACATTAGAGATGTCTGAAGAAAGAATTGCTGAACGTATTGATGCTAATCTTATGAACATTCCAATACAGCAGTTGAAGGAACTTCCTAAGACAATGTTTGATGATAGGATTAAAAAACTAAACGAAAAAATTAACGGCAGACTTATCATCAAGGAATATCCGACAGCGTCTGCTAATGCTGGACACTTTAAGGCTCTGTTAAATGAACTTAGACTCAAGAGAAATTTTAGCCCGGATATTATTTTTGTGGACTATCTTAACATTTGCAGCTCTAGTAGGTATAGGGCAGGTACGTCAGCGAATAGTTACACAATTATTAAGGCAATCGCAGAAGAACTTAGAGGCCTCGCTGTAGAGTTTGATGTACCTCTTGTTACAGCTACACAAACAACAAGAGGTGGTTACAACAGCAGCGATGTAGAACTTACAGATACTTCGGAGTCGTTTGGTTTGCCTGCTACAGCAGACTTGATGTTTGCTCTTATAAGTACTGAGGACATAGAAAAACTTGGACAGGTAATGGTAAAACAATTAAAGAACCGTTACAGTGATCCTACAAGAAACAAACGCTTTATGGTTGGAGTAGATAGAGCTAGAATGAAGCTCTATGATATAGAAGATCCACAGGCGGGATTACAGGATACAGGTGATGAAGAGGATCAAGGACCTGTATTTGATAAAGGCAGATTTGGAGCTGGAAAGTACGATGAAATTAACTTTTAATGAAGTAGATTTTGATATCTACGATGATGAATTTTCACTTAGGCATGGTGCCTTTGTAGAAAAAGATATTAAACCAGAAAATGAAATCTTTTGGTTTGATTTAGATCCAATCGCTCTAAAAGAAGAAATTGATTCGCTTCGTTTAGAATTAGACATACAGACTAACATGACATTAGATGAAGGACTTATGAATCATCTACATGCAAACTTTGTTCAGTGGCATGATCAAGCGGAAGGTGAACGTAAGAAAAAATTGTCTAAAATGAATGATACAATTCATAAACTAGAACTTGCAAGAACAGGACAACCTGCCAGATGGGGGTACATTAATGGACAAACAACATATCGTCTCCCAGAACATGCTTATGAAAGATTTACAATTAAAAGAAAGTTTGGACATCTTTATATGGGTTATACTCATGTAGGAAAGCATTTTGCAGAAATTGTAGGGAGTCAGGATGTACATATCCCAGCAAATCAAATTGTGCCACAGTATTGGGCTAGATCAGATTTCTTTATTTGGTTAGGTGATGATGTGACAGATGAGCAAGAAAAAGCCTGGTGGGAAAAAGCTCGGGTAACATATAAAAAGATGAAAGATAAAATGCCTTATGCCTTACACAATCCTAAATTAGCTGTTGGTCACATTCCTTTTGGAAAAATGACAAGAACAGACTGGACTAAGGAAGATTTTATCAAACACATGAGAGCTTATAGTTATAAATAATTAGACTTCAATAGGAGGGCTAATTATGTCAGAAGAAGAAAAGAAATCTTCGTCTAATTTCCATCCTGCTGATAGCAATGGCGATGGCAAAGTCGACGCCGAAGAACATAAAATGTATATGGAGTTCAAGAGGAAGGAGCTTGAGGACCAAGATGCAATGCGAGACTCTCAGAGAAGCATGGCATGGTTCGCACTATTTGGCATGTTACTTTATCCTTTTGCTGTGGTAATTGCATCATTAGCAGGATTAGAACAGGCGCAAGAAACATTAGGCGACATGGCACCAACTTACTTTGTCGCAGTTGCTGGTATTGTAGCAGCATTTTTTGGTGCACAGGCATTTACTAAAAAGTAAATAGGTAATTATGGATATAATTAAAGATATAAGAAGAAGGCACGATGCCGGACGCTTACATGATGAGTACTCAACAGAGATGCCAGTGCCTCATGTATATTTGAATGATTTTTTATCAAAAGACTTAGCGGCTGCTATGTACAAGGAAGCATGTACAGCCGATGATTCTTTGTGGACTACTTTTGATAGAAAAGGTAGCCATATGAAAGAGTGTAAAGTCCTAGAGCATCTACCAGTTGCTTCTCAATTTGTAAATGAGATGCACAGCAGTTTAGGGCTTGAATGGATCTCCACGTTAACAGGCATGGATGGTATTATGGGAGATCCATATCTTGTAGGGGCAGGCTACTCTAAAAGTTATAACGGAGATTTCCTACAAGTACATTCAGATTTTAACTGGCAAGATAAACTAAAACTTCACAGAGCCGCTTCACTAATTGTTTACCTTACACCCGATTGGGAACCAGAGTGGAATGGAGCTTTAGAGTTTTGGGACAACATGAAGGAAAAACCAGTCAAGGAATTTCCTTGTATACATAATAGTGTAATTATATGGGATTACAGTCCGAGAGGATTTCACGGATACCCCAAGCCAATTAATTGTCCTGCTGATGTGCATAGGACGACGTTTAGGCTATTCTATTATTACAGCGACGCGCAGTATAAACAAAACGATCGTCCGCATAGAAGCTTGTATTGGTACGATAAAGAAGCTCAAGAGCCATATGATATAGCGAGTAGGAGATAAAATGGGCGCACTTGGTTATGTAAATAATGTTTATAGTGATACAAAACTACCTTACGATAGTTACATTAAAGGATATATTCGTCCTATAAATGAAGGTATCTATAACGACAAAGCAATTTATCTTTATGATAGATTAGACCTTGCAGTAAGACAATACAAATTAGAAGATCTTCTTTCACCTAAAGTTGTCTCACATCTAAAAGGAAATAATGATACAAAACTATTGATCTTTTACCCAGACGATTATTTTAATCTTCATGATACAAAAACTTTTAATCGAGTTCTTCAAGAGAAAAGAATTCCTCTAAACAAAGTTCATATGATTATGAAAGACGATTTGTTTAGAAGGTTTGCAAGATCAAAAATGGGAGATGAAATTACATATCATGTGTACTCCCCGCTTCAAACAAGAGTAAGAAATATTGATTTTAAACACACTACAAGTAAAAAGTTTAGTGTGTTTAGCAGAAACTATAATGAACATAGACTTGCATTACTTTTAGAACTTGTTATGCGAGAATTGACTGACAAGTTTAATCTTACCTTTCATAATTTCAATCCTTATGTTATGATTGAACACAATCATGAATTAAAACCTGAAGATAGAGTAAAGGTATTTACACAAGAAGAAATCATACAAGATGCTAAAGATTTTGATTTGTATAATGATAAAACGAAAGAATGGATTGATAAAATTCCCCATACTATCGAGGATACTAGACGAGAATCTTTAGACAAGTGGACTAATGTTATTATGGACTCTCTTATAGATGCAGACTTTCATATTATTGTAGAGTCACATTACGATCCTTTTAATAATTTTATGGGCTATAAAGGCAACGTTTCCGTAGAGGAATTTTCGCCAGCGTTCTTAACAGAAAAAACATATAAGTGTATTGCAGCCGGACGCCCATTTTTAGCATACACCACACCATACTTTATCAAAGAGATTCGAACACTTGGGTATAAAACATTTCATCCTTATATAAATGAAGATTACGACAGCATTGAGGATAATGATGAAAGAAGAAGAGCTATTGCTAAAGAAATTAAAAGGCTCGATAATCTTTCCGCTGACGAGTACAAAAAGGTTCGAGATAAATGTTTTGAAATTGCACAACACAATAGAAAAGTTTTGTATTCTGAAAACGTGGGTTTGTTAAATGAATACAAACAAGGTCCTTTTGGAGAGATGCTATTAGACTTTAACAAGTATTGGAAATCTGGAAAAGAAGAAGATTATATTACCGATACTATGTTGAGCCATGTTCAGCAATGATTGTAATTACATTGCCCAGGAGTGGTGGTACTAAGTTCTGTATGGACTTAGCAAAGGAGCACAATTTAGAGTATTTTGGGGAGCTGTGCTTTGATCATACTACAGATTATGATCACAAATTTGTAAGTTTGGCTGAACATAAGAACAAACATCACGAAATACCAAATTGCCAACCTGTTAGAACACCTCATGCCTTTATGAAAGCTCTTTCTAATCATGAGCAGTATGTTATTCAATCAAACATTCATTCACCAATAACAATACTTCCTTTTGCAGATTATTTTCTGTTAAGAAGAGACTTTCCCAATATGGTTAAGTCCTGGTTCAACTTTATTGTTGATACGGTAGAGCAGAGAGATGACGCCGACACAGTGTTCTCATGGATGCTACCTAACATGATTGATCGCTTTGGTAAGTATACGGGTATCATAATAGATTACTGTTACATTAACTGGAAGCCTATCACGTGGTATGAGGATTTATACAGTACTTCAACCAAATATGTTAAAGCAGAGCAGAATCACAGATACAGTAGAGTACTGGACTTGATACACGAAACGTCAGAGAAGTACGAGCTACACGAAAAATACCATAGATATACCCTAGGATAGCCTAAAATAGCGTGTGAGACAGAGGCTCTGCTAGCGTCTGACAGAGCCTGTAAGTCATTGATTTCTATAGATTAATTTAGGCTTGACAAATACAAATTTTGGTGCTATAATGTGCCTTATAAGTTATTGATACCTATAGTAAAAAAAAGTTGAAAAAAGTTAAAAAAAGGCTTGACATTTACTGAAATAGGTGCTATAATGTACGCATAAACAATGAGAAGTGAGGTTAGTGTTTATGGTAAGAATTTTTGAAAAAGGTCCTAAGTTTGTTTTTGGGAAGTGTTTAGAAGCAGCCGAATGGGTATGTGGTGACTGGCCAGAAGGTCAAGGCTTTGGCTCAAGTGATAGAGCCGCAGTATACAGATCGGCTCTTAGAGATGTAATTGGCGCTGCAAACGCTGAGAAGTTTTTTAAGCAAGAAATTGAACTCAACCCAACAGAACTAGAGTTATTTAAGACCGGCGTATCAAACGCTATTTCAGAAGTTTTTGCTAAAGAGGCACTTTAATATGAAACTCGTTATTTGGACCCAATACAAAGAAAACTATGGCGCCCATGATTGGGACGGCAAGGGTGAGTGCCCTCAGTACTGGAAGTTCAAGGGTGGCAGCACCTATGTGGTTCGTGACATCACGAATGCTCAAATGAACAAGATTGCTAAGGAGGGTATTCCTACTCTCACCGATCTTATCGAGTATCGTAACGAGGCTTCTGAGGAGTACATTATCTCCTGGGAGATCCTTGAGGACTCTGCTAAGGAGTGCGAGGATTGGGACTCTGTAACCGAGTTTGTTTGGAAGATGGATCGTTGGGTTTGTCAGCGCCTCACCAACAATGACGAGCATGGTTACATGCGTCGTGAAATTCTCGCCAAGAGTGAATCATGGATTCCTCTCCCACAATCAGAACGCTCAGACTATAAGTGTGAGTTCAAAACAGCTCAAGGCTGGGTAAGTCCTGAGCAATTCTCAGCTATGGTGGCATAATGCAAGTACTAAAAGAAGTTACCCAATGGGTAGGCGATGTTCAACCTAATCATACCTACCTTGTAGATGGTGATAAGATTATTGCCTACAAGCCTAAACACGGCATGGAAATTCGAACAAGCCCGAGTGGCAAATTGAAACTTGTTCGTACTCGTAGGCAGTTTGAAAAGTTTAAGTATATTCCACATGATTGGCCAGGAGTTAGTGTATGAGTATTGAACGAATTAAGGAAAAGATGGATGCAATCCGTACTGCTGAAAATTGCATTCATTCGTGCTTGTCGGTCAATCCGCAGGCTGTTGACATGGGCGTATTTGTTCTGCTCAACGAGCTTAAAATGGATCTTCTAGATATTTTAGATAAAAAATCTGAAAAAATGCTTGACTTTTAAATAGAAAGGTATTATAATAGCTGTTATGGATAAAAGATTATATAAATTCGCAGGTTACTCTGTCATGCCTAACGGGACTACAAAAGCTCGTTTTTCAAATGACGTAGTAACTAGTGTAAAGAGGTTAAGGGATAATTCAGGAATTGATTTTGTTGAGTTGCCCTTTTCAATGACAAAGAAAGACGCATCAAAGTTTGCTCTTGCTATCTACAAAGAGGCAAGTGCTGATACTAAAGATGCGTTTCTCCGAGTCATTAATCGTGGAGTGCCCAAGACTAGTAGACGTAAAACTAGTTGAGGGATTTTGTAATTAATTTAATATTAACTTAATTGGAGTGAAATATGTCAACTAAGACTGTAAAAGTAAATCAGGCTGCAAAGGTACTTAACTTCCTTTCATCTGGTGCAACCCTAACTGAAAACCAGGCTCGTAAAATGTTTGGTATTCAATCCGTTGGTGCTCGAATCAACGAGCTTCGTTCAGCAGGTTACCCTGTTTATACGAATGTTACCAAGACAGGTAAGACTGTCTATCGCCTCGGTACCCCTAGCCGAGCAATGGTAGCTGCTGCTTTTGAAGCAGCTGGTGCAGGCGTTTTTAAGTAAGCGCTCTACATGATGGGGTATAGCCAACAAGACCCTGTTCGCGATGAACAAAACGTTGGGTGCACTTCCCGGGCAAGAAGTAAAACTGCCCATTCGCCGGATTAGCTCAGCAGGTAGAGCAGCTCACTTGTAATGAGAAGGTCGCGAGTTCGATTCTTGCATCCGGCACCAATTTTATCCTACACCCTAAATGTGTAGAAAAAAAAGGCTCCGAAAAATTCGTATAAGTATTTATATGCTAAGGAATTTTGACAAAGTTGAGGTAGATGGATAGACTTACAGACTACATTAAAGTTTATGATAATGTACTTACAAAGACTGAATGTAAGGATTACATAGAACTTTTTAATTCCAGTCAAAGCCAGACGTATGACACGCCTGGCTATAAGTTTGATCAACTTAACTTAAACGAAGCAGGTGCCTATGGCGCTGCACAAGGTTTTATTAAAAAATGCTTACCTAGCATACAGTCATATATAATAAGCGTAAACAAAAAAGAGTTCATACCGTTTAATGGATTTGAACAAGTTCGCATAAAAAAGTATACTGTAGGCACTAACCAAAGATTTGACACCCACGTGGATGTTTTAGATCATGCTAGTGCTAGACGTAGTTTGGTGTTCATGCTATATTTAAATGATAACGATGGGTGTACTTATTTCCCTGGACTAGACTACACTGTTACACCTAAGGAAGGCAGGCTATTAGTGTTCCCACCACTGTGGTTGTACCCACATGGAGGACAAGAGCCCACTAACCATGACAAGTATATTATCATGAGTTGTATACACTATGCCTGACCCTAGGAAATTAAGGCGCAAGAAAACTTACGCGCGTAAGTAAGCGCTTACTATTATAATAAGGAGAAACTTATGAAACATATTAAAGAAGTGATGGAAAGCCATTTTGCCTCTCAGGTAGAGAAGCACCGAATGAATGTTAATATTCTTTTGGAAAATCCCCGTGCAATTCCTGAGCATACTGACTTTTCCGAGGCAGTGGAAAAGGAGTTAGAGCAGATGGCACACTACAAGGATCTTTTAGCAGCATTAAACGATGTCTAGGTTTTTAGTTGGTATACTTACCTCAGACGATATTGAGAAACTAGAAAGAGCTATACTCAATGTTAATCAGCCTTATTACAATCCTGTTGGGTTGTGGGCTGATATCGTCGTTGTAGCAAACAGTTTAGATCCAACTTACGCAGACAAAGCAAAAGAAGTAGCAGAACGAAATAAGTGTAAGTTTATTGTAACAGAATCTAATGGTACTCCTGGACAAGGTAAGCAGACCGTTCTAGATTATTTCTTAACTACACCATATGACTATCTTGTCCCTGTTGATGGTGATGATTATCTTAAAGACTTCGCTCGTATATGTGAAATTGTTAATGAGTGGGAATGTGATGTATTAGTACAAACAAATCAGGAAACTGGTGTTGGACTAAACATTGCAGAGGACATTATACCCAGACAAGTCTTTGAAGCTAAAGAATGGGACATGGCAACAATTAAGTCATGGAAACGATTTGGTAAGGCTCTGAGGCGACACAATCACCCTGTTAAGAATGGACTCAATCGTATCCTATGCCTGTCCCAAGAGGCTGCAGGCTCCTTTAGATATCTAACACACCTGAGAGGCTCAGAGGACGTAGTAGCATCTGCAGAGCTGTACAGCATTGACAAGTTAGTAAAGCACAATACTGACGAGTTTCTTTACGTCTGGGACTACGACACAAACGGAGCTTGGGGTACCTTTATCGGCAATAAAGAAGAAATAGACAACACTATTGCTGCACTTGACGCTGTATATGAGAAACATAACTATATTGACGTCAACAGCAAATCCGATCCAAAGATGATTGTTGAATGGGCTAAATCAGCACACGCAGCAGGAGGACCTGGATCTGATATTATGTGGGATGAGGATTGGGAATCTAAATCTGAACAGTTTCTAAACAAACTATTTTATCAAAAAATTTATGACGAAGAAAACGGTGGCTTTTATACACTGTTTAAGAAAGATGGTAAAATTGTATCAGGGTGTGGTTTGAATAGACTACATGATACAGAGTATGCTAATATTGGTACAAGGTCGTTCACTCTCCCAGAGTACAGAGGAGATACATACGATTTTTATCAGTGGTGGGTAAAAAGAACTTACGAATATATTCTAAAAAATTATCAAGGGTACATTTGGTGCTTTAATAAATACAATAAGAAGTTGTTTGAAACGAATGCTAAAATTAATGATTATAAATTAGCAGACGTTGCACCCAACATAACAAAAGGAAGATATTTTATTCCTGCTAAAGCATGGCCACGTCTTTGTACAATTAACTACACCCCGCAATATGTAGTATATAATGACTGTCCTGGCTGTACAGGTATTGAAGGTTATCTTCAAAGTATAGACGCAGAGCATAATCAGTGAAAAACATTTTCAAATTTAGTGTAGCTTCAGATTTACACATTACCATTGGACAGTACATTAATATTCTAGGAATATTTTTGATTCCAGTTCTTATTATGAACGGAACAGCCTTTCACTGGACTATGGCTGCAATAGGGTATGTACTTTGGAATAATTTTGGAATTTTTACAGGCTATCATAGAATAGCAGCACACAGGCAAATCAAATGCCCAGAGTGGTTTAAGAGATTTACTGCTTTGTGTGCAAACATGATGTGCTTAGGGCCGGCTTTTCATTGGGTGGCACAACACATTGCACATCATGCTCATACCGACACAGAAAAAGACCCACACTCTCCAATCCATAAAGGTTTTTGGAATGTTGTCTTTTTTCTTCCCTATCTAACAGACGATGTCAAATACATTCACGGACGACATCTTATCACAGATCCTTTCTATAAATGGCAAGTTCAATATTATTGGCTAGTTATTATAACCTTTGCTCTTGTATTACTATTAATTGATCCATTTGCATTAGTTTACTTTTGGTTAGTCCCGGTTGGACTATCAAGAATGACACTTGCCTATCTAACATCAGTGGTACACATGGTACCAGGCGCAACAAACAATTATTTTCTAGGTTTCATCTCAGCAGGAGAAGGCTGGCACGGAAACCACCACGACAATCCTCGATCGGTTTTATATCATGAAAAATATGACTGGTGGGGTATGATGTTAAACAAATTTTTCAATAAAAAGTCTTGACAATTAAGTTATAAGGCTATATAATGGTGCACTATGGAACTAAGTACTAAACATTTTGGCGAGCCTTACGCAGTCCGCGGAGAAGATAACTCTTGGTTGGGCGGGCAAGTACATAATTTCTTTGCTACTGATAGTGAAGATAATTGGATTCGTAATGAAGAAAAATTGCTCAGAATGGGTTATACAAAAGACTATCTAACGTATGATCTAAATGAACAAGGCTTTAGAATGTTTAAGTCACTTGAGGACGAGTTTAATGAGCCTATCGTTTGTATTGGCGATAGTTCTACATTTGGAAACGGAATTCGTTTTGAAGATATTTGGATTAACTTCCTAAAAGAGGAAGGAGACATTATTAACCTAGGTAGCCAAGGTGCCGGATTTATCACAATTTACAGATTATTAAAGTCATGGCTACCTGTAATTAAACCTAAAGCTGTCTACATGGCAGAACCTATACAAAAGCGTCCAGAGTTTTATACTGGTTCTATTCCTCATATTATAGGAGAAAATTCGAGGGATATGGATAAAGACTTCTGGAATGAATATTTAAACAATGAAAGAACAGAAGGCGTTTACAGAAGCTTATGCTTAGACGCCATAAAGAACTTGGTAAAAGATTTGGGTATTAGATTGTATTTCTTGGAAACACCTTGGGATACACCCATCTTTGGAGATCATGGTTGGAGACGTAATATGTTTCTCACAAAGAAATATGTTATGACTGCTGCAAAGTATAACTCCGATCACGACCAAGTAGGTCAAATAGCACGTGACCTATTACACCCTGGTAGTGATATACATTCGCATATTGCCCAGGAATTTAATCATATGTTTGATAATAATCTTTTGTACGGGAGTTAAAAATGGCTAATCATGTCTACTGTGATATTTCCTTTGTAGAGGGAAACAAAACATCTACGAAAAGATTCAACGAAGCATTTAAGTCTGTTAAAAGGCTTGACGAGTGTGGACTTGAATACTCTAACATTATGCCCGAGTGGGACGGAGATTTTGCGTCTTATGGCTGGATGAATGACAACGTTGGTCCTAAGTGGGCTAATTTAGAAGCATACGATGAAGATGAAATTGACGAGTATGTACATGTCTGTTCGGCATGGTGTGCTCCATTTCAGTTTATGGAAACTTTAGGTGAGCATCTTAGTGAAGTTGATGCAGACGTAAAACTAAAAATGACATACGTTGACGAGTTTTATAACTTTGTAGGTGTATGGACATGGGCAAATGGTGTCTCTGAAGTTGAAGAAGTTGATGGGGAATATTTAATTAAAATGCGAGCAGAGCAGCTTCGTATTCCTTCTAAAAAGTATCAAATTTTTGATGATGATGGTTGGCATGATTTCTTAGACGACATTTTGCATCAATGGGCGTCTGAATCCTTAGATGATTAATGGGTATGATTTTAAACTATAAAGACTTAGCTGACAAGACAATTGGTTTTACATGTAGTACATTTGATTTACTACATGCAGGACATATCACAATGCTAGAAGAAGCCAAAAGGCATTGTGATTATCTAGTCGTCGGTTTGCAAATTGATCCTTCTATTGATAGAAAAGATAAGAATAAACCCGTACAAAGTGTCGTAGAAAGACAAATTCAATTAGCAGCAGTTAAGTATATTGACGAAATTGTTCTTTATAATACAGAGAAAGATTTATTAGATCTTCTCTTGACATTACCTATAAATGTGCGTATAATAGGCGAAGAATATAGAGACAAACCCTTTACTGGAAAAGAACTTCCTATCAAAGTAATATATAACACTAGGAAACATTCTTTTAGTAGTACAGATTTACGTCAACGTGTAGTTGAAGCAACAATTGGTTATGAGGATAGAAGGTGATCCAAACTAGTAAAATTTTTGGAGAAAGACATACAGGAACAAATGCTGTAAGAGTGTTTCTCACAGAAAATTTTAATTTACGCCCTCATGATTACAGATATTTGGGTTGGAAGCATCGTTTAGCTCCTTCATTATCAGAGATGGAAAAATTTGATCTCACTAAAACATTATTTGTTTTTACTTTTAGATCTCCGTACACATGGATACAGGCAATGCACCGTGAACCCTATTATTTCCATTGCCCTGAAGCACATGATCGCCCTTTAGAATCTTTTGTAAAATTTCAAATAGAAGATTATGAAAACAGCATTGCAATGTGGAATCAAAAAAATAGAAGTTATCTTGAACTCTCTAAAAAATTATCAAATAGTATGATTGTAAAAGTGGAAGAGTTTAGAAATTTTCCTTCAGTGATTGCTGAAAAGGTAAATCTTTTATTAGGCACAGACGTACAAAATTTAAAGTATGTTAGCCAATATATAAGTGGACAAGGAATATCAAATTCTGATGTAGATAAAAATTTAAGTATGGAGTATCTTCCTCCGTCTACATTAGAATTGATTAATGAAAATCTTGATTTTCAAGTTATGAATGAACTTGGTTATAACATTGAGGAATAGAAAATGAAAAAGCGTAATGTAACGAATCGTCGTAAAGTGGCTCTTGAGAATCTCAAGAAGCAAAAGTTCTTCCCAAAGAAGATGAAGGACGGTAAGGAGCGCTCAGAAGAGAAATGGACTGAGCGTAAAACAAAAATGATTGAAATTCTCGAAAAGAGAATTGGAAGTGGAGTATTATAATGAGTAATGATCAAGCAAAAAGAAAAATTGCCAACTGTATTATGGCAAGCAAGAGGGCATTGGATCCTAGTTTTAGAGCCTATTGGAAAGATACGGCATCAAAACTAGCAAAGACATACAATGTTAATTTAACTGAAATTGAAAAGACACCGGAGTTTTACAATGCTAAAGTTGGTAGCCTGCACTAAGGTTTGGCAAAACCTTGGAGATGTCCACCTCCCTATGTGGAGGGCTTGTGATTGTAATGAGTACATTATTGCAAGATTTGAAAAGGAACCTACTTGGCCTGAAATTGGAGATGCTGTTAAAAAGTTTATGCACATCTTGGAAGGTAGGATCTCTGATAACACCATAGAATCCTATATCGGGTTTGAGTTATATAGCAATAATTCTCTTACACACGGAGAAAACTTTCAATTAGAACAAGGGGGAACAATTGACTTCCCCGCTGAGGATGTTACACAAATCGATGTTAGATCTGAAATGGCTGGAATCGCAGGGGAAATTCCTCAATGATGATAAAATGGAGCCAAGGCTAACCATAGCCTACTCCTATTACGAGGAACCTGAACTTTTAGAAAAACAAGCCCAACTCTGGGAAGACTATCCTCCTGGAGTTGAGATTTTTGTGGTTGATGATGGATCACAGAAATATCCTGCGTTGGATATTTTAAAGAGAACATATTTTCCATATGGTCCTAATATACAGTTGTGGACAGTAGACGAGGACCTTGGTTTTAACTCCCATGGTTGTCGAAACTTAGCTGCAACTTATGCACCTACAGATCCCGTTCTATTTTTAGATATGGATATCACTCTCAATCCTTGTGATGTGGGAAGTATAAGACGTATTGCATTTAAGGATGGACGTCACTATATGTTCAATGCTTATATCAGACACAAAAAGAATTTTGTCCCTTGTCCAGGACATATCAATATGTTTATAACAACAAAGAAAACGTATTGGGACGCTGGTGGTTATGATGAATCTTTTACAGGCTGGCATTATGGCGATAGAGAATTCCATGAAAGATTAGAAGCAGCTTCGACAAAAAATAATACAGGAATTACTCTAACAATTGAAAGGGGTGGCAGAGACATGTATGTTGATCCTGATCAAGAGTCTAGAATGGTATACGATAACAAAAATATGAAACTAATCTACAGAGACGAACTCCCTGATTTCAACATTCTTAAGGGTACGCAGCCCAATAAATTAGTGTTTCCGTATACCAGAATCTTATAAATACTGCTTGACATTTAGCATGAAATGTGCTATAATAACAATATAAATTGTTAAGAGAGAGTAGAAATAATGTTGAAGTTTAGGGGTTTTCTAGTAGAACAAGCGGCTGAAGAAGACAAACTCAAGCATCTAGAACATGTAGAGGATCATGTCTTGCATGGAGGTGCAGAAGGATTTGCACATGCTTTTCACACCCTAAATGATGTACACGGACACCTAACTGGACAAAAAAACGACACTAAAATTACCACAAAATATGATGGTAGTCCTGCAGTTATTTACGGTACAGATCCTAAAACTGGAAAGTTCTTTGTAGGCAGTAAGTCTGTTTTCAACAAAAATCCTAAGATTAATTATACGCCTGCTGATATTGAAAAGAACCATGGACATGCTCCTGGACTTGTTCAAAAGCTCAAGGCTGCTTTAGAACACCTTCCCAAAATTCACGACGGCAAAGGCATTTACCAGGCAGATATTATGCACTCTGGTGATGTAAAGGATCGTGGACATCGTGCAGAGTATACACCAAACACTATTACATACCACCATCCAAAAGGTTCGGACGATTATAAGAAGGCTCTAAAGGCAAAATTTGGTGTTGCTATTCATACCAAATATACTGGTAACAGTCTCGATCAAATGGTTGCACAACACGGTGCAGATATTACTCACAATGAACACGAAGACGTTCACGTGATGCCTGTTCATCATGACATTAGTAAGGCACACTACCCTCTAGAAGCACAACAAGAGTATCAGAAGCATGTAAAAGCTGCTATGGAACATTACAAAAAGATGCCTAAAGAAGGGCACGAGGCTGTAATGGGACACTCAAAACATCTTAAAACATATATTAACAATACAGTAAGAACAGGTGAGGATCCTTCTCATAAAGGCTTCCATGCTCATCACAAACTAAAACACGACAAAGGTATTGCTAAAGTAAAACTAGAAAAGGCAGTACAGAGCAGAACACAGAAAAGGGATGCTGCACTAAACAAAATAAAAGCAGATAAAGGACATATTGAAACTGCTTTAAAAATGCACCATCACTTACAAAAAGCAAAAGATATTTTAACAGACGCGTTATCAAGCCATTCTAGCGTTGGTCATGAGATTGGAGGAATGCCTACGAAGCCTGAAGGTTTTGTTGTACACAAAGGCGGCCGTCCTTCTAAATTTGTTGATAGAAAAGAGTTTAGTGCTGCTAACTTTGCTAGAGGCGACGCACTTAAAGGGAACAAATAATGCCAGCTAGAAAAAACAAACATATGGTATTTGCGTTCGGAAGGATGAACCCACCTACTGCTGGGCATAGTAAGTTAGTTGACGCTGTACACGATGTTGCAAGAGGACACGGTGCAGATCATAAAGTTATTGTAAGCCACAGTCAGGACTCTAAGAAGAATCCATTACATTCCGATCACAAAGTAGACTATCTAAAACATGTGCACCCAGGTGTAAACTTTGAGGCTTCTAGTAAAGAGAGTCCTCACTTCTTAGCACATCTAAAAAACATGCACTCACAAGGATACACCCATGTAACAATGGTTGCTGGATCTGACAGAGTACATGAATTCCAAAGACTTGTAGACAAGTATAACGGACCTGGAAAAGAATATCATTTTAAAAAGATTAATGTTGTCTCAGCAGGACATAGAGATCCTGATGCAGACGGTGTTACTGGTATCAGTGGCACAAAAATGAGAGCTCACGCTGCTAATAATGACTTTGAATCATTTAAACGTGGCCTACATCACAGAGCATCTCAAACCCATGCTAAAAAATTATTTAAAGCTGTGAGACATGGTATGCAACTTAAGGAGGGAGAAGTTTTCCATAGCTTCAAGTCCTTCTTGAAGGAGCATTCATGTACTGGTTCTTAGTAAAGTCGATACTCTCAGGTATAATCAGCTCATCTTTTGGTGAGTGGTTCCTCAGAACCAAGGCAGGTACTTGGTTTCAACAAAAATTAGATCGTTTTCTCAATTACGTTTCTTATAAATACGATATACATATAACAAAGACTGATGCTAAATGGCGTCGTGATTATCCTTTGTTGGCAGAACGTATTGATAAATTGGAGGAGTGGACACACCCACCAGTCGCTCCTGGAGGGGCTACAGAACTCCAAGAACAAATAGAAGAATTAAGAAAAGAGATACAGGAATTAAAAAATGCAAAACTTCAAACAGTGGCTAGAAGAGGCAGAAAAACAAAGACTTGATCCTAAGTGTTGGGACGGCTACAAAAAACAAGGCACCAAAGTTAAAGGTGGTGTCCGTGTCAACAATTGCGTCAAAGAAGATGAAGAACTTAAATACTGCCCCAAGTGTAAGAAACTAGAAACACGCTCAGATTGTGCGTATGGTGGTGAGTATTGGGATAACAATGCCAAAGAAGTTTCAGTAGATGGTGATAACGTATCTGTATCTGAAGCTAAAAAACATAAGTCATCAAAAAAATCAGATCTAACTGCTAAAATGTTTAACAAAATGGCAGGTGGCTTCCATGAAGAAAAAGGAATGGAAGGCATGACACAAAAAGGTGGACATAAAAGGTCCACAGAATCAGGCGCAGGCCTGACACAAAAAGGCGTCGATAAATATAGACGTCAGAACCCAGGAAGTAAACTACAAACCGCAGTAACTACACCTCCAAGCAAGCTAAAACCTGGTAGCAAAGCTGCTAAAAGACGCAAGTCATTCTGTGCAAGGTCCAAAGGCTGGACAGGAGAAAGAGGTAAGGCTGCAAGAAGAAGATGGAATTGTTAATATGTTATTTAGATTAATGCCTTTATTATTTATTCTTGGTGCATTGGGCGGTGCTTACATCTACTATAAAGATACCCAAGAAAGATTACAGTTAGCTGCTGCTAATTTAGCAAGAGCAGAGACAGCGGCTGAAGCTAACAAACAAGCATATGATCTCCTAGTAGAACAGAATGCGGAAACTCAACAACGAGTTGAGGAATTACAGACACAATTAACAGAAGCTGAAGTATACCAAGACGAACTAATTGGAAAACTTCGCAGACATAACTTAACCATGTTGTCCATGCAAAAGCCTGGACTCATAGAAACGAGAGTAAATAATGCAACAGCAGCTATATTCGATGAACTTGAAGCTATTACTTCTACTAGTAACGAGTAGTATTCTTGTCTCAGGTTGCTCTTTGATGGCACCTAAAGAGAGAATTGTAACTCAAATTCAGACAGTAGAACGACAAATACCAATACAGGCAAGACCTAAAGGATTATCTTTGTTTGATGTTGAATGGTATGTTGTTACTCCAGAAAACTTTGACGAGTTTAGAGAAAGATTTGAAAAAGAAAATGGGGACTTTGTATTTTATGCGGTGAGCGTTCCTGGCTATGAAAATATGTCATTAAACTTAGCAGAATTGCGTAGATATTTAGAACAACAAAAAGCTCTTATAGTATATTATGAAGAGCAATTAAAACCAAAACCAACTGAAGACACAGAGAATGCTAACTGAAGGAATTAGAGATCCTGGTATTTTTAAAGCCGTATTCCTAGCCGGTGGGCCTGGAAGCGGTAAATCCTTTGTGGTTGGACAAACTGCTTTAACATCATTTGGGCTAAAAATAGTTAATCCTGATAGAATGTATGAGTATGCCTTAGCTAAACATGGCATGGCTCCTACACCAGACAACATAAAGTCAGAAAAAGGACAGCTTATAAGAGCCAGAGCAAAATCTGCCACAGAAAGATTAATGGATAGTTACATTAACGGCAGGCTTGGTTTAGTTATTGACGGAACAGGTAAAGACTATAGCAAAATACAAACAATGAAGGCACATCTTCAGCATTTAGGTTACGATTGTGCAATGATATTTGTTAATACAGATAAAAATACTGCACTTGCAAGAAACAAAGCTCGTACAAGAACACTTCCCACTGGTATGGTGTCTAAAATGTGGAGTGATGTACAAAATAACATTGGTAAATTCCAACATCTATTTGGACAAAACTTTATTATTGTAGATAACAGTGAAAGTAGTAATATACAAGGCGGAGTAATGTCTGCCTATAGAAGAATTGGGGCGTGGGTAAGGCGTCCCCCTAATAATCACCACGCTCGAGAATGGATAAATAGTCAGATGAAAAAGAGAAACATTAGAGAGAAACTAGACGCGGACAAAAACAGTATCGGCGATTACATTAGCGATTTTAAAAAGTCTGACGCACCTCAATTTAAAGGCAAAGGCAAGTCTAAACGTAGAAGTATGGCAGTTGCCGCATATCTCGCATCTAAAAGAAAGAAAGAGTCACTTGGTGAGATTAACAGACACGGTGTACCCAAAGACGCTACAAAAACAGAACTTAAAAAGATTAGATCCAACCCTAATTCCAGCCCGGGTGCAAAGAAGTTAGCACACTGGAAGTTAAACATGCATCATAACGAAGGCAAAGAGCATTCTTGGAAAACAGACGGACACTATACACAAGACGGTAAAGAGTGGAAAGGTCCACAACACGCACACGACGGTCAAGTAATGACAGGTGAGAAGCACACTGAGAAAAGCGTAAACTTATTTCATTTTAAAGACTTAAAGCCTAATATTAGACAAAAGATTTTAGACAAACTTAAAGAAGATGCTGAGTACGATCCTACACCTGGTGGTATGGAGTGGGGTACAGACCAGGGAACAGAATATTTTAAGAAGTTAACACCTGGTGAACAAAAAGCTAAAAAAACAGAAATGATTAAACCTATTGATACTCCGATTGAGATAAAAGAAAATGAGGAAGTAAAAATAGACGTACAAAAAGATAACTCTAAACACGAATATAAGCAAGAAAACGAAGAAATGGCCGATTACTTCCTCACCCAAGAAGATGTCGCAGAATTAGAAAATGAAGCAGCAAATATTACATATGATCAACTAGAGTTTTATTCAGAGTTTGATGATTTTTCAGTTGATTTAGATCTTGACGACGAGGAGTTTGAACCAGAAGAGTGGGACGAAGAACTTGATGAGGAACTATCAACACAAGGTAGATTAAAAAGACGTTTCGCTGCTAGACGTAACAGACAAAAATTAAAAGTAGCAAGACAAATTGCACTTAGACGAGGATCTTCACCTGACAGATTAAAAAGAAGAGCTGTTCGTGGAGCAAGAGGTATGGTTTATAAGCGTCTACTCAGAGGTAGAGATAAGAAGACAATGCCCCCAGCAGAAAAGGCTAGATTTGAAAAACTAGTTGCACGTTTTGCTCCTCTTGTACAACGCTTATCTGTTAAGATGTTACCCAATATGCGTAAAATGGAAATTGCTCGCATGAAAGGCCGCAACAAGAAGAAAGCATCTAAATCTAAAACGTACAAGCCAGCTAAACCAATAGCAAAGAAACAAACAAGCAAAAAATTTAAGGTTAATTTACCTAAAAAGAAAAGATAATGTCTATACCTTTGATTCATGTAGATTATGATTTAGACATAGAAAGGATGAAAGAGATTGCTGAAGAAGCATATCCTTCAGCAACCTTTTATACTGATAATAGATTTCCTTACGTTGACTTTAGTTGGTGGAAAATTAGCACCTACGAACATCCTGAACTTAAAAAAATAGCAGATGATTTTGGCATAGAATACCACCCAAAATTCTATTGGCAAGAACCTAACTCTTATCTTCCCCCTCACGTTGATAACGGTACACTGTGCTCATTGAACTTTGTGTTATCGGACGATCCGGTTCCTGTAAATGTAGAAGGCGTTGATTATCATTATACAGCAGCATTTCTAAATACTACATTAATGCACTCTGTAAGAACAGGAGATAAACCAAGATTACTATTAAAGTTTTCGATATTTAATCAACGTATAGAGGATATAAATGAACACTGAAGACAAACCTTTATTAGCTATAGGATGGATAATATGCACGCTGTTATTCTTGGGTCTGTTATAGACTTTACTCAAGTATCTGTAAAAAGAGCACCTGGCGCACATAGAATAGCCACCTATCTTAGAAAAGAACTTAACATGGACGTTGAAGTCATAGACTTTTCTGTCAACTGGCCTGTCGACAAATTAAAAGACTATCTTAGCGCAATTTTAAGAAACGACACTGTCTTTTTGGGTGTAAGTTCTACATTTGACATGCACTTTGATAACATGACAGATGTTCTAAACTGGGTAAAGGAAAAATATCCAAAAATTGTTATTGTAGGAGGTACACAATCTTATTATAACTGCTCGAACCTCCCTATTGATTGGTTATTACACGGTTATGGTGAACTTGCAATAGCTGCTCTTGTAAGACACCTTACAAGCATCAGTACTGATCTAAAATATTCTCGACATGGAACATACAATTACATAGATGCAACACATGATTACGACGCTACAAGACTAAAAGACTTTACAATAGATTACGAGGAAAGAGATTTTATTCAGCCTCAAGAGTGTCTTACAGTTGAGTTAGGTAGGGGCTGTATTTTTAATTGTGGTTTTTGTACACTTGTACATAGAAATATAAAAGGCGATCACAGCAGGAGTGAAGATAATTTTTATGATGAATTATTAAGAAATTATGAAAAATGGGGAACCACAACATATACTTTTTCTGATGAAACTGTTAATGATTATCACGAAAAACTGGAGAGGTATGCTAGAGTTGTAACTAAATTACCATTTCGTCCACACTTTGGGGGATATGCTAGAGGGGACTTATTAGTTGCTCGCCCAGACGATTGGCAAATGATTAATGATTTAGGGTTTGACTCTCACTTTTATGGGATAGAAAGTTTTAATCATGAGGCATCTAGAATAATTGGAAAAGGAATGAACGGTGATAGACTAAAAGAAGGTCTTTTAAAAGTTGAAGAGTTTTTTAATAAACAAGGATTTTATAGGGGACATATTAGTTTAATTGCTGGGTTGCCTGGCGACACTGAAGATACAATGAGGCAAACACTAAGTTGGCTCTCTGATAACTGGTGGCCAAAAGGTAACTCGGCTGCAATTATGCCTTTATGGATTTCTCCCAACAATAGACCTTATGACGAAGATAGTGAGTTTTCTAAAGACCCTGAAAAATGGGGTTACTCATTAACTACTATGAAAGAATCAGACCCAGAAGGACAGGGTGTTAAAGCTCCTCATTACAACAAATCATATCAAAATATGTACGATCATATCTGTAAGAAAGAAGAAGACGGCTGGGAGCGTAAGTACGGAGGATTGCGTGGTATGACTCTTATGAATTGGAAAAACGGTGATATGAATATGTACAAGATTCTTAAATTTTTATCAGAAGAATGGTTTTCTCCAAATATGAGAATGTCTGGTCCTGCAGTACATTCGTTTCACAATTGGCTAGCAAACCCAGAGTATAAATGGGAAGACATGAAAAAACCACAGATTGAGCTCGGCATTACAGAAGAATATAATAAAAAATTTATTGAAGAATACATAGAGAAGAAGTTCAAGATCTTATAAATACCTTTGTAAACACACTAAGGGTACACACTATGGCAGACCAAGGTAAGAGATTAGACATGTTAGTGCGTCAGGGAATGATGCCTGCACAAAATCTCCCAATTTTAAAACGAGCTATTGCACGAGTACAAATGGGCTCTCAGTTACTTCCTAACGAAAGAGAAATCATTAAAAAGTTTATGGACGAACTTATGTTTATTGTATTCGGAGACGATACTGTATTTAATAGAGCCAAACAACATACCCAAAGAAATAGATATCAAACAGAGGAGCATATTGTGAGTCAACTCGACGAAAAAATGGTTGACGGCGTCGAAGTTGTCGACGGCGATGAGGAGAGAATGAAGGACGAAGTGAAAGCCAAAAAGCTAGGCAAAGTGGCTAAAAAAGATAAAATGAAAATGTTCGCAAAATCTCTCCGTAAACAAAAAGAAAAAGAAGAGCAACAGGAATCACTTGATATTGTAGATTTAAATAAATTATATCAAGATAAGTTTAATGAAGCTCTTGAAGAATTTGGTGTCTCTACTATTAGAGACTTACCAGAGTCTAAGAAGAAAGAATTTTTTGCCTGTATCGACGAAAAGATGGCCAAGAAGGACCATGACGGTGATGGAAAAATTGAGACGAAAAAACAAGAGTACTTCGGATCAAGAGACAAGGCAATTAAAAAGGCTATGGCACAGAAGGAAGAAGTCGATCTTGACGAAGAAGGCAAGATGGCTAAAGACAAAGAGTCTCATGATACAGGCGGTTTTAGAATTCCTAACAAAGATGCAAATGCAGCTAGAGATAGATTAAAAAATAAGAACAAGGAAAAGTTTCCTGGTGTACAGGGAGAAGAAACCGAATATAACTTCGATGAAGACGCTCTTTTAGAATACATCACTGCCAAGCAAATTAAAATGGCTAGAGGCATTGCTAACGATCCTAGACACAAGGGTGGAGACTACACCGGTGCCGCTAAGAAAATGGAAAAGATCAAGAAAGGACTTTCCAATCATCCAGCTGCCCAGAAAGCTTTAAGACAAGCAAACGAATCTTTAGATGATATTGATGCAAGCGACTTGATTGAAAACCCACTAGTAGCAGCCGCTGCTAGAGCACTTGGAGCAGGAGTTGCAAGAAAAGCTGGTATGGGTAAAGTAGGTCAATTTGCAACCGGCCAAGCCGTAAAAGCAGGTGTTAAAAAAGTTATGTCATCTTCAGATGATCAACAAAATGAAGAAATGACACCGGAACAAAAAGCAAAGCGCTTGGAAATGATTAAACAAGCAGCAACGAGAGTCCGTAAACGTAAAGAGGCACAGGCCGAGCGAGATGCAGAAAGAGCCGCTAGAAGAGATATGTCAAGACCCGGTGCTCAGAAGGGCATGGCGCCTGTTAAAAAGGAAGAAATCGATTTGCTAAAAGATATCATTAAGGGCGAACTTAGTGAAACAGCAATTGGTGTCAATCGTTACGAAGCCTTTTCAATTTTAAACCAAATTTTACAACAAATCAAATAGGAGAAAACTATGTCCGCATGGAGTAAATCAGTTAAGCCTGTAATTACAGGTGTAGACCCCGCAGATATCTTTATGGTTGATGAAGCCGAAGTAGCTGCTACACCTGGTATCACACAACCAGGTTGGGTAAAAAGAACAGTTAACGGTTCTAGAGTTACATTTGAAACACTAGTAGCAATGGCTGATCCTTTTACAGATACTGAGTACGAAGCAGCTGGCGGTGCCGATGACGACGCCGAATTCCCAGACGCATAAGAGATAGTACTTAATGTCTAAGAAATTTTCAGAATTAACGGCGGCTACAGCAGCCGCAGGCGTTGATACATTTGCAATAGTTCAGGGAACCGACAGTAAAAAACTTACTGTCGCTTCTCTCTTTGCTGATATTTCAACACCCGTCAAATTTAATGATAAAGTTAAAATTGGCGACGAGAACGTGATGACTGCATTGGGTACCATCCTTTCTACAACAAATATTACTTTATTATCTGATATTGATAGTGCAGGTAATTTAGGTATAAACGATGGAGACCCAGGACAAGTTAAATTTGTAATCATGACCTCTAATGCAGGGGGGCATACAATTACCCTACAAGGTGCAAATCTACAAAACGATATTTCCTTTTCCGCTGCAGGAGATACTGCAACGTTACTATATACTAACAGTAAATGGTATTTCATTGGAGGTACTGCTACTGTATCGTAAAGGAAATAAATAACAGTATGATTGAACTTGATGAGAATACATTTTTAGTTTATGCAATAAAACACTATTACAACCCAGGTTGTATGGGAATGCAAGAACTAGAAGATGATTTAAAAAGAATAAAATATATTAAGAGATTACTTAATCGTTATCATAAAACAGGTGAGGTAAACGAAAGATTGGTGATTAACCATTTGATCGTTTTGTATAATGTTTTTGGTAACGCTGCAACAGATATTTTATTTTACAAGTTAGAACAAGAATACTGGACAGACTTAAAAACATATCTAGTATTTTTAAATAGAATGCCATTAGAAACAGTAGTTAGTAAGGGCATTCCAGAGACAAATATACCACTCAATAATGAGTTAATTGGGATTTTAAGGAAACTATAGTGTCAAGATTTTTAGATGGTATGATAGCTTTGAGGCTGTTAAGGTTGTTAGCGCAACCAATAGAACAATCTGACGCATTTCGTTTTGGCATCATTAATAAAGATGCTGAAAAAATTAAAGACCCGGTAACGTCTCAAGAATTAGATTCATATACTTTACTTAATAGATTCATTTTTAAAGTAAAACGTGCATTGATGAAGTCTCCTGATAGAAATGCAAAGAGACTTCTTACTTTTGCAGCGGCTCTAGCAATTCTGCGTGAAGAGAAAAATCTCAATATGAGTGATGAGGAGTTTGAAACAAAACTCGATTTATACTCAATGTTCGATGATGTTCAAGATGAGGTAAAATTATTAGAACACAATACTATGTCATTTAAAAACCACAGGTTTGTTGAGGAAGTCGCAGCAAACGCAGTGGGTGGGGGTGCAATTCATGGTATTGGCATCGGGCCCAAGGGCGAGCCAGGAAGAGATCCTGTAATGCAGCCAATGGTGAGAAGGAAAAAGAAGAAAGATGGCAAATAGTACAGAAACTGAGATTGCGTTAGTCAAGAACGAAGTAAATCAGATTGGCCAGCTTTTTCTTAAATTAGAAAATGCTCTTGACAAAATTACAGAAGTGTGCAATAATATCGGTCAGATGTTAGCTGTACACGATGAAAGACTTAATAACCAAGAAGATTACGCAGACGAGCTAAAAGAACAAATAGAGATGCATAGAAAAGAGCACCAAGCCGACATTAAAGAACTACACTCTAGGTTAACAACCGCACAAAGAGAGATTACAAAACAAAACCAGGTTGATATGGAGAAAGTCTTGGCTAGTATTGAGTCTCTTAAAATGGATGTGTCTGGTAGATTGTCTGAGCAAGATCAACGCATATCCTCATTAGAAAAATGGCGTTGGATTGTAGTTGGTGCAGTAATCATTACTGGTTTTGCCCTACCAATTATTGTAGAATTTCTCCACATTTCTTCTTGACAAATAGATAACACTCTGTTACAATAGCACCTATACTAATCGTATAGGTTTTTTTATGTCTTTGTTTATTGATCTAAAATATATTAATCAGGTATCCTTTAGGCTTGAGAGATTCAAGAAAAAGGATCAGTACCTCTTTAATTTCCGATGCCCTATTTGTGGCGATAGTAGCACAAAAAAGAATAAGGCTCGCGGATACCTGTACAAAGTTAAAAACGATATGTTCTACAAGTGTCATAATTGTGGAGCAGGTAAAACATTTGGGGGACTTCTAGAGACACTAGATGGTACTCTACATAAACAGTATGTTGTAGAACGCTACAAAGAAGGATTACCTTCTAACAGGGCCAATCAAAAGCCAGAATTTAACTTTGAGTTTAAGGAACCTAAATCTCGTCCTAAAACTCTTATTGATGAATTAATGGACAGATTGGATACTTTGCCTGAAGATCATGAAGTCATAGAGTATGTGAAGTCGAGAATGATTCCAAAACAAGTTTGGAACAGATTATACTTTCTTGACGATATTAGAAAAGCAGCACAGTTAAACACAAAGTACACCTCTTCTCTTACAGTTGAACAACCTCGCTTAATACTGCCTTTTATTAACACAGAAGGTAAACTAACAGGCATGGCTATGAGAGGTATTCGTGGGGAGTCTTTGAGATACATTAATCTAAAAATTGATGAGGACGCTCCCACTATCTTTGGTCTAGACGACATAGACAAAACAAGAAATGTTAAAGTGGTTGAAGGACCTATTGATAGTTTGTTTTTGGATAATGCTATTGCTGCTAGTGGATCGGCATTTAATAGAGTCGATGAACTTGGTTTAAAAGATTATACAATTATTTTTGATAATCAGCCAAGAAATAAAGAGATAACGAAATTAATGTATAAGTATATAAGCGCCGGACAAAAAATTTGTATCTGGCCTGAAACACTTGAAGAAAAAGATATTAACGATATGGTTATGTCAGGCTTGACAGTAACTGAAATTCATAATATAATTGAACAAAATACTTACAGCGGCCTAAGAGCCGAATTTAAATTTAACACATGGAGAAAAATTGATGTCTAGCGTAACTTTGGTATCAATGTCGATGCCGACAGCGTTGAGTGATTGTAATAATGCAGAACAGTTAGTAGCACACGCTGCCCGTGTAAGTAACCCTATTAATCAAAACAATGCCGAAACGGCACCAAAACTACTCAAATACCTAATAAAAAATGCTCATTGGAGCCCATTCGAGATGGTTTCTTTAACAATGGAGATTAGGACTACTCGAGACATTAGTCGACAGATTATTAGGCACCGCAGTTTTAGTTTCCAGGAATTTAGTCAACGATACGCTGAAAGTGATACGTTTGTTAGTCGGGAAGCACGTTTGCAAGATCCTAAAAACAGACAAAACTCTGTTGAACTTGACAATGTTGATGATTTTGGTAAAGGTGGTAATAAGACGCAACACGAGCGTCTTTACGAAGAATGGAATATGAGGCAACGAGAAGTAATTAATCTCGCTGAGAGAAATTATAAGTGGGCATTGAAGCAAGGTATCGCTAAGGAACAAGCACGCGCAGTACTACCTGAGGGTAATACAGAAACTACCCTTTACATGGCAGGCACATTGCGTTCTTGGGTTCATTATTGTCAGTTGCGCATGGCAAACGGCACACAAAAAGAACACATGGTAGTAGCAGAAAAATGCTGGAGAGTTATTGAAACACATTTCCCTTCAGTAGTAGAGGCAGTTAATGAAGGATAAGATTTTTATCTCTATTGCATCTTTTAGGGATCCCCTATTGATGTATACTATCGTTCGTTGCTGGGACAATGCTGTTTATAAAAATAATTTAGTTTTTTCTATCGTCGATCAATCCTTTCCACAAGAAAAACTAGATTTGTCCTTGCCATGTTTTGATAATTTTAGAGATCAAATTCATTATCAACATTATGAGCCTCATGAAAGTTTGGGATGTTGCTGGGCAAGAACTAGAGCACAGGAACCTTATAATGGCGAAAAGTATTATTGCCAAATAGACTCTCATACAGGTTGGGAGACCGAGTGGGATTTAAAGTTTATTAGTTCAATTGCACATTTGCAACAGTACCACGAAAAACCTTTAATTACTGGTTACCCAGATCCAATGTCGGCAATAGATGATGATATAATTAGGAATCCATTGCCTGTTTCTCATCTTCCGCCATACGAGCCTAAACCAGGAAAATATAGTATGCGTTTGTTGTGTTTAGGAAGTTCTGACACGACCTTTCACGAAGATGGAACTGTAAACTATCGAGGGCAGATTGTAGATAAATTTGAAGACATTTTAGACTGGTGGAAGCATTTTTATATTTGCCGAAACATGGAAACAGGACAGCCTTATGTACATGGGTTTGCTTTTAGTGCTAACACTGTATTTACATTAGGTACTTTTGTTGAAGAGGTGCCATATGATGAAAAATTATTTTTCCATGGAGAAGAGCCTAGTTTAGCCCTTAGAGCATGGACAAACGGTTATAACATTTTTCATATGTGGGATTATCCAACAAGACATTATTATGGAAGAGGATATAGAGAGGGTTTGTTGTATTGGGATCAACAAGCATGCGACAACCGAGATTTTCAATGGTGGGATATAGATGAGCAATCTCACAAACGACAAACGCTTATTTTTAGAGATCAATTAGATGATATCTATGGATTGGGAGATGCAAGAACCTTAGATCAATATATATCTATCTCCGGCGTAGATTACAAAAACAAAATAATAGATCCGCGGTGCTTTACCAAAGAACTACCACTCTTTCACAAAGATTATAGAGAACAACCAATTTAGAGGAAAATATGTCAAAAGAAGATTATTTAGGGATTCAAATTGACACATCGAGAGATGAGTTATTTGATAAGTTAGGCCTTGCTAGGCTTAAAGAGAGTTATATGACAGATGAGGAAACATCTCCTCAACAACGATTTGCTTTTGTCAGTAAGTCGTTTGGTTCTAATCCAGAACATGCCCAGCGGTTGTATGAGTACTCCAGCAAGCACTGGCTGTCATATTCTACTCCTATTTTGTCTTTTGGGCGTTCCAAAAAGGGAATGCCTATTTCTTGTTTTCTAAATTATATTAATGATACCGCAGAAGGATTGGTGGAGAATTTAAGTGAAACAAATTGGTTATCTATGTTGGGTGGTGGTGTTGGCATTGGTTTTGGTATCCGTGCCAGTGATGACAAGTCTACTGGTGTTATGCCTCATCTCAAGACTTACGATTCGTCATGCCTCGCCTATCGCCAGGGGCGCACTAGACGCGGCTCTTACGCTACTTATCTTGACATTTCTCATCCGGACGTTGTAATGTTTTTGGAAATGAGAAAGCCTACAGGAGATCCTAATGTTAGATGTCTAAATCTACATCATGGTATTAACATTACCGATCGCTTTATGGAATTGATTGAAAGATGTATGCAAGACCCTACCGCTGACGATGGATGGAACTTAATTGATCCTCATAGCGGACAAATTCGCGATACAGTATCAGCAAAGTCTTTATGGCAAAAAATCTTAGAGTTGAGAATGGAAACTGGCGAGCCATACATTCACTTTGTTGATACAAGTAACAAATATCTACCAGAGTTTCAAAAGGAACTAGGTTTAAAAATTCATCAGTCTAATTTATGCTCAGAAATTATTTTACCGACAAACAAAGATAGAACAGCAGTATGTTGTTTGTCGTCTGTAAACTTAGAGCATTATGATTCATGGTCTAAAAATCCACAGTTTTTAAAGGACATTGCAGAAATGCTAGACAATGTTCTGGAGTATTTTATTAACAATGCACCAGACCAAGTATCTAGAGCGAAGTTTTCTGCTATGAGAGAACGAAGCATCGGAGTCGGTGCGCTAGGTTTTCATGCTTATCTACAAAAGAATATGATTGCATGGGAAAGCGCGCAAGCCAAAGGTGCTAATATTAGAATGTTTAGACACATTAGGAGTAAATTAGATGAAGCAAACATTGAACTTGGTAGTGACAGAGGTGAAGCGCCTGACGCAAGCGGCACGGGAAGAAGGTTTAGTCATGTTATGGCTATCGCTCCCAATGCTAGTAGCAGTATTATTATGGGAAACACTTCGCCGTCTATTGAACCGTTTAGGGCAAATGCTTACAGACAGGACACATTATCTGGATCGCATCTCAATAAGAACAAGTATCTTAATAACATACTTAGAGATAAGGTGGATAAAAATAAAAAATTGGATATTGACGAAATTTGGTCGTCAATCATAGCAAACGATGGTTCTGTACAACATGTAACATGTTTGTCAGATGAAGAAAAAGCAGTATTTAAAACTGCTATGGAAATTGATCAGCGTTGGGTAATTGAACATGGTGCTGATAGACAGCAGTTTATTGATCAAGCACAGTCTCTTAATCTGTTTTTCCGTCCAGATGTAAATATTAAGTACCTACACGCAGTACACTATTTGGCATGGAAAACAGAATTAAAGACACTTTATTATTGCCGTTCAGAAAAACTGGGCAAAGCTGACAAAGTATCTAAGAGAATTGAAAGAGAGATTATTCAAGAAATTAAAATTGATGACTTGGCTGATGGAACATGTTTAGCATGCGAAGGATAAGCGTTCCAAAAGATAAAAGAATAGGAGTAATGGTTTCTGGGGGATGGGATAGCGCCGTCCTCTGGTATCTAGTGAAGTCTGCCTGTCTTGATAGTGGGCAAGAGTGTACACCATTTGTAGTACCTAAACTAGATGGAGCGTTACATTATTCAAAATTAGTTGTAGAGACAATTAATAAATTATTAGGTGCTCCCGTACAAGAGCCAATTGTTGTAGGTAAAGAGCTTGCCAACAATCCTTGGGACTATGTTACAAACGGTGCATATGAAGTATTTGGTGAAGAGTACATTGATCACCTTTTTATTGGTATGACAGCATACTCACAAGAAGTACATAATAGGCATGAGAATGAGGATCCGCATCCTAGATTCGAGCCTACTGAAGAACAAAGACAGTATGTAACATGGCCTTTCGAGGACATGACAAAAGACGAAACAGTAAAATTAGGATTTGACTTAGGAATTGCTGATGTTATAATGCCTATTACCCACAGTTGTACAGAACAAAACAAGGGTAGATGTGGAGTTTGTTATTGGTGTACAGAAAGAAAGTGGGCATTCGAAAAAAATAGTTACAGAGATATTGGAGAAGAGTAACATGGTAAAAAGCAAATTAACAGATGAAAGAACATATTTTAAGCCCTTTAACTACCCTTGGGCTTATGACGCATGGCTAAAGCATGAGCAGTCTCATTGGCTACATACAGAAGTACCAATGTCAGAAGACGTAAAAGACTGGAAGAACAGATTAACAAACGAAGAAAAAGCATTCCTTACAAACATTTTTAGATTCTTTACACAAGGAGATATTGATGTAGCAGGAGGTTATGTAAATAACTATCTACCATATTTCCCACAGCCAGAAGTACGAATGATGCTTGCTGGTTTTGCGGCAAGAGAAGCATTGCACGTTGCCGCTTATTCCCATCTTATTGAAACATTGGGTATGCCAGAGAGTACATACAATGAATTTCTTGAATATGAAGCTATGCGTGCTAAGCACGATTACTTTACTGATTTGTCTAATGCCAACGGCACAAGAGAATCAGTTGCGACTAACATTGCCGCCTTCTCAGCGTTCACAGAAGGCATGCAACTCTTTTCCTCATTCATTATGCTACTAAACTTTCCGCGTCATGGCAAGATGAAAGGTATGGGACAGATTGTTACATGGTCTATTGTAGACGAGACTATGCACGCAGAGTCAATGATCAAATTGTTCCGCCAGTATGTTGAAGAAAATAGAGAAATTTGGAATGACAAAGTTAAAGGACAAATATACACCATTGCAGAAAAAATGGTAGAGCTTGAAGATAAGTTTATTGATTTAGCGTTTGCTATGGGTCCTATGGAAGGATTGACACCTGAGGAAGTTAAAAAGTATATTCGTTATATTGCAGACAGACGTCTTATTAGTTTAGGTATGAGAGGTATTTTTAAAGTTAAAAAGAATCCTTTGCCTTGGGTAGAGGAAATGATCAACGCCCCGACCCATACAAACTTCTTTGAGAACAGAGCAACAGATTATGCAAGAGGTGCGTTAACTGGAGGTTGGGAGCAGGTATGGGCCTCTTAAAGTTTAGAAATAAAATGAAGCCCAAATTCATTGATTACTTTTTTAGTATTGCTGAGAGAACAGCTCTGCTATCTACAGCAGTAAAACTAAAAGTGGGGGCGGTTATTGTAAAAGATAATCGCATCCTTTCTATTGGTTACAACGGAACTCCAAGTGGATGGAGCAACGATTGTGAAACTATTGAGTATAGATTGCCTGGAGACATTGCACCATCTTTGGTTACAAAACCTGAAGTATTGCATGCTGAGGCAAACGCTCTAATGAAACTAACTAAATCCACAGAATCAAGTGAGGGTGCTATTTTATTTTGTACCCACGAGCCATGTCTAGAATGCGCCAAACTTATTTACCAAGCTGGCATTTCTCATGTCTACTATATACATGGGTATGCTTCACAAAAATGCGGCAGTGGTGTTGCCTTTTTGAGGGAAGCACGGATAAATGTCACCAAGAGGTAATACATGGCAAAACCAAAAAACTTAGAATGTGAGAGTTGTGAAGCTGTTTTTAAAGTAAGTTACGACATGGACGATCATTTTTATGAGCCAAAATTTTGTGTCTTTTGTGGTACAGAATTAGAAATAGAAGAAGAACTAGAACTTTACGATCAGTTAACTGACGAAGAATACTAATGCTACTTACTGGCATATCAAAAACATTAAACGAAACTCTTGGTAGTCATACTGCTGCTATGGAGTTTTTTTGGAAGGCAAAAAAAGAAAAAGAAGCCCTTGGGTTATCTTTATTTAGAAAAGAGAACATTTACTTTGAACTAGGAACAAGGGAATTTATGTCGTGTGAAGTTGTTCCTTACTTCACAAAACATTTATGGAAAGGCGAGGTCGAGTCAGTACAAGACTTTTTAGAATTTGAACGGTTTCCTAAAACAGTATGGCTAGCTAGAGAGTTTTTAAAATCTGGAAAATTTAACAATCCTATTGGTGTTATATGGGATCCTTTTTATGACTATGCTGGTTTTGAAGATGAATGGCCGCCTATCAGAGATCAAGGAGTGTGGAGAATACACCCAGGAGGATCTAGGCAAACCATATATTATTATTTTTTAGACAAAGAAAAAACATTTGAAGCAGTTACTTATGCTACAACAGGTAAACCTACACCGTATCCGATGCATAAGATTTTTCAGAACCCAGAAGAACTTATAGCATATTATAGAAGTAAAATAAAGGTTAGCGAAAATACGCTACCTTTTTATATGGAAATAGTGCCAGACAAAGGCACTCTTATACCTCACATTTTAACTGATAGCAAAACTAATCATACAAATGGAATGATGGAACATAATAGAATATTCCGTCATTATAGTAACAATAGGTTTATATTTAATTTTGCAGTAGGGCAAGATATATTAGGTGTTAAAGAACAAGCATTAGAAAATACTATAAAAATTACAATAAAAGATCCTGATGATTCATTTCTACAAACAAAGGCAATGATTATATCAGCGTTTCCAACAGATGAATTAAAAACATATAAATGTGATAATATCACAGTAGAGGTACAATGATTGATGTACAAAGAGCTGTCATAGAAGTTGCAGGCGGATGTAATTACAAATGTCAGATGTGTCCTCAAACAACAGGCAGAGGCAAAGAGTGGACAAAAAAGATGCCACTCAAATCATTTGAAAACATTTTACAGCAGTTAGAGCCAAATCCAGAAACAGTTATACAATTAGAGGGTAGCGGCGAGCCTACTCTTGCCAAAGATCTACCTAAGTACATTGAGCTCTGTAACAAATACGGATTTAAGAGTTACATGTTTACTAATGCCTTTAGACTAAAAGGGCAATACATGAAAGATGTTGTAGACGCTGGTATAGATTTTATTCGTGTCAGTGTCATAGGTTACAATAGAGAGAAGTACATAGAGTGGATGGCTGCTGATAATTTTGATGCAATCATAGACAATGTAACAGCTCTACAAGAGTATTCAAAGACATGCACAGTTAGCAGTTATCATTTGATATTAGACAACCATCAAATGGAGTACGAAGTAGAGCAATATAGGAAAAACTTTATTGATGTAGTAGGAACAGAAGCATATATTTGGAAACAACATAACTGGAGTGGTAATTGGCAACCAGTGTATGTTAGAGATACTAGTGTAAGAAAGTCGTGCGGCAGGCCATTTGCCAACGAAATAACAATTAGAGCTAACGGCAAAGTAACACCTTGCTGTCAGACTATGGGTCCTCCTAACGAGGAAAAAAGTGTTCTTGGTGATACAAATAGTGAAAAACTAGTTGACATTTATCATGGAGAACTGTATAATCAGCTAAGACTAAAACATGCCTTCAAACAATTCGACGATATCGAATACTGCAAGAACTGTGACTTTTTATATGATGATCCAGAGGTGTTGGTTTGGTCTAATAATGCTGACTTTAAAGTAAAACAAATGCTTGGAACAAGGATAAACTTAGATGTTAGAACAGTATGAAGAATTGATTAAACAATGGCATCGAGATAGAAATCTCATTGATGGTGCTACAGACAAAGATCAAGTATGTAAACTAATTCAAGAAGTTGGAGAGCTAAGTGATAACGTTTGCAAAGGTCGTGATGTTTCTGATGATATTGGTGACTGCATTGTGGTTCTTATCAATATCGCAGAACGAAATGGATTAACACTAGAGCATTGTATGTCGGTAGCATACAACGACATTAAGGATCGCAAAGGCAAAATGGTTGACGGCGTCTTTGTGAAGGAGGAGTAATGGGTAAGGGAAGTAAACCTAGACCTTTTAGCGTTGACAAAGATACATTCGCAAGTAATTGGGATCTCATCTTTGGTAAAAACCAAAAGGTAAAGCAAAACATGGTGACAGATCTTAATTGGGACGGTGACATAAATACTACTACCATAGACGAGGTAGTAGATGATGGCACGAGCGAAAAAACCGAAAGAGAAGAAAGTACATAGAGTATACTGTACTTATTTTCCAGACGGCAGATATTATATTGGTTACTCTTGTAAAACTGAAAGGCAGTTTGAAAAGTATTTTGGAAGTTCAACTATTGTAAAAGAATATGAGGGCGAACTAACCAAAGAAACTATTGCAACATATGAAAGCAAAGCACATGCTAAAATGCAAGAGTTTTTGTTACAGTGGAAATACAGACACGATGATAATTGTATTAATGATATGATTAACATCAGATTGAGAATGACATTTTTAAAGGAGTTTGAAGAAATAGAATGGCAGCCCAAGACATAATTGTTGAGACAAATAATTTTGTAATGAGTATTCCTTTAAGATCTGCCTCTAAAGTAATCACAAGAGAGATTTTTGGTTGTACACATTTTGAAGCAGAATCTCGTCAAAGATACTACAGTTTAAACGAGTACGCTCAGGATGTTAATTACAAACATGTTATCTTAGTACTAAGAAATCCTTTTGATAGATTAGTTTCAGGAATTCATAGAGATTTTTGGGTGTATTGTGGCCAAAAAAATACTTTTGGCAACACAAAAGTTTTTGAAGAGTTTGTAGAAAATAGAGATCGCATTAAGCACACTCACGGTGATCCATACTTACAAAAATTTGATCTCAAATTAAATTTTCAGATATTGCCATATGATAATATTGGAAGCTATGTTAATTCTCCTAATGATGAGAAACCATTAGACGGCAGAAAAAGAACTTTTAAAGGTATAGTAACAAATTTTGCCAAAGAGTTTAATTTAGACAGAGAAATGGATACATATAATGCGTTAATGAAAAAAGAGGTAATACAGCCAGAAGTATATAAAGATTTAGTTCTCACCTCTACTAAAGTTAATTACTTCGGCGAACGAGTAACGAAAGAATTTTTATGGGATTTATAATTTTACTTTTATTTTCTGCTCTTGCAGTATCTTCTGTAGCAGCATATTTTTCAATCATTGGATTAACCACTATATTCCCGGCAGCTTATGCCGAGATTATTGGTATGGGAGTAGTTCTTGAGATTGCTAAACTTGTAACAGCATCTTGGGTGTATCAATATTGGTCAACCTCATCAAAACTATTAAAGACATATTTTGTATCGGCAGTTGTTATTCTTTCTGTCATTACATCTTTAGGTATCTTTGGTTTTCTATCAAGAGCACATATTGATCAAACTGCTACTAATCAAGACTATACACTAAACATGGAAGTCATTGAGTTTAGACTAGACGCAGAAAGAAGTAAATTACAACAAGCCCGAGATCGTTTATCTGGTTTAGACGATACTCTCAGAACATCACGTGGTGAAGATAAAAACTATGTGAACAGAACACAGAGAGAAGAAAGAGAACAGTTGAATGCAGAGATGGATGAGGCAGTAGCTAATATCGATGCACTAAACTTAGAGCTCTTGCCAATGAGGCAAGAAGTAGCACAAATGGACGCAGAGCTAGGTCCTATCAAATATATCGCAGAACTATTTTATTCTACATCAGACAAATCTAGTGTAGATAGTGCAGTTAGAATTATCATTATGCTACTTATTTTTGTATTTGATCCATTAGCTATTCTTCTAGTAGTTGCTGCTAACATGTCTATTAAGAAACGTAAAGGCGAATCAATTACTTTTATTAGTGAAAAAGACTTGACAAAAGAGTTAGAAGAGTATAATATAGACATTACAGATATACCTGAAGATGATAAAGACGTAGATAATTGGATTACAAAAAAATACGGACAAGCGTCTAAAGGTAATGAAGAAGATCGTAAAAGATTAAAATGGTTAATTGATAGTAAACGTAAACAAAAGGAGTAATATTATGCCAAACGTGATTGAATCAGACTTTTTTGCAGAAAGAAATAGCCAAGAGTGGCAATCTAGAGTTAGAAAGTTCTTAACTAACAGCACTTGCTTTTTTAAGTTTCAAAAACAAAATGGTGAACTTAGAGAAATGAACTGCACATTAAATCCTAGTGTAGTGCCTGCTGTTACTAATCCTAAAGCTCCCAACGATAAGAATCTTACAGTATTTGATACTGATGTTTCTGGTTGGAGAACTATTCCGTGGGACAAAGTTATCTCATTTAAAGTATTGTAATCGTGCGTCCTCTGCGCCGGGCAGTATTTGTACATGTCCCTAAAACTGCTGGCACGGCGATTATTCAATGGGCGAATAGAAACAGTCAAAAACATAGCTTTGTTCTTGATCATTGTGGACATGCTACACTTGAAGAAATAAATGGAACAGGTGATAAAGTGCCGTTGTCACAATACACAGATATAGACCCGTATGTTATATTTGGTGTGCGAAGAAATACATATGATAGAATGATAAGTGTGTATAACCATATTGGATTACAACCAGTAACACGACGAGAAAAAACCAAAGAATGGAAACTATACACAAAGGCTCATAAAAAAGGCATCGTGTATTTCACTGATTGGATTAACGACAACAAATCCTCAAGATATACTCACTGGAATCGCTCATTAATAGAATGGTTAAAAGGTGTAAATGTTGTTCTCCAATATGAAAACTTACACAATCAATTTAAAATAATTAAAGAGGTTCTAGCTGTCCCAGATCCATTAAAACCAGCTAATGTTCTGCCTTATCGATACAGAAAATCAACTTACTACACTCAAGATTATATTGATGTTATACAGAAACACTATGGCGAAGAGATTGAGAAGTACAAGTACCTGCCAAAAAAATGCTTGACATCCTGATCTACCGATGTTATAATTAGTAGATTAATAAAGGAGTCCTTCTATGGCACAAACTAAACGTAAACGCAGCACCTATGTGATGACTGAACCTCATTGGGTAAAGCTAGCATTAATTGAAGACAACACTCAACGAGAACAAGAGTGGAAAGATATTGATTACTTTGTCCGGTACGAAATCGCAGACAAAATTCTACGAGCAGCATTTAAAACCTGGCTTCGTAAAGACTCTGGTTTGACTAAGGAAGAGATATCTGCTATTCTAACTTTGTCAGATTGGAACTTTAACCATGTAGGCAAGTATTGTTTTGTCCATTCTAAGACAGGGTGGATGACAGAGTCTGCTAGAAACTATATTGATAAGAAACTACAACAGTTTCTAGAAAAAGCAAAAACAAACCCTAAGTCTAGTTGGGAAGAAGATACTGAAGACGCACCCGCACCTAAACCTAAGAAGGTTGTGGCAATGCGTGAGAACTTAAATGAAGCAATGTGCTTTGTTGAGTTGGGTATTGATGAGATTGTAGACGGTAAAAATGTACGGAGTGTCACAGCATTGCGAGATTTTAAACTAAACAATGCTGAGATTAATAAAATGTTTGCAGAGTTAGGCAAATACAAAGACGAGATGGTGGAACTCCAGCAAGTTCGTCAGTTAAAAGATCCTAGCGATTGGGACAAGCAGCTACTTGAAGGCTTTTCTAATCTAAAGGTAACTACAGTTAGAAAGATTATCGAGTTCTATGATGCTTGTGAAGGCTTTCTAATGAATGAGAAGACAGCCAAGAAAATTACTCGTATTAGGAAGAAGCGTCCTACAGACAAGAACAAACTTGTACGTCGACTACGCTACCTAGCTGAGGATAAAGACTTGGGTATTGCCTCTGTAAACCCTGTAGCAATTATTGGTGCTACTGAGGTTTGGATGTATGATGTTAAACGTAAGCGACTCTGTGTATACGCCTCAGAGTATGATGGCGGACTCAGTGTTAAAGGCACTGCTATTGAAAACTATTCAGATTCTAAGTCTTACGAAAAGACGATTAGAAAGCCTGAAGAGATGGTGCCAGCATTTATGAAGGCACGAGCCAATGGCTTGCACAAGTTCATGGATAATATCCGTGGTAAAAAGATGGCAGTTAAGACTAGGGTACAACCTAACTCTGTAATTTTGAGGATTAAAGAATGATTGTTGTAGACTTTAATCAAGTCGCCATTGCCAACTTTATGGCAGAGATTGGACACCGTAAGGATGCCAGTGTAGATGTAGACGTTAATCTACTTAGGCATATGATTCTAAATACATTACGTTCCTATCGTAATAGGTTTGGTGCTGAATATGGTGAACTAGTAATTGCTATGGATAACAGGCACTATTGGCGCAGAAAAGTGTTCCCTTTCTACAAATCTCACCGCAAAAAAGTGCGAGAAGAAAGCGCTCTTGATTGGAGTACTATATTTGATGCATTGCACATCATTAGACAAGAGTTAGAGGAGTTTTTTCCTTATCCTGTAATTGATGTAGACGGTGCTGAAGCCGATGATGTTATTGGTACATTGGCAGAGTACAGTCAAACATCTGGGGACAGTGTAGGTGGATTGTTTGACGATCCCACACCTGAACCTTTTCTTATTATCTCAGGTGATCATGACTTTAATCAGCTACAGAAGTGGAGTAATGTAAAACAGTTTGCTCCTGCATTTAAGAAGTGGGTTAAGATTAAAGAGCCTGCCGATAAAGTTCTCATGGAACATATTATTACAGGCGATAAAGGTGACGGCATTCCTAATATGCTGTCTGCAGACGATACATTTGTTGAGGGTAAACGACAACGACCTATTAGAAAGGCATTGTTGGCAGAGTGGAAAGGCATGAAGCCAGAGGAGTTTGTAGTGAACTCTGAGATGGCTCATGGGTTTAACCGTAATCAACTTCTAGTAGACTTGTCTAAGACACCAGAAGATATTAAAGAAAGTATTATAAATAGTTATGAAAGACAACAAGGTGGCGATAGAAGCCAGTTGTTAAACTACTTCATCAAGAACAGAATGAAACTAATGATGGAAGTGATAGAAGATTTTTAAATGGAGACACTATGAAATTCAGACAAATCAACGAAGGCTTTGAATGGGTATTTAAAGTCGACACCCCAGAAGAGCAAGTCGCAAGACTAAAACAATGGGCCCCTACTAACCAAACACTAGTACCAATCGTTCGTATTGGTGTTGGTGCTGAAAAACCTGATTGGGGCTTGCCAGAAGGTATGCCTTCTACTACTAAACTTCAAGAAGATATTCCTGACGGTATGGGAGAGACGACTCTTACATTAGAATGGAGACGTGTTAGACAGTTCATGGAACCTGGTTCTAATATGAAAAAGCTACCTACTTGGAAACAAGAATCTAATTGGGTACAAATTTTAGAAGGACTGCATCATTTAGAGGCAAAAGTTCTAACAGCAGTTAAAGATGGTAAACTGTTAGACATGTACCCTAAACTTGAAGGCATGTTACCACTTCTAGGTATCACAGAGTACAACAAACCCGAAAAACCAAAAGCAAAAAGAAGTCGAAAGACTAAGGCAGCAGCTAAAAAGGTATAAAATACATGATCGGTATGTTCTACGAGGACGATGTCCTCGCAGTTAATGCAGTCGTTTCAGCTCTACTTCCAGAAAAAGGTATTCTTGTAGAGATTGGATGTTTCCAAGGCAAGAGTACAGTTGCCTGGGCTGAAGCATTTGAAGCTAATAATAAAGACTTTAAAATCCATGCAATTGATAAGTTTGAGGGACTGAACCCTCGACGTCCCACCCAAGATGAACTAAACAAGGCAAAAGCAGCAGGACTCAACGTTGAGTACATGGGTAGTGACGAAAGAATGGAACACATGAAGCAGTTTAAATGCACCGGTGAAGAGCAATACAGTAACTTTAAAAAGAACACTGAGCGCTTTGATAATATCACTGTTCAAAAGAAGCTCTTTACACCAAAGTTTGAATGGAATGTTATGGTAGATTGTGTCTTCTATGACGCTGATCACAATTACCAAGCATGTAAAGACGCTCTAGAATATTGGCAACGCAGACTCGTCAAAGGAGGCATTATGTGTGTACACGATAACACACCTAATTGGCCAGGTACTCAAAAGGCTATTAAGGAAGTGTATCCTAATGCTGAAGTTGAAGTTGTCAGTAAGCAGGGCTTTACAGTTATTCGCCCCTAGTCCACAATCTTTCGTGTATGTAATACACAATCATCTTAATAAAGAACTCTGCGGTTCCTATCGCTAATCCTACTCGCCAGTCACCTACAATGATCCAAGCTGTTATCATTGTAGTGACTGTGGCGACTATTCTCCAGCTAAGAGTTTTTGCTATAGTCTTACTAACGCTATCCATCTACCTTAGGGTGAGTGGCTGCAATTTGTTGCAGTCCTTTACGGATATTAGTAGCAGAAATTGCTTCGATATTGTCTTCTAACTTCTCTTGCTCAATGGTGTAACCTACATCTCTACCATATGTAATATGTTCAATGTTAGGTACATTAATGATGGTGTAGTCTTCGCCAGAATAAAATCCCTCTTTAGCTAGAGCGATTACAATCTGTGTAGAACGTTGATCAAAGTCGTATGGGTTTTCATCTGTCCCATCAGAAGCTCTGAGTAAAATAGCTACTTGGCCAGTTTTGTCAATTGCTCGCTTAAAAAGTTCTGTATGCCCTTTATGCCAGGGTTGAAACCTTCCAAGGAGTTGCGTAGTTGGTTTTGTCCAATCCATTTTGTTATCCTTATGTTGTAATTATCTAAAGGCTCGAAGATTTTATTAGTATCTTCAAACCTGCCTTCCTTGATAGTATCCATCCAAATAATATAGTCTGCTTGTACTAGCTCTCTAGTATAAGCGGTTGGACAAACAAAGTCAAGTATACCATAATATTCTTTCATACGAAGTGCCTGACGCCATCTACCTGCTTCAGAGAAATCCCAATCGTCGTATAGTTCTCTGATGGTGTCAGCATTATGGTGGGGCAAAAGGAAATGATACGCCAATTCTTTTGCTAACGTAGATTTACCAGAACCTGGTAAGCCGCAAATTAATATTTTCATAGTTTGTAATAAAAATTATATGTGTTTTCGTTCTCACGAAATAATGTAGCCCTGTTTGCCATATGAAATCTTCTGGCAGTGTCTGTTTTAGGGCTAAGTGTATAAACACCTTTGGCAATGCCTAATTGCCTAAAGTGATCGACAACGGAGAGTGCTAATCTTCTCCCAGCAAAATGAGAATAAGACCAAATGGTATAGAGTATAGGAAAGTCTGTACCCTCATTATTAATCTCATCTTCATCTTCTGGAACATGACTACAGTGTGCTACACACACCATAGCAGCTACTTCTCCGTCTTTTTCCCAATAATAAACTTCCTTGTTATTGGAAATTCTGTCTATTGCTGGTATATGTCCTCTAACAGGATCTTTAGCAATGTGTTCTGCTGCGGGATCATCTAATGATAAAAGTTGTTTAAGCATTTCATAATAACTCGTCTGTATCTGGTTTGTAGGGATCAAAGAACCTACCACGTTGCCAGCCCTCTGGTAGCGGTTGGGACTTCGGTATTGTTGTTGCTTTGCCATTTGGATCACATACCCAATAACGTCTTTCTCTCTTTACCCAAGCCTCATGCATCTTTTCTCTAGTGCTTACTCTATGGCGTCTGCCATACATTGGATTATTCTCACCGCCTCTAGTACCTTGCATAGTCTTGGATATTCTTTCTTTGTGTTCATCTTTTAAACCATCTTTGTGAGGATGTTTGTCACCTAGTTTAGCTTCTCTAATTCTTTGTCTGCCTTCTTCAGTGTGCTTTCTAGTTCTCTTTCTAGCAGTATCGGATACGATAGGTAAACCAATTTGTTCTGCTATTTCTCGACACTGTTCTACAGTTGAAACTCTTCGGATTAACTCACGCGGTTTTGGAACATCTTGTACATGGTTACTGTCTACTATGTATAAGCCATCGCGACATTGGAATAAGAAAAAAAGATTAGTCAACGATCAAATCCCTTCTTCTTAGTCTTTGTATTAAACTGTCCCACTCTTCACTTGTAGAAAATTGCCATACATAAGAATCTTCTCCACTCTCACCTTTATATACTCCCTTATGCTCTACACGAGTATTACATACAACAGGAAAATCGTAGTTAAAAACACCTTCTTCTGTATGAAACTCTCTTACGCCTGGAGTAAGAGGAATTGTAAACATTGATTGTCTTGTGTCAGGATCTGTGTGCCAATCTATTTGTGTATTTGGACGAGATTTTATCAAGGTTGAGCCTGATATTCTATTAACTCCATATTTTCCAGCAACCTTGATAATTGTTCTATTTACTTGTACTTGCACACCTAAGTAATTGGTGCTTTCTTCTCCATCACGCAACCACACTTGGCCATTTTCGTCCAGATGATAATCTTTCCAGACTGTTTCATATGCCATGTTTAAAAACTCTTGGGTTTCTTCTTCAGTAAGAAGATTTTTGAGTCTATAAGCGTTACTCATCAGCATATTTGGCAATCAATTTGCCTAATCCATCTAGTTTTTCAATAATATTACGGAAATATGGAGAGCCATCTGCTCTATAGTCTCCACCTTTAACTCTAAGTCGTATTAATGTTGTGCCGTCTTTTGTCATAAAATCTATTTGAGGAAGTCCTGGTTTGCCTGTACCTCTCTCTTTACCTCTTTTATACTCTCCTTTGATTGGAGATAACGCATCAAATGTTTTAAATAAGTTGTCAAAGGTATAGATTTTAGCTTGTCCGCGATTTAATTGAACAAGAGTTACATATTCTTCGTTACGAGTAGCGTGCCACTGTATAGCATCAGCAAAATGTTTCAATGTCTTTTTATCGTCTTGTGATAATAATTTGGTTACTTTAGGTTCTACACCTTTGTAAACTTCACTAATGGCACCTTTTAAATCGCCTGCCTTAATTTTAGCATCGTATTTTGATCTAAGTTCTGTAATTGTAATGCCAAATAGATCTTTAAAGAAATCTTGGAATGTTTCAAAGTTCGAGCCTCCCATTTGACCAAACTGTTTCACATCACCTGCTTTTAATGACACGTTGATGTTTACAGGAAGCATATCTCCATCATGATTAGATATCATGACACGAACGTCAACCTTTGTTCCTGTTTGGTCTTCTAATCCATCTGACAATACATGTATCTCATTGAAGGTATTGTTCTCATATACTTCTTTAGACCATTGTGTAACTGTTATACCATTTGCATAAGAACATGCAGCATTTACAACGTCTTGAATATCTTTGAGTTTTCTAATTGAAGGATCTGTCAGTGCTTTCATGTTGTTTAATGCTAAACCTAAAGTAAATACCACCTTATCCTTAATTTTAGGATTCTTGTTGGGTGAGTCAAATTTTAAGACTTGTTTGGTTTGATTAGCGCTAAGTTTACGCAACACCTTCTCTACATCAGAAGGAGATACTCTTTGATTTTTATTAATAAATCTAGCAGCTACAGCGGCACCAAATATGCCCTCTGCCATATCGCCTTTGTTGTAAGACTTTCTCTCTCCCATCTCACCACCAGACTTAAACTCTTCTGATTTAAGTAACATGCCGTTGTGATATTCCTTGCCTGCTACATCATACATTTTGAAGTTAGCTGCCTTTAAATTCTCAATAGCATTAACAAGAGTAGCTGCTGATGTATTTGCTTTATACTCTTTGCCGTCTATATTGAGTTTTTTAACTGTAACAGAACCTCCTTTTTCTAATTTAAGAGGAGTGTTTTTAGTAATCATAGACACTAATGTTACGACTCTTGTGTATTTCTTGTTTAATAAGTTTGCTTTACTTAGATTTGCCATATTTGTACCTTATAAATAAATAGGTTTATTCATATTTATATTGGAGGAAATGATGGGCCGATTTAATCGATTATTAGACGCAACATATACTCCGCCTAGCAGGTGGGTTTTAAACACCGCTTTATCTTACGATACTGATGTATTAACAGAAAGTCAAGTAAAAGAGTTTAAAAGATTGGGCGTTAGAATTACTGTTAAAGGTAAAATTACTGCCCCTAAAGGTTTTGATACTGATTTAGCATCAGTACCAAGAGCTGGTTGGATGTTTATTGCGCCTTTTGATGTTGCTAGAGCAGCAGTTATTCATGATGTGTTATACAAAGCTATTCGCGATGGCGATAGCGAGATGAAGTCAGAACTACGACAAGCCGCCGATTTGGTATTTAAAGATGCCATGGCACAGTCAGAGCCTGTGGTTGCCCCCTGGAAATGCTGGAGTGCATGGGCAGCTGTACGGGTTTTCGGCTGGTCTGCAGTCAGATCCAAGTAAAAAAATTCAACTTTTTTCACATCTCTAGTAGAATCAAGCACTTAGCAATGCCTAAAAGTGCTGATTCTGCTTGACTTCTTGCCCAAAAGAGTGCATAATATACACATAAACTAAAGAAACGTAGCAAAAGTGAGGAAATATATGTTTGTTTATTTTGGTGCAGATAACGGTAAAGTTGAAGTCAGTGTAGAACAGAAGAAGATTGGTTCTTCTAAAACTGCAACTGGACTTGCCAAACTCCTAATTAAAGCTAAAGTTAATGTCGATTCAGATGATATCTTCTGTTCATCCAGCATTGACTTTGCAGATGAATACGGCTTCAATCATTATAACGATGCACGTGACTTGATTGAAGAAGCAATTGACCTTGTAGCGGAGGCAGCATAATGTCATACGATAAGCGTAACGGTAGTCCATATGATCGCGGAGCAGCTGATAGCTACTACCAGCGTGGTTATAACCCTCATTATTATGTGGGTGGTACTTATCAATCAGAACGAGTTGAGTTAGAAGATATGACTCCTCAGCAGATTGTAGAGTACAGTAAAGGTTATTCAGACAACGAAGCGTGTCCAAGCGCTCGTAAGGCTTACTAGTGTTAGAAATTATCGGTTTTATTGCACTCTTTTATATCGCCTTTAAGTTAGCCCCCACTGTTCTTGAGGTGGGGTTCAAGGCGGCAGTTATTTGTTTAGGCTTTGTTGCCTTTCTTATCATATTAGGGTGGTTAAAAACAGCATTTTTCTTGTGGTAATGTGCTGATTCTGCTTGACATTTGCAGAAAAGATGCTATAATAGTGGCATAGTTAGAAAAAAGTGAGGTTAAAAATGTCTAATATATTTAATGAAATGTTCCTAGAGAACGCTTTTGATGAAGGACTTGCAATGGGCATGTCCGACGAAATGGCAGAGAAGTTTGCCAACGCTAAGTTTGAGGGTTCCTCCTTAGACGAGTTTGATCGTTTCCTAAACCAAGAAGGTGATTTTGACGGCGACTACTGCTTGTGCGGTGCTCCGTTGTCCAATCCTGGTCCTGATTGTTATGTACACATG
>Ga0181576_10000115_pt1 | contig 50352 bp, 36 predicted proteins | sample 101ome_22_FD_132464 | JGI IMG/M metagenome (GOLD analysis project Ga0181576, IMG submission 132464) | Coastal salt marsh microbial communities from the Groves Creek Marsh, Skidaway Island, Georgia - 101412BT metaG (megahit assembly) | ecosystem: Environmental > Aquatic > Marine > Intertidal... | reverse complement strand
GTCGATGTCGTCGATGTCGTCGTCGATGTCGTCGTCGATGTCGATGTCGATGTCGTCGTCGATGTCGTCGTCGTCGTCGATGTCGATTTCAAATCGAAATCCCGTCAGACGGCTGCGCGCGCCGCGATGGGTGGTGACGACGACGCGACCGAACGCGTCGGTGACGTCGAGGCAGAGGAGACGACGACGACGACGACGCGGGGGACGAGGATCGTCTCCGAGAGCGGCGTCGCGGCGGACTCGAGAGAGGGCGACGCGGATGCGGACGCGGACGCCGATGGTGCGCGCGCGGATGACACGGGCGCGCCGATGACGACCGAGACGACGACGAGCGCGGACGAGGAGGCGCCGACGCGTCGAGGCGCGAGCGGACCGCGCGGTGATGGGTTGGTCGTCATGCGTCGATTGATCGAAGGCGGACACGTTCGACCGGGACCCGGGGTGCTGTCGACGACGCTGTTCAAAGAGGAGACGAAGGCGGATCTACTCGAGGACGGTACGGTGGCGTGGCGAAGAGACGACGGCGAGGTGTCGACGTTTAAGACGGTGTCCGAGTTTCGTCTCGCCGTCGTGCGCGTACGAAATCCAGAGCGAAAGGTGGACAACGGATGGGATTGGGTCAAGTACGAGGGGAAAAAGTTGGGCGAGTACAAGCGCTTGTTGCCGCCGGCGCCGGCGCCGGCGCCGAAGCAGAAGCGCGAGCCTCGCGCGCCCAAGGCGCCCAAGGCGTCGACGCCCAAAAAACGACGAAAAAAGTTGGACGACGACGAGAGGACGTACTCGTCGTACGTGAAAAAGTCAAACGCGCCCGCTCGGGAGAAACGGGAACGTCGAAGCGCGTCGAGGGCAGTCTTCGAGGCGTTCGACGACCGCGGTCAAGATTTGCAAATGGTGACGTGCTCCAAGTACAACGGCAGGAGTCGGAAGCAACCGTTCGAGATTACGATTACGCGCGCGGCCGAGTTGGTGATGGATTTTCACGCGCACCTCTGCAGCGACGAAATCATCGGTTTTTTGGGGGGCGTGTACGACGCGTCTTCGGAGACGTTGCGCATCACGAGAGCGCTGCCGGCGAGACAGATTCGGCAAGAGCACGCGGGCGTGGAAGTTGAACTCGATCCGGAAAGCGTCCCCGCCATCGTTGAAACGCTCACCGCGAACGGCGAGCGCGTCGTCGGGTGGTACCACTCGCATCCGGTGTTCGCGACGCAACCGTCTTTGCGAGACATTGAGAATCAGTTTGCCTATCAGTTGATGTTTTCTTCCGACGCGGACGCGCAAGACAAAGCACCCTTCGTCGGAGCCATCGTGGGTCCGTACGACGAACAAAACGATTCGAGCGCGAGCGACGTGCGCATGTTTCACTGCGTCTTGAGCGCCGTCGACGACGAGCCCGAGCCGTTTGAGCTCGCGACGCGCGCCGCCGAGGCGGACGACGTCGTCGGCGAAGACGTCTTGCTCGAGATGAACAAGCTCGCGGACCGGTTCCGTCTGTGCGAATCCACGGAAGACGAGTCCACGCCGCTTTCGCCCATCGACCTCAACGCGACGCCCATCGAGCTCACCGGGCACTGGCGGGACGGCAAGACGCGTCTGCGTAAATTGACCGAGTCGATTCGAACGCGCCTGCCGAAAACGTGGAACGCCGCGAAACGCGACGCGTTCGTCGATCGCGCCGTGAACCACCTCAAATCGAGGTGGGGCGTCGCGTGATCTTCTTCTTCGTGTTGTAAAATTGATGACTCATTCCATTCCATTCGTTTCGTTTCCACGCCGACGCTTCGCTCACGACCGACCAACCGACCGACCCTTAGGGGCGCGAAGGGGCGCGAAGGGGTGTCGTGACGTGATGTGAATGCGCTGCGCGTGCGCGTCGACGCCATCGGTCGACGCGCGCGACGAAAGGACCGCCCGCGATGTCGACGCGCTCCACCGTCGACGTCGTTTCGACGCGTCGACGTCGTCGTCGTCGCGACGGAGGAGGAGGATGGCTGGCGCGGACGGTGTCGACGACGGTGTCGTCGGCTCAACGGTGTCGTCAGCTGACGACGACGATCGCGATCGCGATCGCGCTCGCGGCGTGCGCGACGGTCGCGCGCGCGCAGGGACAACAGGGACCGGGACCGGCGACGACGTGTCGAGGACCGGCGACGAAGGGTGCGTTGCGCGAGGTCCTTTTGGAGGGATACGACAAGTACGACGTGCCGGATACGGGGAATCAAACGGCGCTGCTGGTGAGCGTGCAAGCCGTGCTCAGGGTGCTCGAGAGCGTGAGCGCGCCGACGGGGTCGTTTCGAGCGGTGTTTCAGGTGAAATTCCAGTGGAAAGATCCGCGTCTGGCGTTTAATACGTCGCAATACAATAACGGGTGCTTTCCGTCGCAAGTGGCCAACTATCCCACGGGCGTGATCGACGACATATGGACGCCAACCTATTACTACGCGAATCAAATAGATTCATTCGGGACGACGATCAAGTCTGTGCGCGTCTCGTACACGGGCGACGTGTTCCTCGTCATCACCGAAGGTATCGAGGCCAGCTGTGATTTTACCTTCACAAAGATGCCGTTCGATCAGCAGACGTGTCACGCTCGGTTGGTGTTTCTTAGTTCTCAACACGAAGTAAAGTTGCAGCCGTCGGCGGCGGGAACGTCGGCGCTCAGCTTCAGCGGGAAGGGCGGGACGCAAGAATGGACCGTCGAGTCGGTGTCCTCCGCCGAGGGAACGTCGCTGGAACCACCGAGCGGGTCGTTCATCCAGTTTGAGTTTACGATGAAGCGAGCGCCGAGCTATTGGGTGACGTTTGTGATCGTGCCGTCAATATTTCTAGTCATGCTCTCGTACGGAACGTTTTACGTCCAACGAACGGCGGCGCCCGCGCGAGCGGCGTTTTGCTTCGTCTGTTACTTGACGGTGATCAACCTCACCAACGGCGCGCTGGCGTCCTTGCCCAAGCTGGGCGCTTCGGACGCGTTGCTATTGGCTTTGATGAGCGCGAGTCAATATTTTTGCGCGTGCACCGTGTGCTTGGTCGTCGTCGCGAATTACCTTTTGCACATCGAGCTACGAGTCGAAGCCGCGCTGAAGGAAGTCGAGCGTCTGGCGATCGAAGGCGAACCGGTGGGAGACGTCCAAGCGTACGTGAAAGCCAGATGCGGCCGCTCCGGGGTTTTCTTGATCAAAAAGGATGGCCAGATGTTGCTATCGGATCAACACGTCGACATCGCCGCGCGATATGTTTTCCCAGTGGCGTACGCCATCACTCTTGGCGCCATTATGTCATCGAAAAAGTAGCACGCATCCATGAAGACTCGCAATCTCTCACGACTCAATCTCTCCTTCACCGTAAACCCTAAGCACGCGCGTGCAGATTCGAGTGCGATCTTCGTCCGATTCGGGGAGGATGAAATATCCGCAGGAAAGCGAAAGCTCGTGCGCTCAATCTTCTAATACAAAACGACTGACTAGTTTGGCGGCGGTGGTAGAGGCGGCGGCGCCGGTGGAGCGACGCCGGGAACGACGACGATGTCTTCCGCGAGCACGGCGGCGGGCGCGACGGCGAGCGGCGGCGGCGGCGCTCCCTCTTCGTCCGGCGGCGGTGGCGGCGCGTCGTCTGGATTTCCGAGCTCCACCGTCGGCGCAACGGCGGCGTACGGCATGTCGTACGACACGGCGTACGGGTTTGCGCCGTAAAACGCAGCCATGCTCGGATCTATCATCGGCGCGTCGGCGAACGGCGTCGCGTACGGCGTCGCGAAGCCGTAACTGACGGGCGCCGAGAACCCGACATTGCTCATCATCGCGGGTTGAGGCGGTGGGACATTTCCGTGTTGTCCCGCGATGCGAACCGTGAGCGGGCGGGACGCGTTCGGCAAGAGCTGTCCGTTGAGCGACGCGATGGCGTTCTGCGCGTGCGCGGGATCCATCATCTGCACAAAGCCGTACCCTCGCGGCACTTGGGTCGCGTGATCGCGAATGATTTTCGTCTTCTGTACCAATCCGTACGGCGCGAAGAGGTCGCGCAGGTAATCCTCGTGCGCGCTCTCCGGAAGCCCGCTGACGTAGAGATTGGCGTCGGCGTCGAATTCGCCGCGCGGTTCCTCGCGCGGCGCCGTCTTCATGCGCACCTCCATCGGTCTATCGCCAAACATGGTCCCGTTCGTCGCGCGCACCGCCGCGTTGGCCTCCTCGGGCGTCTTGAAGGTGATGAAGGCGAAGCCTTTACACGAGTAACCCATCGCGACGTCCGGAATGCACGCGACGTTTTCGACGCATCCGTAATCTTTAAATCTCTCCATCAATTCCTCCGCTGTCGCCGTGTTCGGTAGGCGTCCGACGAAGATTTTTCTGTCGTCGTCCTCGCTCTCGTCCGCGCGACGAGACTTGCCTCTGCCCTCGACTCCCAACTCGGACAAGAAGTCGCTGTACGCCGAGTCCAAACCGGTGGCGCCCGCCGCGGCGAACCCGTGCATCTTCTCCACATCCTTTCGATACGTCGCCTCGACCGCTTTTTTCACCGCCTCGGGCAACTGGTACACGGATCCGTTCGCCATCTCTTCGTCGAGACGCTTTTGCATCGCCTCGATGGACCCCTCGTCTCGCAGCGTCCCGTTCATCAGCGCCAACTCTCTGAGCTGTTGACGCTTGTGCTCGTTCGCATCCTCGTCTACGGGAATTAAAAGCTTTTCAATCATCGCCTTGGCCTTGTCCACGTCGCTCTGCGTGTCTCCCTCGATGAGCACGTGCAGCGGTTCGTGTTCAAACGCGTTGTTTCGCTCCGCCGCCCCGGTTCCGCCCTTGGCGCTCCCCTTGCCGCGAATCACAATCTTTGTATTCGTCTCCGCCTGCATCCTCTTCTGCGTCGACCCGCGAGGACCGATGATTAAGCCGAAAAAGTTATATCCCGGGTACTCGTCCACGGGAATGATGAGCTTGGCGCTTCGCTTGTTGGGTTTGTAATCCGGCGGCGGTCTAAACGTCGGACACTTGAGACAAATCTCCTCCAACAGCGCCATCCTGCGCCTGTGAAACTTTTCTCGCTCCATCGCCTCTCTCGTGTTCACGCGAACGCCTTTATCGTCGTACACGGGCGCCGGTTCCCTTCCGTTCGCCGCGTCCGCGTCGTCGTCGTCGTACGGCGCCCCCGCGAAGAGTCGCCTGTTGAGCGCGCCCAACTCTCGAAACAAAAAGTGTACCTCAGCCGTCGCCCCCGCCGGCGCGCTGTGTTCCGCCAACACGCTCGTCGGCAGCTGCACGTACACACCGCTCCCGACGACGATCGCATCCTTCGGTATCGCCCCCGACGTCGTCGCCGCGAGACTCGCGACCCGTCCCGCCGCCGCCGCCGCCCCGCCGCCGTCCCGCGTCGCCACCACCGCCCGATCGTCGACGACGACGACGTCGCCACCACCACCGCCATCGGTCGCTTCCCATCGACTCCGTCGCCTTCTCTTCGTCGACGAATCGTCTTCGACGGCTCGTCGTCGTCGTCGTCGTCCGTCGTCGTCGTCGTCGTCGTCGTCACCACCGTCGCCCGCATCGCCATCAACGGCATCTCGCCTCGTCGCCGTCGTCCTCGTCGGGTCCTCCGCCGCGTCCTCGTCCTCGCAGGTCGACCACCGCGATCGACGCCGCGCCGCCGTCGTCCCCGTCGCCGCCGTCGCCTCCGCGACCATCGCGCGAGACGACGAATGGGGAGATTCATCCCGCGCGCATCTCTCCGTTCATGGGTTTGAAAGACGCGCGACCGGACGGCGCACAGACGGCGACGCGACGCGATCGACGGAGGGCGACATGCGCGTCGCGGCGCGTCGATCGGTGACGGTGGTGATGCGAGCGTGGACGCTCGAGGGCGTCGGCGTCGTGGACGGAGGCGTCGTCGGAACGTCGCGTTCGCGCGCGGTCGGGATGGCGACGGGGACGGCGGGGACGGGACGACGCGAGCGAGAGACGACGGTCGGGGATCGCGAGCGGGTCCGGAATCGATACGAGACGTCGTCGTCGAGCGCGTCGTCGGGCGCGTCGTCGACGGCGACGACGTTTCGAACGAGACGGCGCGCGGACGCGACGTCCGAGGTGGAGTGGGACGGGAAGACGTACGCGGGGTCGAGACTCGAGTACGCCGGGGTCGAGGCGAGGGGTGAGCTTCGATGGCCGATACCTCTGCACGCCCTGGCGGAGGTGAATCCTGATTTAAAGGCGCTGTTGGAGGTGACGAGGACGAGCGACGGGGAGGAGGAACGGCGCATCGCGAGTCGACTGAGCGTCGTGGAGGCGGAAGACGCGCTCGAAGGCGACGGCGAGAGACGGAGACACGCCGCGGCGTTCGGCGTCGTGTCGACGTCGTCGTCGGCGCGCGCGGGAGTGTCTGGGTTTCATTCGGTTCCGGGTCTCGCGCAGTTTGAGCAAAGGTTGCACGAGACGGGGTGGCGCGTCGACGTCGAGCGCAGAGCCAAGGCGAAGGCGGTTCGAGAGACGCTCGTGGATGAGGCGAAGAAGAAGACGCCGTTAAAGATGAAAATTGACGACGCGCCGCTGAGCAAAACCATGCTCTCCAAGGTGAGAGTGGAGAGCATTCGAGACGCGGTGCGCGAACTCGGTCTCGAGGATTTGACGCTCGGCGTGAAGAAGAAGGGTGATTTGGTGGCGCATACGCTCGCGTTTTACGAGTACATGTTCGACGCGGTTGAAGTGAAAACGACGACGGGAGTGCGCATGTCGGAGGTGTCGAACATCAGCGCGGACATCATGCGCGAGGTCGAAGCGACGTCCAAGACGCTCGGTGCGTCGCGAAGTCGACGGGAAGACGCGACGACGCCGCAACTGGAGCACGAGACGGATCCGTCTCGCATGCAGTACGTCAAGGCGTTTCGCCCCGAAGAGCTCGTCGAATTACTCGTACGCGCCAAGGGTATCGACGTCGTGGCCATCAACGTGCGCGACCAGTGCACGTGGACGGATCATCTCATCATCACGACGGCGCGGAGTAAGCAGCATTTACGCGCGCTCGCCGGAGCCGTGTTGCACGCCGTCAAGGCGCGAACAGAGTACGTCGCCGGTGGCCAACTCCAGCCAATCATCGAGGGCAAGGAAAACGGCGGCGACGACGATTGGCTCGCCGTCGATTGCGGGTCGTGCATGGTGCACGTTTTCTCCCCCGAGGGTCGCCAGAGGTACAATTTAGAGGAGCTCTGGGCGTCCGGAGACGAGGTCGTGCACAACGCTCCCGAGCGTTTGACGATAGACACCATCGGTTCGTCGCGCGACGAAGCGGCGTGAGGGGCGCGAGCGAGCGACGGCGTCTCGATTCTTTGTAAGAAAAACAAAATGTAACGAGAAAACACGCGTTGTTGTAACGAAAAGCGATTTTCGTCATTTTAAAATTACACACGATCCTGGACGGTTAGCGCGAACGCGTTTCCTTCATTCTTATACTTTTTCGGCGTTCACTTCGTCCGCCACGGCTTGCAATTCCGCGAGTTCGCCCTCGATGGCTTCGTAGTCCACCTCTTCCTTGAGCTTGTCCATCGCCGCGGCGTCGAGCGGCTTGATACCCGCCGCCTCCGCAGCCTTGGCGACGGCTGTTCCGTACTGCGCCATACCTTGAGCGTTATCCATGGCCAACGCTTTACCGATCGCCTTTTCCGTCTCATCCAAGGCGGCGACCATGACTTTGATGGTATCGTCGCCGTCGCGAAGACCGAGCGCCTGGCGCAACTCGGAGGCGTGCTCGAGAAATCCTCGAACCGTCGTCGCCTCCGCGTACGCGCCGTCGATGGCGTCCTCAATCTTATCTCCCGGAGACGCGATTTGTAACTGCACGCACGCGAATGTGTTCGAGGTCAGTCTCTTCGTCTTCGCGCGCGCTCCTCGAGCTCCTCTCCCTTGGGGTTTATCGATCGCGTGCGCATCCACGACGACCGCCTCCTTCACGCGCGGTCGTCGTCCGAGCGCTCGAACGCGCGCACCTCTTTTAAAATCGCCAATTTCTTCGCCGCGTACGCCTTCACCGCCGTCGCGTCGCCCCCCACCGGCGGGTTCAGCGTTTTACTCTTCTCGAGCAGCGCGCGAAATTTCTGCTGCTGCTCCGAAAACACGCGCTTGACGACGTCCGTCTCCGCGCCTCCGCTCGCACCGCTCGCCGCTTTCGTTTTCGCGCCGCCGCCTCCCGCCGCCGCCGCGTACGACCGGCTCGCGCGCGCGATGACACGTCGACCGAACATCCTCGATCGCGACCCGTTCTCGCGCTCGCGCCCGCGACCGATCGAGGACGTCGGGGGCGATTGACTTCCGGGTGTGTGCGTGGGTGGGATCCTCCAGTTCCTGACTCGTGGATATGTTCGACGAATGAGCACTCGTCGAGGTGGAGGGATAGAAACCCCAGGGTCGGCACCTTGAACCGCGTCAAGGTGCCGACCCTGACGCGAAACGACGGCGTCGCACACGTCGACGCGACGACGACGACGACGACGACGACGACGAGGCGGGAGATGATGACGACGACCATGGCGGACGTGGAGCGCGCGTCGACGATGAAGAAATCGTCGAGTCTGCTCGATATGCAAGAAAAGGTGCGAGATCTCGTTCGGCACGTCGGCGGCGGGGGGTGGAAGGATGGTGACCGATGACGACGAGCGACGACCGATGACTGACGACGACGGACGATGGACGACGAACGATAGGGCGCGGACACGACGCTCTCTTTCAGAGACGTGCGATTCGAGGTGGGTAAGAAGAATGCGCGCAAAGAAATCTTACACGGGATCTCTGGGCAAGTGTGCTCGGGCGAAGTGTTGGCCATTCTCGGACCGAGCGGGGCGGGGAAGACGTGTTTGATCGATTTACTCACGCTCGAGGCCAAGGGAGGAGACTACACCGGTGACGTTCGATTGAACGGTATTCCGTTGACCCCGGAGCTGTTCACCAAGCACTGCGCCACGGTGCCGCAAGTGGATCGTCTGTGGGCGTTTTTGACGGTGGAGGAGACGCTCATGTTCACCGCCGACTTGTTGCTGCACTGCAGCGCCGAAGATAAGGCGAAGAAGGTGAATGCCATCATCGAGACGGTGGGTTTGGATGGATCCCGTCATACAAAGTGCGGGAATCAGTTTTTGAAAGGTTTATCCGGCGGTCAACGGCGGCGTTTATCGCTCGCCGTCGCGCTCGTCGGTTCTCCTTCGGTGTTGTTTCTCGACGAGCCGACGTCGGGCCTCGACGCGGCGGCTGCGGCGTCCATCATGGCGTTTTTGAAAGAACTCGCGCAGGCTGCGAACATTGCGATTTGCTGTACGATTCACCAACCGTCGAACGCAGTGTTCAACGGTTTCGATAAAATCATGCTGCTCAGTAAAGGTCGCGTCGCCTACCTGGGTGCGGCGTCGAAGACGGAATCGTACTTTGCCAACATTGGATATCCCGTGATCGCTGGTGATGCGATCGCCGAGCACATGTTGAACGTCGTCAACGCGGAATTTTCCGATCCCAAGCAAGTGGATGAGATTCTCGATACGTACAAACCCGGCGCTCCCGGCTGTGATCACACGGGACCGCTCGAGGACGTCTCGAACAAAGGCACGTCGATCCTTTCGCAAACGAAGACGCTCGTTCGCCGACACGGGATCATCACGTATCGTGATCCTTCTATGTATCTCGGACGAATGGTCATGTTTCTGCTCGCGTGCGCGTTCTTTTCCGTCGTATACATCGAATCGCGCGCGCGGTCTCAAGACCAAGTGTTTGCAAGAATGTGGCTCGTGCTCTGGTTTTTGGGCGTTCCATCGTCGCTCGGTGTTGTCGCGACGTACATTTACAACGAAGAGTTCTACGCCATTAAAAGAGAGGTGAAAAATGGACTGCTTTCGCCGTATTCTTACTTGCTTTCAAATCTGATCATTCAAATTCCTCTCATGGTGGTGCTCGGCTTGTTTGCGTTGGCGATTCCGGCGTACGGCATGGTTGCGTGGTACGGACCGAAATTCGTGCAAGTTGTTTTGATGTACGCGCTGACTCTTTGGGCTTTCGAGGCTGCTGCGCAGCTCTTCTCGGTCGCGTTCGATAACCCACTTCTGGGAATGTTGAACTACATGAACATTTGGTTTGCAGGTTTCTTATTTTGCGGCATCATGGTTCGCGAAGGCGACGTAATCTGGCCGTTCCGTTCGATGGCGTACATCACGTTCCTCAAATGGGCGATTAAAAATATCGTGTACATGGATTTCATCGACGCGAAATGGACGGGCGCCGTCGACGACGCGAACTCTCCCACGGGATTCTCGTGTGGAGCGTCGCCTTTGTGTTTCGGACGAAACGGCAAAGAAGTGCTCACGAATTTGCACTACACGTACGATGCCATCGACGCCGAGGACAAGCTCGTCGAGAACGCCATGATTCTCCTCGCGATCGGCTGCGCGTACAAGCTTTTGCACGTGATTCTCTTCGTGACCAAATCCAAAAAGGCCCAAACCATAGGAGCTCCGCTCTCGAAGTCGACGTGAGGGGAAGCGGTTGTCTGACTTCTGATGTCTGAGCAAGCGTTTTCTCTATTTTTGCAAACTTCTAATAAAAATAATAATTATGTGACATCCCCCATTGTTGTGTGCCATCTCCCCACTCGCTCGTCACGCCGCGTACTCCCTCTCGATGTATTCGCAAATCTCTTTACTCTCGTACATGCGCACGCCGGTGTTTGGATCGTTCAAATACGGCACTTGAAAGTGATTCGTGCTCGCGAACAAGGCGTCTCTCTTGCTCGATCCTCGAGGACAGTACCGAACGATATGTGCCACGCACAACTCTGTGAGAGACTCTCGGACGAGTTTTGAGAACGGAGAAATCTCATACGTCCACAATTCGAGCGGTTTCTCCGGCTGCTTGCGCGCGGGGCGCGCGCGCAGCGCCTTCAACCTCGCCACAGCCGCCGCGTACGCAGTCGCGTTCGTCAAAACCCCGTTCCGCTTGAGAAGAAACGGAATGTCCGTCTCACCTCCGTAATTCTTAAACAAGTGTTCGATTATGTCGTCGCTCTCTCCCATCACCACCCCCGCGTTTGGGTCCACCATGAACGGAAACGTCGTCGCCCCGAGCGCCTTGGCCTCGGCTCGAAACGTCTCGGAACCTCGCGGACACGGCTTGAACAAGACGTCTAAATCCAACACCGAACACGCCTCGCGTACTTTTTTACAATACGGCGATCCTTCGTATTCATACAACGTGATCGGTTCGCTCGGTCTCGTCTCCGGAAGCGTCTTTGAACGCTCGGCGACGCGTCTTCCCGCGAAACGCGCCAACGCGTACCGAGAGCCGTCGTCGTCCTCGGCGAGAGACACGTCGTATCCACCGATGAGCGCCCCCGTGCCGAGACGAAGGACGAGCGGAATCGCCGCGCTCATGACTTTGCCCAATTCACCCTCGCGCACGGTGAACGCGCGCGGCGGGACGTCCGAGAGGATGACGACGTCATCGTCATCCGTCCCCGCCTCGACGCGCGTCGGCTGTCTCGTCGCGCGCGAACGACGCGCGCGACGCGTTTCGATCGACGACGACGTCGACGCGGGTCGATCGCTCGCGCGCGACGCGAACGCGAACGACGACTTCATCGAGAACGGTGCGGCGACGCGTGACGACGCGGAGAGTACAATTGTAAAAGTGGGGTGAAAAGACGGCGGCGTTCGGGTGACGCGCGAGACGTCGACGGACGAGGAGGATGCGCGCGTCACCGTCACCGTCACCGTCACCGTCGACGCGCGCGAGGACGACGACGAGGCGTCGGTGGAGGCGGAGGACGACGGCGGCGGCGGAAGCGGGCGCGGGGAGGAGGACGACGCTGGACGAGGCGGGGACGATGGTGTCGCACGCCGTGCACGCGACGTCGAGCGAGCCGTCGTACGAGGTGGTGAAGTTGGGAGTGTCCATGACGGAGGCGACGCGCGCGGCGGCATCGGGGGGTGGGACGCGAGAGGCGACGCGAATCGCGTGGGTGGTGTCGAGACGAAGACGCGCGGGTGACGAAGACGCCGCCGACGACGCGTCGACGAGCGAGCGAAAGGCGAGCGTGGACGAATTTTGGGCGCGCGTGAACGCGGAGGCGGTGCGACGGTTGTTCCCGACCGTGACGCCGGGAGAGGAGACGGCGAGACTGTTGCGAAGTTTGTACTTTAAGGCGGAGCGGGCGCCGCTGAGCGAAGCCGTCGGAGGATTGGCGACGTGTTTGCTCCTGACGAGACTCATGGAGCGCGGGGTGGAGATCACGACCAGAGATGGACGCGTCGTCAGAGAAGTCCGCGCGATGCGGGCGCCTCGTCCGCTCAAGGGTGGATTATTCGCCAATCCCGAACTCGTCTTTCACGGCGAGAGTGGACCGGGAGCGCGGCGCGTGCTCTTATCGCACGAACTCGACGAATCCATCGCCGCGAAACTCGGCGTGCGCGCGGCGTTTCATCAAACGTGCATCGTTCGCGTGGACGACGACCCGAACGCGAACGCGGACGATTCGTGGTTTGAAATCGACATCGCGGGTCCCGCGTTGGACAATTACGAATTCGCCGCCGACGGCGCCGTGCCGCTGTGCGTCGCCCCCGTGTCCGCGCGCGAGCGTTCGGGATGGACCCAAACCGTCGACGAGCTCATCGCCGACGTTTCAGAATCAGATTTCGCCTCGGCGAGCGCGTTCGCCGATCGCGCGCGCGCCCTCGTGTCGTTGTAACGCGGTTCGTCTGACGCCTCTCTGAGGCATTTCCAAAATTCCAAAAAGTGCTCACCGGCGGCGGCGCGTCCGCATTCGTCCCCGCGCGCGCGTCGCTCGACGCGAACGAGACGCGCCGGCACCGACGCGCGCGAAGACGCTTCGTAGACGCGTCCTAGACCTCGACGCGGCATCGCGCGCGACGGACCGCGCGCTCGACGCCGACGCCGACGCGCCACCATGCCGTCGCGCGGCGGCGGAAAGCCGAGCCGCCGACCGGCGCTCGAGCGCGAGATCGAGGCGGACGCGCTGGCGAAACCGCGGGGCAAGAGAAAACTCGAGAAGCGACGCGATCGAACGGCGGACGAGGAGGATTACCTTCCGGACGCGCTGTCGACGAAGATTTTGAGCGAGGCCAAGGCGCTCAGAGAGGAGGACGAGCGCGAGGCGGCGAGCGACGAGGAGGGCGACGATGAGCGATCGGCGGTTCGAAGGAAGAGCGGGGAACATCGCGTGAAATTAGGAAAGACGTTGGACGTCAAGGATAGGACGCTGATCGATGATTCGTACGGCACGGATGATGAGGACGACGTCGGCGGGGCTGCCGACGAGGACGGGCGGCGAGACGCGTTTTACGACGACGACGACGAGGAGATCACAGAGGCGGACGGGGAGTACGAGGACGTGGAGATCAGTCCAGAGGAAGCTGCGGCGTTGGAAGCGTTCATGGCGCCAAAGAGTGGGAAGGATCGAACGCTCGCGGATATGATTATGGAGAAAATTCAGGAACAAGAACAAGGCGGAGGAAGCGCCGAGCGCGGCGACGAAGGTGAAGTCGTCCCTGAAGGTTTGGACTCGCGCGTCGTGGAAATTTATAGGCAAGTCGGGGATTTATTGTCTCGATACACCACGGGGAAAGTGCCAAAGGCGTTCAAGGTGATTCCCGCGCTCTCGAATTGGGAGGAGGTTTTGTACCTGACCAATCCTGAGCGTTGGAGTCCGCACGCCATGTACGTCGCGACTCGACTGTTCGCGTCCAACCTGAACGTCTCCATGGCGCAGAGATTTTATAATCTCGTCTTACTTCCGCGAGTTCGTCAAGACATCGCCGATAACAGACGTCTTCACTACGCGCTCTTCATGTCGTTGAAGAAGGCGACGTTCAAGCCCGCGGCTTTCTTCAAGGGCATGCTCCTGCCGCTGTGTCAGAGCAAGACGTGCACTCTGCGAGAGGCGGTCATCTTCAGCGCTATTTTGTCGCGGTGTTCGGTTCCAGCCTTACACTCCGCGGCCGTGTTGATGAAGTTGTCGACGTACGAGTACGCCGGTACGACGTCGTTTTTCATGCGCGTGCTGCTCGACAAAAAGTACGCGCTCCCTTTCAGCGTCGTCGACGCGCTCGTGGATCACTTCTTGCGATTTTCGGTCGAAGAGCGCGAGTTACCCGTCGTCTGGCATCAAACGCTCTTGACGTTCGTTCAGCGTTACAAGGCGGTGATGGATAAAGAGAGCAAAAGGGCGCTCAACAAGCTCGTCGGCGTCAAGAGTCACTACTTGATCACTCCGGAGATTCGTCGCGAGCTGGCGCACGGTAAATCTCGAGGCGAAGAGAACGAGATGGACGCCGACGTTCCCACGGTCGGCGTGGGCGCGTTTAGCAAATCCCTCAGAGTGAAAGCGCTCGATGAGAACATGCGAGACATGCCAGACGTGCCCATGTTGGCCGACGACCAGTACTAGCGCGTAGAGGAAACGAAAAAAGTTGCAACAACGAGACGACTCCATTAGAAGATTCGCTACTATCCATCGCTTTATATTAAAACGTAGTCTTTCAAACAATTTAAGCCAATGTTACCTTAGAAGCGCCGGCGACGCGCTCTCGCGCGGCTTCGAAAGCCTTCGCCGCCGCCTTGAGCGGGTTCTTGCGAAGACCCGCCTTGCTCTTGCCGAGACGAGCGAACGCGGCAGAGATGGGGTTCGCGTTGCGGAAGCTAAGAGACATCGCGGCCGGACCAGCGCGACGCGATCGAGCGGCGGGTTCGTCGTCCTCGTCCTCGTCGTCTTCGTCGTCTTCGTACTCGTCGTAGTCTTCGTCCACAGTGCGCATCGACGCCGGCTCGTCGGACAAAAACTTAATCTCGCGCATCTTGGCGTCGTTCTCACCCTCCGGCACGTCGATGTTGTAGTACCTCCACGCACGCTCCCAAATTTCGTTGAACCGTTGCATTTGCTGGAACAACTTGGGCTGCGTCTCCGCCAAATCCTCCGGAGCGTCAAACTGTTCACCCTTGTACCCGGGCATTTGCCACTCGGTGCCGGCTTCGTACACCACAGGATGTTGACTTTCCGCCTTTTCCGGTTGCGTCTGGTTTTGCAAAATCACAACCTCACCATCAGGCTTACCCGTGAACAATCGCGCGCGCGTCGCCGCCTCCAACGCGTTCATCATCGCTCTGTTTTGTTCCGTCTCGCCGCATCGACCCGTGTACTCGCCCAAGTACTGATCGTCCTTCCACTCTCCAACCTCCAACGCCCCCGATCCGTAGAGCTTCACCCCGCATCCGTTCTGGGAGTTGTTCTGCCACTCCCCGTAGTACGTCGAGTCGTCCGCCGCCCACGTGTAGACGCCAAAGCCGTGCATCATGCCTTCGCTGTACTGTCCCTCGTATCGATCCCCATCGACGTATTGAAACACACCCATGCGTTCGCACTGGCCGAATTCGCTCACGAGACCCTCGTACCTGCGAGTTAAAAATTTACGCGTCAGTCCACCGGTCGCGTTCGCGCGAGGAGACGCGCGCGTCGAGCGAGACGGGCGCCACCCATCCCTCCGCGGGAAACCCTCGCGATGGTGGATGGGTGACTGGCTGAGGGTCGACCATTCGTCGCGCGCGCGTCGAGACGTACGTGGCACCGTCGGAGAAGACGATGGCGTCCCAGGTGTAGGACTTTTGGTACTCTTTCGGCACGCTCGACGCCATGGCTCTCGTCGCTCGCGCGCGCGCGTGTGCGGGGACGACGACGCGACCCATCGCGGTAAACCCTCTCGAGTGGATCACGGGTGCGAAGGTTTTTGATTGGCAAAATGTCCCGTGAGTATGGGATGGTGGCGCACAGGTACAATGTATTACACGACGACGACGCGCGCGACGTCTCTCTCTCTCTCTCTCTCGCGGGGTCGCGATCTCGACGTTCGTTTCGTTCGCTTTACGCGCCCGTTCACGCGTCCTGGACGTATCTCGAGAGAATTCGATCGGCGTCGTCGCGGGCGAGAGGCTTGAAGAAGTCGTAGACGCGCGCGCTCTTCGCCGGACCGAACCGGTTCTTTCCGCCCGGTCGCGACGCGGTGCCGTCTCTCGAGACGGCGGCGAGAGGCATGATGTTTTCGAGCATGCGTCTCTTGTCCGCGACGGACGTTGTCGGGTCGGCGTACGCTCGCATGAGCGCGTCCATCGTTCGGTAGCGCGCGACGACGCCGCGCGCGTGCGGCGCGGTGACGCCGGATATTCTCGTCAGCGCGCGGAGAAAGTAATCGCTCGGCGTGACGGCGTCCTTTGGTTTCTTTTGCGTCGTGCCATCCATGTAATCGTGTGCCTTTTCGCCCAAAAACTGTATCATACTGATTGGTTTTTCGTTTCTTCGCTTGGCGATTTCCGCGTGCGTCACGCACACGCGCTCCACGCACGCGTCCATGTTCGGCAACGCCGCGTACACGACGTTTTCGTATTGCACTAAAATCTGCGCCACACGCGCGTCGTACTTCTCTCGCGTCCATCCTGCGGTGGGATTCTCGTAATCGCACGCGCGTCGCTCCTTGTGCGCCACGCGCTTCTCCGGCGCCTCCACCACCAGACACAGCGTGTGTCTCCGCGCGTCGCGTCGACTCGCTCGAAACGTCTCCACCATCTTTTTCAATCCCTCGCACTCGTCCTCTATCATATTCAAAAACGTCTGTCCGTCCAACAGCACCATCGTGTACCTCGCGCTCTGCGCCCCCCGCGTCTCCGCCGAGGGCGCGTCCCGCGCTTCGCTCGTCGTCGGTTCGTGATACCGCCACTCGATGCTTCGTTCGAGCGGTAACGACTCGTACGCGTACAATATCTCCTTATCACCTCCCAATTGTCTCGTGCAATCGAACGCGACGCTAAGCGCGGCGCCGTACGTGCCATCCCGTCGTAAACTCTCGTCTAATATCGCCGTCGTCCTTTGAAACGCTTCTCGAGGCGCGCACGGCGGCGGCGGAAACGTCTCGTCATCGTCGTCCGACGCGTCAGGTTCCACCGTCTGCGGTTCCATCGACATCGATCTCGATCGCGGGCGTTTCATCTCTCGCATTCGTCGCATCACGTACTTCTCCGTCCCCTCCTCGGACACCTCGTCCCAGTCGCGCGTCGGCGGCGACGGCGACGGCGACGGTTCGGCGTCGGCGTCCCGGCGCTCAACCTTTCGCCGACCATCGTCATCTTCATCTTCATCGTCGTCGTCGTCATCGTCCAAGAGATCGATCACCTCGACGTGCGGCGCGACGACGGTCGAGCGAGGCGGCGACGCGCGCCCGTCGTCCCTCGCCTCGTCGTCCTCGTCACCGGTCGCGAGCGTCGTCGGAAGTTGAGACAGCGCCGGTTGAAAAAAGTCATCATCGACGTCAGACGACGATGACGACGACGCGGCGGACAGAGCGGCGACGCGCGCGCGCGCGGTGGCTATGATATCGCGCGCGGCGGTGGCGACCGCGTGCATGGTGACGACGCCGACGACGTGTGACGCGCGACTGGAGTCAAAGATTGGTGCGGGGAGATTTCATTCAAAGGCGAAACGCGAACGCGACGGATGAACAAAACACATGACGATGACGCGATGACGTTACAAGCGACGATGTGGCGCTCAGAAGGATACATGGTACACTGTGTTGTCACCGTCAACGACGAGTTTTCTTGGTCGGAGAGACGTCCGCGCGATCGACGTCGGCGCCGACGTCGAGCGCGCGTCGAGCGCCTCGTTTCTTGGCGCCCGAGGCGTACGCCCCCTTGGCGCCCCATTCCACTTTGCTGTCGCTCGCTCGAGCGTCGTCGTCGTCCAAGACGGATCGCGCGACGCTCCCGACGACGTTTGTCATCGTTCTGGGGGAGAGGGCGAGCGACGCGGGGGCGCCGGGAGACGTCAAACCGAAACCGCCGACGATGGGCGACGGCGGCGCGCTCGGTTTGAATGGACTAGTAAAACCTAAAGCTTCGGCCGCGGCGTTCACCGCGCGACCGATGATACCGATCGACGGTGACGTCGGCACCGGAGGTTCGTTCTCTTGATCGGCGGTGCGAGGTCGAGAGGGCGACGACGTCGTCGGCATTTGACTCGCCGTCTGCGTCGGCATGATTTCCTCGTCGCTGTCGTCATCGTACACAATCTTCGGCTTTTGTTTTTTCCTCCGCTCCAACGCCAGCGCCAACGCTTCATCGCTCTTCAACACCAACGGCGCGACGCCCGGCGCCGGTACATTTGAAAACTCGCGCCCGTCGGCGTCCGTCGCCGCCGTCGCCGCTCTCGCCGTCTCCTCCTCCGCCTCCTCCTCATCGCTCTCATCCTCCATCTCCAGCGCGCGCTGATTCGCCATGTATTTACCCTGTCCCGGACTTCCTCTCAGCGGACTCTTCGCGCGCATCACGCTCGCCTTGGTGGGACTCGCGGCGTTTCGTCGCCCGCTCTGCGACGCGCTCGCCGCGTAATCCTCCGGCGTGTCATCGATCGGCGCGATCTTCTGCGTCGTTCACGATCGAGAAGATCGAAGCGGTCAGTCGATAGATTGATAAAGCGCGAGCGCGATCGTCTCTCGCATCGCGCGCGTCGCTCGACGCGTCCGCGTCGTGTCGTCGCGCGCACCTCTTCACCGGCGTTTGAAAACCAGCCCGGGACGCGGTCGAGCGCGAGTCGCTGATCCTTGGGCACGACGGCGTCCGCGGCGAAGCGCGCGCGGTCAAAGGGCGGGGCATCGCCTCGTTCGATGGTTTTCATCGCGCTCGGACGCGCGCGCGGTCGGGGACGGACGCGGAGTGACGATGGCGCGCGACGTCTGGGCCGGGACATTTTTGAAATTTTGGCGGCGGCGGCGGCGCCGACTCCGACGGCGGTCGATTCAAGAGACGCGCGAGACGACGGAGATCAAGTCACGGCGAAGAAATCGGTCGAATTACACCAATTACACGGTTCCGAAGTGAATCGGTCGACACTCGAGGGTGTCGACGTCGACGAGCACGGCGACGCCGGCGGTTGAGAATTTAGGCACCGACACCACGAGCGTCTCTCCGGCGGCGTGAGACACGCGCTCGTGACCGAACGCGGGTTGGCATCCGGCAAAGTACACGCGAGGGGTGCGCTCGATGACGAATGGGTCGCGATCCTTGAATGGATAGCACGCGAGCGTGTCCGGAGCGCTCGGAGCGACGTGTTGCCATCGCAACGTTTGGCTGAGCGCCGCCACCGAACTCTTGGCGGCGTCGTCGCCCGCGAAAGTGTCCGATACATCTTTCGCGTCGATGGTGCTAAACTTCAACACGTCCTGAACGTTTTGACCGGACGTTCCCAAGAAGGAGGTGTTGTCGACGGTGAAATCGTGCGGATTGGTGACGAGACGCATCGTCTTTTCGAATCTCGTCGCCTCGGGAAAGTACACCGGGTGTAACGGTTGTTGCGGCATCGCCTTGTTCGTCGGATCTGTCTGACCGCTCATGACGTCCACGGGAACCGCGCTCGCGAGTTCGGTGAACATGACGTCGAGTTCTTTCAGCGCGTTCGACGTCGTCTCTTCGTTTCCGTTTGCCTTTAAATCCATCGTCCCTCCGGCGACGACGACGCGACAAATTTTCGCCGCGTCCGAATCGCACGCCTCGGCGTCGTCCATCGTCGACGCGCCGGTGACGTAATCCACGAACATTTGCGCGCGCGCTCTCGCCGCGACGTTCTCCTCGTCGTCGTCATCGCCACCGTCTTTACCGATCTCGAATCCCGAAACCAAGCACACATACTTGGCGCCGCCCGCCGCGCGCGCCTCCTCGCCGCCATTCTTCTCCACCCCGCTCACGCCGTCCCCTCGCGCCTGCGCGTACACGAAGACGTCCTCGACCTCAAAATCTCCGTTTACCGCCTTCCCCTTGCACGCGCAGACGACGCCCGTGACGAACCGTCCCGCGTCGACGCCCACCAATTTCACCCGCGCGCCCTCGTCCTCGAACTCCAATCGATCATCCTCTCTCGTGTACGTCTTCCTCACCGCTCGCTTCGCCTCCTCGCGGTTAAAATCTTTCACGTACTCGTCCAAGATGATGGGCTTATCTCGCATGTCCTTGTACACCGTCCCCACGACGACGCACGTCTCGCCCTCGCGAAGCTCCAAGACGCCGCGTCTCGGCGTCTCCGCCCACACCTTTTCCCGCGCTTCATCCACGCGCGGCGCCATCGTCATCAATCGATTGTAATACAATTGGAAATATTGTCCATGCATCTTATTCGCCAACGAATACTTGTCGTCATCGCTCGCGTACGTCGCCGTCGCGCGTCCCACACCGCCCATCGCGCCCAAAATTTCAAATCAGTCAAAATCAAATCACTCGATTCGATCCCTCACGTCGTTCGATGTCACCACCGCCACCGAGTCGTCTCGCGCGTCGCGCTCGATCGCGTCACGCACGCGATCGCCTCTCGCGTCACCGTCTCGCGCGTCGTCGCGCGCTCCATCAATCGGGGCTCGGCCTCGAACCCGACAGCTCACAAAACCAAAAACGACGAGTCAGGACTCCCCATCTACCCCCATCCGCCCCCCAGTCGCCCACCGATCGATCAGAGGTTTGAAAAGCGCGACGACGACGTGCGCGCGAGACGCGAGAGACGCCGCAGACTCGCGCGCGAGGGCGAGCGCGTGACACGCGCGATGGCGGTCGGAGACGATGCGCGCGGGAACGATCGAGGCGCGGACGAGGACGCGCCGGACGAAGCGGCGGAGCGATTGGTGTCCGAAGAGTACAAAATTTGGAAGAAGAACACACCCTTTCTGTATGATCTCGTCGTGACGCACGCGCTGGAGTGGCCGTCGCTCACGGTGCAGTGGTTGCCGGATCGAGTGGAACATCCCGATCGAGACTATAGCGCGCAAAAGTTGATTTTGGGGACGCACACGAGCGAACACGAACAAAACTATCTGATGATTGCCGAGGTGCAGCTGCCGTTGGAGAGCGCCGAGGTGGACGGACGCGAGTACGACGATGAGAGCGGTGAGGCGGGTGGATTTGGGAGCGGAGGCGCGAAAGTAAAGGTGACGCAGCACATTCATCACGACGGTGAGGTGAACAGAGCGAGGTATATGCCGCAGAATTCCTTTGTGTTGGCGACGAAGACGGTGAGCGCCGACGTGTACGTCTTCGATTACACGAAACATCCGAGCAAGCCGGCGCCAGACAGTGGATGCGCGCCGAACATTCGGTTGAGAGGCCATCAAAAGGAAGGATACGGTCTGAGCTGGTCGCCGTTCAAGAGCGGACACTTGCTCAGCGGGAGCGACGACGCGCAGATTTGTTTGTGGGACGTCTCGGGCGGCGACGGGGCCAAGGAACTCGACGCGCAAACCATCTACAAGGGTCACCTCAGCGTCGTCGAGGACGTCGCGTGGCACGCCAAGCACGATCATATGTTTGGCTCGGTCGGTGATGACAAGCACTTGATTTTATGGGACACTCGCGCGGCTCCGGCGAACGCCGCCGTGCTCAACGTCCAGGCGCACGACGCCGAGGTAAACTGCCTCTCCTTTAACCCATTCAACGAAACCTTGCTCGCGACCGGTTCCGCGGACAAGACGGTGGCGCTCTTCGATATTCGTAACACGAAACAACGTCTGCACACGTTCGAGCACCACACCGAGGAGGTGTTCCAGATTGGATGGTCGCCGAAGAGCGAGACGGTGCTCGCGTCGTGCGGCGCCGACAGACGCATGATGATTTGGGATTTGAGTAAGATTGGCGACGAGCAAACCCCCGAAGACGCCGAAGACGGACCTCCGGAGCTCCTCTTCATTCATGGTGGTCACACGTCCAAGATCAGTGACTTTAGCTGGAACATGAACGACGACTGGGTCATCGCGAGCGTCGCCGAGGATAACATATGTCAAATTTGGCAACCAAATGCGAGCTGCGTCAACGCGGGCGAAGACGCCGAGGAGTAAGCAGAATAATGAGTACTAATACAAACAACGACGACGAAAAACAAACGAGAAAAATATGTTTTGCACCGCATCTCTCTCTCTGTCTCTGTCCACCCCACTAACACCGCGCCCAACATCTATTGCACTCGCCCAGGCAACTCTTCCCTTCCGCCGCGCAGTCCAAATTATTCCCCAACGCCTGCGGCACGCGCACGACGTATTTCACGAAATTACGCGTGTTTCGCTTCATGAAATAATTCTTCTCCACGTATTCCGTCGCCGTCGTCAATTGATCGACGTCACACCCTAAAATCTCCGGCGTCTTTTCGACGATTTGCCGCACGTCGTCTCTCGTCACCCCGAGCGTTTCCAAAAACGCGATTCTCTCCTCGAGCGCCGTCGCGTCCGGCACCTCGCGCACCTTGGTGTTGCGCCAATACGCCTGCGTGGACCATCCAAAGGCGCGTCGCATCGCTTTGTCCGCGCTCGCGTCGTCGAGACCGAGCGACGCGACGATGGATTCGGCGCGGGCCCACGACTCGGCGTCGTCACCCTCGAGCGACGCGGGGGTGACGTCCGAGGCGTCGGCGGACGCGGCGGTCGAGACGACGCGCGTCGTCGTCATCATCGTATGCGTCGTCGTCGTCGGTGATCGTCGCGCGCGGGCGGGACGCGTCGACGCGCGCGCGGTGAGAGCGGTCGACGTCATCGTCATCTTTTTTCGAGACGAGGCGGCGAGTGCGGCGTTTGCCGCGCGAAGGCGTCTTTTCGCTGGTGTACTCGAAATAGATTGTTGCGTTACACGACGCGACTCGAATAAATGGTTATGTCGGTTGTTTGGTACAGAGGTGGGTAAAAGGCGTGGACGGACGTCGACTCACTTGTCTTCGGCGATCATCTTTTTGATGGCGTCCGTCGTCGCGCGCGTCAGGGTGGTGTTCTTCTTTTCGGCGTACGCTTGGAGCTGTTCAAAGACGTCGCGGTCGATCATGACGCGGGGTAAACGGCCGGCGGTGTCCACGGCGGCGGCGGCGACCGGCGCGGCGGTGGCCGATGCGGCGACCGGGACGTCGGGCAACGGCGTGTAGGACTCGGCGAACGCGCGAAGCGCGTCGAAGCCGACGCGGTTGATGAAATTGCCAAAGAATTCACCCGATTGACGCTGTTGCGCCCACATGGCGAAGATTGGTTCGAAGAAGGTTTCGATAGCGTCAACCTTGACGCGATCGGCGTACGCGCTGGAGACGCCCGTCATCGCGCGCGTGCCACCGAGCCAAATTTGGTAGCTCGACGGACCGTCGCCGACAAAGCCGAGCTCCGCCATGTACGGACGCGCGCACCCGTTCGGGCAACCAGTCATGCGAATGACGAGATCGTCGGAGGGCGCCAAGCCAACCTTGGTCATCACCGTGCGCAATCGCGCGTTGATCTCGGGGAGACCGCGCTCGGCCTCGGTGATGGCGAGGCCGCAGAGCGGCAACGCCGGGCACGCCATGGAGAGACGCTCGAGAGAATCCACCTCGGAGGCGTCCTTGACGCCCGCAGCCTGGAGGGTGGCCATGATGTCCGCCTTCCACGCCGGGTCGACGTCGGTGAGAAGCATGTCCTGTTGCGCGGTGAGACGAACGGGAAGCTCGTAACGCTCGATGACGGCGCGCAAAGCCTTCTTCATCTCGCCGCGAAGGCGACCGTTTTGCACGTGCACGCCGTACCAGAGCTTACCGTCACCCTGTTCGTTCCAGCCCAAGTACGTGGGGAATTCGAACGGGGCGATCTCGAGGCCTTCTTCAAACTTCTTGCCGTAGTAGCCCTCGGTGACGGTTCTGAAGCGCTCCATGCCCCAGCTCTCGACCAAGTACTTGAGACGGCTTTGCTTGCGGTCGTCGCGACGACCGTAGTCGCGTTGCGTGCACACGACCGCCTTGACCGCGTACAAGATGTCGCGCGGACCGCAGAAACCCAAGAGGGTCGCCGCGCGCGGGAACGTGGCGTCGTTGCGGTGCGAACGACCCATACCACCGCCGACGTAGACGTTGTAGCCGACGTGTTTGCCGTCGCGCATGATGACGACGATGCCGATGTCGTTGGTCAAGACGTCGATGTGGTTGTCGCCCTCCACGGTGACGCCAATCTTGAACTTGCGCGGCAAGAACAGACTGCCGTAGATGGGTTCGGGAGATCCCTCAAAGTTGGTACCGTTGCGGTTCTCCATGCGCGCCGCCGCGACTTCGGGCTTTTCCGCCGTCATGATTTGTTCCCCGTCGAGCCACACGTCGTAATACGCCCCGCTCTGCGGCGCCAAGAGATCGGCGATGTCCTTGGCCAACTCTTGCGCGATGTCGTATTCGGGTCTGTTGGCGTACGGCGCCGGGGACGCGGTCACGTTACGGTTGATGTCTCCGCACGCGCCGAGCGTCGAACCCATGTTGCGAATCACCGTCGCGAACGTCGCCTTCAAATCACTCTTCAAAATCCCGTGCAACTGATACGTCTGTCTCGTCGTCAATCGCAACGTCCCATTCCCGTGCGTGTTGGCCAAATCATCCATGGTGAGATACAACTTATTCGGCACTTTCCCCGCCGGCTGCTTGGTGCGCATCATAAACTGATAAAACTTCCCTTGCCCGAACGCGCGCTTCTCTCGATCATCCTGTTGATACCCCCCGTGGAACTTGTACAACTGCGCCGCGTCCTCAGAAATATTCGACGCCTCCGTCGCCAACTCCTCAATCAACGGATGTCGAAGATAATCAGAGTTTTCTTTGATGATCTCCACCGCGCTTCGCTTCACCGGCTGATCGGGCCCTTTCCCCGTGGGCGTCGCCACGCGCGTCACGACGCTCGCGCGCGACGCGCGCTCGCGTCCGAGACCACCCGCGCGCGCTTCTCTCACGGAGAACGTCACCGCGCGGTCCATCGCGCATCGCACGACGGCGCATCGCGGTCGCCTCGCGCGAGGTGCCGTCGACGTCGCGCCACCCTTTCCCATCGCGCGCATCGTCGTCGTCGTCGTCGTCGTCGTCGTCATCGTGCGCGCGTGGACGCGCGACACTGGATGCGGTGTCGTGTTCGCTCCCGCGTCGGTCGCCGTTCGTGCGACGCGCGGTGCGGGCGCGGACGAGTGACGCGAGCGACCATTCGCGCGGCGGCGGGCTGACGCTGGACATTACACGGACAAAAGGGAGGTTTGAGGTTTTCGAGGACTAGAAGAGGCGAACCGCGCGCGAGGCGACGTTCAGAACGCGTCAAACCCCGAACGCGCGCGGGAAGATGGCGGTGCGTCGCGATGGGTAGTCATCCTTGAAATTGGTGACGTACCACGCGTGGTGTTCGCGCGCGGCGAGGGTGAGATTGGAGACGACGGCGACGACGAGGGCGACCGGGGCGAGACGGCGCGACGACGCCGAAGGGGAAGACGAAGGGGGAAAGAGGACGTCGAGACGCCATTTTCCGGTGAAGACGTCGTCGGAGAGGCGAATGAGGAGCAAACCGAGGTAGAGGACGATCTCGGCGGTGTAATGCGCGCAGGAGAATCGTTCAAACCAACCGCCGCGAGGGACGACGTAGGATTTTTTGGAGGGCGCCGCGCGCGACGGTTTGGCGCGGCGCGCGGCGGCGAGAATGACGTGACACTCGTGTTGGCGGTAATTGCCCACGGCAAACGCGAGCGCGCCGACGACGACGCACGCGACGCGCGCGAGGGCGCGCGCCGGTGACGATTCGCCCGTCGCGTCCGCCGAGGACGTGGACGCGTCGCCCGCCCACGTGCGAGACGCGCACAGGTAATACGCCAACCCGAGCGCGTACGCCCCCGCGTGCATGGTCGCCCCGCGCCGATAACTCGACACCCACACGCTCTCGTATAATCGTCGACACAGGTGCGCCTGAAACAACGCCAACACCACCACCGTCGACGCCGACGACGCGTCGACGCCGTCCGCCGTCCGTCGCCAAAGCGTCGCCGCGTTCGCCGCGCACCCGACGACGTAAAAGTGTTGAAACCATCGGTGCGGCACGCGCGCGCGTGAAAACGCGCGCATACACGGTCCATCTTTGTCTCGCGCACCACCTCGCGCACCACCACCGTCCCCACCGTCACCGTCTTCAATCTTTCCTCGCGCCGCGAGCGCGCGAAGCGCGCGACGCGCCCGTCTCGGCGTCGCGCGTCCCGCCGCCCCATCGCTCGCCATCGCGCACGCGCACGCGAACGCCGTCCAAAACATCGTCAATCCATCGTCCGGCGTCATCGCGCGCGTCGCGTTCGGCACACGAACGACGATTCCCCCGACCGATCGACGCCGAACGCGCGCGATGAATGAATGAATGAATGAATGAATGAATGAATCGACGCGTGTGACCGATCGATCGATTCACCTGCGAGACACGCACGACGACGACGACGACGACGCGCGCCACGACCCGTCCCCGCGCCTCGCGCCTCGCGCGTCGCCCTCCGACGACGACGACGACGGACACACACACACGACGGACACACACACACACGGCGATTCACGCATGCATTAGGCACGCACGCATTCATACAGTACCTCCGTGAGTCCTCTCTCCGAAAAAGCGTGCGAACACACGCACTTCACGCACGCACACACCATATTGTACATACTTTACATACTTAACACACACACTCCTCCACGAACACACGAACACACGACTCGACACCGAGAGGGAGGTCCCATCACGACGACTCACGACCCATCACCACGACGGGGTACACACACGACCACACGACTACACGACGACGACTCACGACCCATCACCACGACGGGGTACACACACACACACACGACGACTCCCGAAAACGCCCGCCGACTCGTTCGACAGAGACCGACGCGACGATGAGCGTCGTGGGGTTTGATTTCGGAAATGCCAATAACGTCGTCGCCTTGGCGCGTAGGAAAGGGATCGACGTCGTGTTGAACGATGAGTCCAAGCGCGAGACGCCGTGTATGGTGAATTTCGGGGAGAAACAGGTGCGCGAGACGTGAGCGATGTGTGCGCGGATGACGATGTGAGATGCGTTCGATGAAGGTCGATGACTGCGCTTTCTTTTTCTTTTTGTGTGGGCGTCGTTCCGTTCCGTGTCGTGCGTGTGATGTTCGCGGTCGTGAGGGATCGATGAGACTGACGAGAGATGTCGTGACCATCCATCGACGCGCGCGCGCGTCGTGGGGGTGGTCGTCCGTCGTCGCGACGCAGAGATTCGTCGGGTGCGCCGCCGGGGACAAGATCACGATGCAGCCGAAGAATACGCTCACGCAGTTGAAACGATTGTTGGGGAGAAAATACGACGATGAGGAGGTGCAACGGGATCTGAAGAATATCTTGTTTCCGGTGAAGAGAGGTGCGAACGGTGAGGTGGTGTTTTCGGTGCAGTACATGGGGGAGACGAGAGAGTTTACGCCGGAGCAGTGCGTGGCGGCGATTCTCGCCGACTTGAAACGCGTGGCGGAGAACGATAACGGAACCAAGGTGACGGATTGCGTCATCTCCGTGCCGGTGTTCGCGACGGATGCGTATAGACGAGCGATGTTGGACGCGGCGTCCATCTGTGGGTTGAATGTGTTGCGATTGATGCACGAGACGACGGCGACGGCGTTGGCGTACGGCATCTTTAAGACGTCTGAATTCACCGACGATCCCGTCAACGTGTGCTTTGTCGACGTCGGACACAGCGCGATGCAAGTGTGCGTGGCGCAATTCACGAAGAAGGGGTTGAAGATTCTGTCCACCGGGTTCGACCGCAATTTAGGCGGGAGAAACTTTGATGAAGTCATGTTTGACCACTTTGCGGAGGAGTTCAAGGCGTCCAAAAAAATCGACGTTAGAAGCAACGCGCGAGCGTCTCTTCGACTCAAGACGGCGCTCGAGAAGATGAAGAAAATTCTCTCCGCCAACCCGGAGGCGCCGCTCAACATCGAGTGTCTCATGGACGACGTGGACGTGCAATCGATGATGTCGAGAGAGAAGATGGAGGAGCTCGCCGCGGACACCATCGCGCGTCTCATGCACCCCATCGAAACCGCCGTCAAGGAGGCTGGCTTGACCGTCGACGACATCGCCGCGGTGGAGCTCGTCGGGAACGCCTCGCGCATGCCCGCCATCGCGTCGCGTCTCCAAAACTATTTCGGCAAGGTTCCCGGTCGCACCATCAACGCCTCGGAGTGCGTCGCGCGCGGGTGCGCGCTGCAGGGCGCCATGCTCTCGCCGCTCTTCCGCGTGCGCGAGTTCGAGGTGCAAGACTCGTACCCGTTCCCGATCACGGTGTCCTGGCAGAGCGACGATGGTTCGGATAAGACCATGGAGCTCTTCGAGCGCAATAACCTCGTGCCGAGCACCAAGCTCGTCACCTTCTTCAAGAGCGAGACGTTCTCCGTCAAGGCGAGTTACAGCGAGAGCGACATCTTGTCAAAGTCGACGGAACCCGTCGTCGGCACGTACGAGATCGGTCCGTTCCCCAAGGCTGCCGACGGGGAGAAGCGAAAGCTCAAGGTGAAGATGCGTCTCAATCTGAACAGCTTGGTGTCGGTCGAATCGGCGCAACTCGTCGAGGAGATTGAGGAAGAGGCGGAACCCGAGGCGGAGATGAAGGACGCCGCCGCCCCGGCGGAGGGCGCCGCGGACGGCATGGAGACGGACGCCAAGGAAGGGGAAGAGGCTAAGGAAGAGGAGAAGGCTCCGGCGAAGAAGAAGGTGAAAAAGACGGACGTGCCCGTCGTCAGTCACGTCGGCGGCTTACCGGCCAAGGTGGTGGAGCGCTTTACGAGTGAGGAGTACGACATGGCGCTCCAAGACAAGGTCATAGAGGAGACCAAGGAGCGTAAGAACGCGGTCGAGGAGTACGTGTACAGCATGCGCTCGAAGATTTCCGATCAACTCTCCGAGTACGTCGACGACGCCACGCGCGAGAGTTTCGGTGCCTTGTTGAACGCCACCGAGGACTGGTTGTACGAAGACGGCGAAGACGAGAGCAAGGGCGTGTACGTGGCCAAGCTCGAGGAGCTCAGGGCGATCGGCGAACCGATCGAAACCCGGGCCAAGGAGGAGTACGAGCGCCCTGGCGCCATCTCCAAGCTCACAGATCTCGCGCAGCGATTCTTAGCCATGTCCGGCGACGAGGATCACGCGCACATCGACTCGGCGGATTTGGAAAAGGTTGCCAAGGAGTGCAACGACGCGCTCGGGTGGTTGAACGAAAAGAAGACGCTTCAAGACTCGACGCCGAAGACGCAGGCGGCCGTGTTGCTGAGCGCAGACATAGAAAAGAAGGCGGCCACCCTGGAACGCGTCGCGACGCCGATCCTGAACCGCCCGAAACCGGCGCCGAAGAAGAAGGAACCGCCGGCGGAGACGGAGGAGGCGGAACCCATGGAGGACGGGTCCGAGCCCGCGGCAAACGACGACGGCGAAGAGGGTAAGGAGACGAACGACGAGACGATGGACGACGCCGCGGACTCGCTCGATTAATCGTTTTGTTCATCGTGAATTGATTTCAATACAACTACAGTAATACAAAGACCGCCCAAAGCCCCGTTCCCGGCGTCGTTTCGTTTCGCGAACTAACAATCCGAGGACGACGTCGGAGACGTGTATTCACATGATGCGTCCGTCACACGATGACTCGCTCGACGAATAGAATCACACTATGCGCGATCGCCGCGCTGTGCGTCGCGGTATCGCGCGCGCGCGCGGAACAAACGTGTTCCCTCGCCGACGAAACTGCGCGCGGCGCCGTTGAGACGGCGTTGAGAAATCGAGAATTCGACCTCGAATCCGGTAGCGTTTGGTTTTTCGACAGCGACGAATTGCCTTCCGACTGCACCGATTGCGGAAACGCCAACCCAGCTTCGACGTACGGATGTCCGCGATTCGCGAACGAACGGTTTCGCGAGCGTCGACGCGCGTCGTCGTCGTCGAGACGGGCCGAGACGAGCGCCGGCGCTCGACCTCGCCGCGACGAGTCCGCCGCGACGAGCCGACGCGCGCGAGCCGCCGCCGACGTCGCCGCCACGCTTCCGAGACTGGATTCTCCCAACATCGATCTCGCTCGACTCGACGCGACGTCTCGAGACGTCATACCGGAGACATGTGAATGGCCGCTCGCCGACGAAGACGTCATCGTCTTGTACGGATGCGTCCCGTCTCGCATGAAATACTTTGCCCTCACGCCGTATCTCTACCGACTCGGCGTCTCCGGAGCGCTCGTCTTCGCAAGTCTCGGCGATTCACTCGCTATGGCTGAAAACGACGACGTCGGCGCATTTACGCGTCTGAGCACGAGCGCGAGTCCAAACGTCGCTCCGGGTACGTTTCGACGCATGCAACACGCGCCGTGGCACGCGTCGTTCGCCGTCGTCGCCGGTAGAAACAGAGCGCTCGTCGAACGCGCCGCGTCCGCGCTCCGCGCGAGAGACATCGAGGTGAACGTCTTCGGTGTCGCCGCGCCGCCGGAACCCGAGTCGACGTTTTCGATGCTCTTCCGCGGCGCCGTGCCCGCCAATGCCTCCGAGTGGAAAGCGTACACGTCGTCGCCGCCGATGTCGGCGCTTCGATTGAAGCCGATGTTCATCGCGCCGACGGATCCGTACGCGAGTTCAACGCCGCTACTGGCGAGACGAACGGTGGACGAGACGCCGTTGACGGGCGCGAGAGATGCGTTGGTGAGCGCGGTGCGCGCGCGCGTGGCTCTGGCGCCGGGCGAAACGTCTTCGGCGTCTCCGAGCCCGCGACCGCAACTCGTCTCCGATTCATCCAGCGCGTGCGTGATATCTTTCATCAACTGCGGCGGCGACAACAGGGACACGAATTACATTCGATCCACGTCCTTCACCTTGTCCTCAATGGACGACATCGTCTACGCGGTGGGCGCGTCCCACGTGGAGACGTCGAACGCGCACTACATGAGCTTGGCGCTGTACAGTCGCGCGCGTCGCCTCGCCGTCGTGAGCGTCGAGGACCAGGTCTTCCGTCGCTCCGCCGTCGCGTGGTTACCATCGCAAGACGAGTCCGAGGCGGCGAAACTCTACGTCGTCGCCTTCGCGAGAGACTGTGCGAGACACGTCGTCCCGGTCGGTAGTCCGTGCGTCAATGTGCCGCTCGACGACGTATTTCCCGGAGTGGCCCTCTCCGACTCCATCGAGCTCTGGGAGCGACCTTACTGCGCGTACGACACCACCATCGGACCGTGGTGGCGACAGATGCTCCTTCCGACGCTCGTGCGCGCGGTTCCTGCCCCGACATCGAACGCGTTCTTCGCGAATCTGTTTAACTCATTTTGAGCTCATCTCGTAAACGCGCTCACGGCGCGTCCTCGGTGCGCGAACGCGTCGAAATCGCTCACCGTCTCGTCGTATGGTTTCGGTACGTCCGTTCTCTCCACGCGCATCGGTCGAAACGCCTCTGTCCCGCGCACGGCGGCGTAGACGTTGCACGCCAGCGCGATGACGACGCTGAGCGCGATCGACGCGCGCGTCGTCGCGCTCGCGTCATCGCCGGCGCGTGCGGACGCGCGAACGGCGTGAGCGAGGACGGCGATGCCTATCGTCGCGGCGATGCGTGCGTCTCGGCGCATTCGAGGCGACACGCGGGCGGCCGCAAAGTGAGCTCAAAGCCGTCAACAACAGTCAAAACAATAAATCAATTGCTTGTATTCAAAACAACAACAACGACGACGGTCGAGTGTCGACCGCGAGCAATACTCCTACAACTAAATATGTCTCCTAACTAAACGGTGGCGTCGTACTTGCGAACGATGCGGGCGGCGTTGAGCAACGCCTCAGACGGGCTGGATTTGAGCCGCCGTCCCGAGAAGAGATGCTCTCTCTCTCGCGCGTGTTTGATCTCGGCGTCCCAATCGAGACTCGAGACGACGTAAAGCAGCGTGAGAGAGTGAACTATAGTGCCCACGGTCCCGCCGACGACGAGACCCGTGACGCCGGCGTGCGTGCCAAAGGCTAGCCCGATGGACACAGGGACGCCGATGAGGTAATACGCAACGAAGACGACGCGCGCTGCGTCGACTTGACGTCCGCACGCGCGCAACACGCCCGTGGACACGGCACCAAAGGCGTCGAACAGGGCATACACGGCCAGGATCATCATCAGACGCGATGCGAGACGAGTGACATCGTCGTCGTCGGTGAATATTTCGGTCCAAAAGTTCCGTCCAAAAAAGATGGCGGCGGCGACGACGGCGGCGACGACGGCGATCATTTCATACGCGATGCGCACCGCATGCGTCGCGTGGGACACGCGAGCCATTCCGAGTTCGTGCGCCACGCGCGTCAACACGGAGACTCCCAGTCCAATGGAGACGCTGAAGACGAAGGCGTTGGACACGGCGTACACGGATAGCGCCGCCAACCCGACGTCCGGATTCGGAAGCCATCCCGCGAACACCTTGACTAAATCGCTCGCCCACCACTCCGCCTTGACGAAGACGCCCGGTATCCCCAACCGTAAAACCTCGAAGATGCCCACAGGACTGAACGCCTCCGTCGCGCTCCATCCCGGCCAGCACGCATCTCGCTTCACTGCCAACGCCTCGTCTCCTTCCCTGTACGTGCGTCTCCATACAGTGGAATACGCTAGTATAATGATCAGCGAGATGTATTCCGACGCGCTGCACGCGTACGCCGCGCCCTCAACGCCCCACCCGAGCCAACGTATGAAGACGACGTTGAACAGAGGATGACACACCAGCGCCACCACGCCTCCCACAGCCTGCGGCACGACGATCCCTTGCGCGTACAGATACACCTGCGCACACTGCGTCCACGTGTACGCGAACAATGCCGGTATCAATCCACGCATCGCTCGTCCCGCCACGCTCGCCACGTCTTCGCTCTGTCCGCACACGTGTGTTAAAAACGCCTCGGCGCGCGCGTGGACGCCGACTACCAGCGCCGACGCCGTCACCGTTAGAATCACTACCGCTCGCTGCGTCACGTGTCCGACGTGCGAATAATTTCCATGTCCATACGCCACGCCCGCGATGGTGCTGACCGCGCTCACCAATCCCACCATGATGGATTTCCCCAAGACGTTGAGCAAAGTTTGCGCCAAGGCCCAACCGCCCAACATCTCCGCCGAGTCGTCCGACGGTAGCCGTCCCACGAACCGAATGGTGACGATGTCACGCACGGTGCTCATACACATGCTCACACAGACGGGCGCGGCGAGGTGCGCCTGCGTCCATCGCTCGCGCGCGCCGTCGAGACGGTGTTCTTCTTCATCGAGCGTAGGGTCGCCAGAATCCGTCGACGTCCCGGGCGCGTGAGACGCGGACGACGCGCGCTCTTCGTCCGCGAGCGCGTCGGACGACATCGTCCGCGCGTCTTCGCGTCTCGCGCGGCGCCGTCGACCGAGGAGCCGCGCGCGCGAGCGGCTCTGGGGCGCGTTGATTGAAACAAACTCGTATTGATTGATTTTTACACTCGTCGTTCGCGCGCCGACGACGGCGCCAAAGTAATAAAGTGGCTGCCGCGATGAATTCATCGCGCCGGGGCGGAGACGCCCTGCTTACCCTTACCGCGACCGGCGCCCTCGAGTTTGGCGAGGTAGGCGTCGTCGATGTCTTCGGTGACGTAATCGCCGTCGAAGCACGAGGCGTCGAAACGCGGAATTTGCGAATTCATGCCGAGACCGGCTTGTAAGAGGTCCTCGACGGTTTGGTAAATCAAACCGTCCGCGCCGAGCGTTTTGCAAATTTCTTCCTCCGTCTTCTCGTTGGCGACGAATTCCTTGCGAGAGGGCATATCGACGCCGTACACGTTTGGAAATCGCACCGGCGGCGCGGCGGAGGCGAGGTACACCTTGACGGCGCCGGCGGAGCGGCACATTTGCACGATTTGGTTCATCGTCGTCCCGCGAACGATCGAATCGTCGATGAGCAAGACGCGTTTACCGTTAAAGACTGATCTCATCGCGTTCAATTTACGACGAACGGAGAGTTCGCGCGTGCGCTGGTCCGGCATGATGAAGGTGCGACCGACGTATCGATTCTTCACCAAGCCCTCGCGGTACGGCAACTCGAGCGCAGACGCCACCTCGATGGCGCTCGGACGCGATCCATCGGGAACGGGGACGATGGTATCGATCTCCCAACCTCGTTCGTTGATGCGCTTGGCCAGACGACGACCGAGCTCGAGCTGGAACTCATAGACGGAGATGCCGTTGATTTGAGAATCCGGACGTGCCAAGTAAATGTATTCAAAGATGCACGGGGAGATGGAACCCTTCATGCACTGACGAGAAATCATCTTACCCTCGTCCGTGATCAAGATGGCCTCGCCCGGATTCACGTCGCGCACGGTTTGGAAGCCCAACGGACCGAAAGCGGCGTCTTCGCTCGCGACGCACCACTCGTCCTCGCCGTTCGCGTTTTGGCGCTGCCCCAAGACGAGCGGGCGAATACCGTTCGGATCCCGAAAGGCAAACATGCCCTGACCGTTGATGAGAGAGATGACGGAGTACGCCCCCTTCACCTTACCCATCGTCATCGTCACCGCGTCGAAGAGCTGCTTATCGCTATCCTTGCTCGGATTGGCGGCGATCTCCTTGCTCAAATCCTCGGCGAAGACGTTGAGCAAAACCTCCGAATCGCTCCCCGTGCGCAAGTGTCTGTTGTTCAACTCGCGCTGTCTGAGATCTTCCGTGTTCGTGAGATTACCGTTATGAATCAAATAAATCCCCAACGGTTGGTTCACGAAGAACGGCTGCGCCTCTGTGGCGCTCAATCCGCCCGCCGTCGGGTACCGCACGTGTCCCATGCCGATGTGTCCCTCGAGATACTTCATCGTCGACTTATCGAACACATCCTTCACCAGCCCGTTATCCTTCTTCTCCTTGAAACGATCACCGTCGTACGTCACCATTCCCGCGCTGTCCTGCCCTCGATGCTGCAACATGAGCAACCCTTCGTAGAGCTCGGCGGCGACGCCTCGGTTCTTGTCGCGCGTCACCACCCCGATGATCCCGCACGCGCGCACGTGCGACTCGCGCGTCGACGACGTCCGCGGGCGAGACACGGTGTGCGAACGAATCGCACGCGCGCTCTTCCCACCGAAACTCGCCCGCGCGGCGAGCGTCGCGCTCGTCGCGCTCGACGCCGCCACGGTCATTTTTTGTTTGTATTCGAGACGCCCCCGGACCGATGACGACGCGCTCCCACGGGCTCGTTCGAGGACGCGGTGGTGGACGACGAACGAACGAACGAGCGAACGCGCGTTCGACGCTCGGCGCTCGGCGCGACGCGAATCGCGCGCGCGGTGGTCGACGAGTGCGGGACGCGCGAGCCGCCCCGCGGGGTTTCTGTCCAGTCGGCGCCGTCACCGTATGGGTAAACAGTGTGAAGGGGTATTTCTTTCGAGCCCGAGACCCCTCCGCGCGACCGAGCGCGCGTCACCTCGCGTCGTCCGTTCGTCGGTCGCGCCAGAGAGACGCTCGAGTTCGCGCGCGAGAAAACCCCGCGCGTCGCGCGATCACCGTCTCTTCGTCTTGTCGTCTCGCGCGCGCGCGATGTGGACGAGACGCGCGATGTCGACGCTCGGTCGTGCGCTCGTGCGCGCGACGTCGCCCGCGATCGCGTCGACGTCCGCGATCGCGGCGACGTCCGCGCCGACGACGCGCTCGACGACGTCTTCGGTAGGACCGCTCTCGCGCGCGTTCGCGCGCCGCGCGTCGTCGGCGTACTCGACGACGGCGCCCACGGGGGAGGACGCGGCGACGGCGCGCGCGTACGAAACCGCGGCGCCCTCGACGTCGACGTCGTTCACCGCGTCGACGACGACGTCGTTCACCGCGTCGGTACCGTCGACGTCGGCGTCTCGAGACGTCGACGTCGCGCGAGGGATGACGGCGGGCGCGCTCTTGACGCGTCTGCGCGCTCTCGAGCGCGCCGCCGCGCGCGACGTCGCCGCGCTCGCGGCGTCCGACGTCGTCGGTGGGTTCTTCGGCATGGCGAGCGTGAAGAGGAAGCGTAAAAAGGCGATGAATAAGCACAAGCATAGAAAGCGTCGTCGTCGCGATCGTCACCAGAATAAATGAATAGTGGAGTAGCTGTTGTAACGGGACGAGCTCGGCTCACGAGGACTCTCTTCTCTCTCCGCAGTCATGCTCGCGCGACGCGCGCTCGGTGCGCTCGCGAGACGCGCGTCGTCGTCGACGAATATCGTCGTCGCGGACGCGTTCGCGGTCGGACGACGCGCGCGGTCGGACGACGCGACGACGAACGACGTCGACGGTGAACACGTCCCAGGCGGCCCGTCCGACGTCGAGGCGGTGGAGGCGTTTCTGCGACGCGCCGGCGTGGATGCGAAACACGCCGAGACGCTCGGGTCGATGGAGATGGTGATGGGGATCAAGACGCACAACGCGAAGAAGAAGGGGTTGAACGTCAAGGAGCGGAAAGCGCTGTTGCGATTGAAGGAGCGCGTGAGGGCTGGGTTGGAATCGACGTGACGCGACTTCGCGTTTCTTCGTGTCGTTTCGTTCGAGGCTGCGCGTCGTTGTTACAGTACAGTACTAGTGAATAATTTTAACGTGCGTCGTCGTCATCGCGTCGCGTCGTCGGTGACGTCGCTCGCGGCGGCGTCTTCGCTCGCGTTCGTCGACGTCGGCTCGCTCGCGCGAAATCGAAACCTGGAAAATCCATCCGCGAGCGATCCCACGAGCTTATTCGCGTTCGTCGACAACGCGTTCGTCGCGTCGTTCAAAGACGCGCCGATCTTGTTGACGCTGAACCGCGACGACGTCTCCCCCTCGTCGTCGTCGTCGTCGTCGTCGTCGTCGAAGTAATACCCGCCCGGCGACGTCGGCGACTCGGGACCCGCGCCGTCGCCTCGTCGTTCACCCTCGCGCATGCGCCACGTCTCCGTGATGGCGCCAACCTTGCCGAATAAACTTCCAAACTGTTTCTTCACCCCGTCCAACGCCTCGAAACTCACCTCCGCGCCTCGCCGCGTCGTCCCCGCCGTCCCCGTCGTCGCCGCCGCCCGCTCCGCGTCCCCCGTCGCCCGCTCCAACGACGCCAACGCGTTCTCGATCGACCGAAGAGCATCCTCGATGGAATCAATCAACGCGTAATCTCCTCGAAGCGCTCTCGTCAACCGCTCGAACCGCGCGCGCGTCTTTTCCTCGCACGATTCATTCGTCCCCACGCACCGTTGGACGACGCGTTCCGTTTCATCCGCGCGCGCGAGCAACACCTCGATCGTCTGCGTCAGCGCCTCGGCGTGTTCGCGAAGCGCGTCGTCGAGCGATGGATCGCACGCGCGAGCGACGTCGCGCGCGAGCGCCGCGTGCGCGGGAGACGATGCGAGATCGATGGGCGCCATGCTGTGACGCCGGGCGTCGTCACTGTCGCGAGCGCATACATGTCCGACGACGCGCGGGACGCGTCCGGGGACGGCGACGAGGCGCGGGATGCGTCCGTGGACTCGCCCTCGCCCGCCGGCTACGAGGAGACGAGACGCGCGTACTTGGACAGCATTGGCTTTTTCCGAGACGCGGAAGACGAGGAGTGGGTCGAGGACGACGAGGACGAGGACGAGGACGAGTGGATCGAAGAGGACGACGAAGACTACGAGATTGACTACGAAGGCGAGCGCTACTACCACGGCATGTCGAGTTTCGAACGCCCGGTGAACCGCGTGCGGTTCGAGAACGAACCGGAACCAATGCCGCAGGACCCAGAGTTCCCCTATTACTCGGACTCGGAGATTGAAAATTACAGCCTGGCGACGCATATGACGCCGTATTACGAGCGAGCGCAGAGCGTGGTGTTGGAGACGACGTGTAATCACGCGCAAGGGGCGGACGCGTTGAGAGCGGTGCCGAATTTTGTGTTTGACGAGGGCGCGCTCGAGGGCGAAGACGAACGAGCGTTCGGGCCGCTGCGGGACACGTGGGTGTTTCATCGGATGCATGCGACGTCGTTCGACGAGACCGTGGCGAAGAGATGTACGCTGGGAATGCCGGATTTTTTCTCGTTTCGGGGACACGCGGTGTCCATGTGCGTCGGCGGCGTGGCGGAGGGTGCGAGCCTGTCGGTGGCGCGCAGAGAAGGCGAGTTGTTCACGCCATACAGTATGGATTACGACGAAGAGAGAAGGCTCTTGGCGGTGTGTGGCATGGGAGTCGACCACAATTATACCACGTTTTGGAACGTTGTCGTGTACGAAATCGACGCGTCCGAAGAAACGGTCGGAACGGGTAAAAACGTGAATCCCGACGCCCTCTACACGGAGGTGTGTCGACTCAACGTCGGTTTGAGCGACAACCGACTTTTCGCGCCCGTTCGACGCCACAATTTGGGGATGGATTTCACGGATACGGTCGATCAAGCGAATTGCATACGCTTTGCGCGTTTAGAGGGCGTCTTGGGCGGTACCGACGTCAAATCGTACTTGCTCTTGTCGAGCAACGACGGACACGTGTACTACATTCATCTGTCCGAAGCGGATGAAGTCACGAGAGCGCGAAAAGCGCAGGTGGTGAAGAGTGAAAACAAGCAAATCCCTGTGAATTGCGCCGAACCGTCTCCGTGCGGGACGATGGTCGCGTCCTGCGGGGACTCGAGACGCGTCGGCGTGACATTTCTGGCGACGCCGTCGGTGGGCATGTATTGCCTTCCTTTACAGTTGGAAATCCCGTCCCTACACCCCAAGCTTCCGCACCCTCGGCGTGACCAAGGTGGACATGAAACACATTCGTGTCAATACGTGCGATGGAGCCCGGACGGTCGCTACCTCGCCGCCACGAGCGACGCCACCCATTCCATCACCGTGTGGCGCATGGACGGCGTGAACGGTCGAGATCCGGATGATACGGTGGTTCCGCCCGTGGTGGCGCACTTTTGGGATCACGCGCGCCCGGTGCTGCCCGTCGTGTTCGCGCAACACAATCCATCCATCATGGTGTGGGCGGAGAGAAAGGGGAGAGTGCACACGTTCGACGTGCGCGAAGCGGAGGATCACAACGCCGAAGTCGCAGACATCGTCAAAGACGTCCCCGAGGAAGAACTGGCGCAATTGAAAACGATGAAAGACGGACTTCAAGACGTCGGATGCGCCTTGGTGAACATGCGACGGAGATTGCGACCGATGAGCATCAAAGCAAGCAAGACGTGGTCGCGCCTCGATCCCGTCGAGCGCCGAGCGATTTGGAAAAAATCCTTCGTCGAGGGCGACGTGTACAAGGATTTCACTCTCCAGACCATCAACCACTTCAGGGGATTCGACGATGCGTACTACGCGACGATTACCGGTCTCACCGTCTCGCGCGTCGCGCCGCCTCAAGGCGCGCACGGCGAGGACGCGTCGGACGTCATCATGTGTTCAACCGGTCGCGCCGTGTTCGCGTACCGACTCGTGGCGGGCGTGCGGAGCGACATCTCGAATTTTCTCTCGTTTCCCCTCCCGTCCTACATACATTCCATGCAGACGTTTTTGTTGTGTGTGAAAGCTAGTCGAAGGAACGGGTGCGGAAAGACGTGTCTGGCGGATTTACCGACGGAAATCCTTCACGAAATCATGGCGCGGGCGTCGACGCCACTCTACAAATGGTCGGGCCGTCGGAAACGCGAAAAGGAACGCGATACGGAAAGCCAGGAGCATACGAGGCAGCGTATGATTCAGCTCTTTAATCGAGCGAAATATTTGGATCTTGATGAAATTAATAGGGATCCTGACGAGTTGTAAAGGTACAACGCAAAGAAGCCTAAGCCTCACGACGAGAGATTGTACACATCCTGTAACCACACGAACACGACGCAATACGTCGCGAACATCGCGTACGCGCAGAGGAAGACGACTCCGGCGAGGCGAGAGAGTCTCCAACGATTTACGAGCAACGCGACGTAATACAATGCGAGAACGCCGAAGAGAATCCCAATGGATGGAATGAGCTGATTTGTCGCGACAGGAATTTTGCCGTCGAATTTAATCGGGAGGACGATGAGCCAGGGAAGTCCGAGACCGAGCCAAATGTCGAACACGTTGCTTCCCACGGCGTTGGCGACGGCCATGTTGCCTTCGCCGATTTTTGCGACGGCGATGGAACCGAGAGCGTCGGGAATCGACGTGCCGGCGGCGACGACGAGCGTACCCATGACTACCTCTGGAATACCGATGATGCATCCGATGCGAGCGGCCCAGGACACCATGAGATAAGAGATGACGCTGATCCAAGAGATGGACGCGACGAAGGTGACGGGGTACCAATTTTCAAACCTTTGCGCGCCGCAGTTTGGAATGGTGACGTAAAAGGCGTATCTCCAGGGAAGGCTGAGGACGTGCAGCGGTACGTCGTAGCACGAGTCGGGCCATTCAAATCCTTCATCGATGTCGTGTTGTTCCTCCCTCACTGGACGGCGCGATTGTCGACGCGTGTCCGAGCGTCGCAGCGCCGGGACGGCGACGTCGTCGTCCGGAGACTTCAACGACGCGAGCGATTGTTTTTCACCACCGAGCCATCTCATGATTCTGGCGTTGTAGTACATGAAGATGACGTACGTCAGATACATCACAACGGCGATGAGACCTTCGTACCAGTGAATGTAACCATCGTAAAAGATGAGAAGGATCGTTGCAATGGCGAGGGCGTAAAACGCGCAATCTCGCGTCACGGGCCGCCAATCGAGCTCCAGAGTCTGACCGGCGAAAATCACGGTAGCACCGATGATGAAAAGAATATTAAACACCGCGGAGCCCACGATGGCGCTGATACCGATTTCGTTCGTCGCATCGGGTGAAATTAAGCTCATACCGGAGGAGAAGAGTTCCGGCGCCGACGAACCCGCCGCCATAAAAGTCGCGCCCGCGACGTCCTCGCTCAGGTTGAGCTTGTCACATATTTTCTCGAGGGAAGAAACGAAGTAGTCATCGCAGACTATGGCGATACCCAGGAAGACGTACAAGATTCCCACGAGGTAGAGCAACCAACCGCCTCGCTGCATCCATTCGGAGTGCTTTGCAGAGCATCCTCCGCTCGACGCGAGACGTCGAGAGTGCGCGCTCGTTTCCACGCTCGGACCGAACCAACTGGACCATTTGTGACGCGATACCGACAAGACGACGAGAGCGACCAACGCAAACGACCTGCGACGCACGAAAAATGAACGCGTGAGTCAACGTCGTGAACGCAAAGCGGCGTTGGCACGCACACGCAGGCACGCCACGCGCGCCGGGCGCGTTTACATCGCGCTCGTTGAGCGCGCGTTTGTAATGAATGTTTCATCATCGACGCGACTCGTCGGATTCACTCACGCGCGCGGCACGATTTACCTCCACGCTCTCGACGAACGGAAATAGACGCGGCGCGATTGTTAACCGTCGTGCGCGCGCAATCGCACATCCATTGACCGCGAGTCAACGCCCAGATTTCGCGCCTTGAGATGTGGATTCAGCTCGGTGTCATTTACCCTTTGGTCTCATCGTCAAATCTTGCCTCGAAAGGTAACACGAGACGCCGAAGCGTCCCTTTATCGTCTTGTTCGACTCTCGTCAAGAGCGCGGCGCGGGCAATCTCTTCACCGGTCCCCGTCTTCAACGCCACCATGAACGCCCCCACGTTGAGCGCATCGTGTCTCACCACCGAATCCACGTCGACACCGTCGAACGCGCACGTCACCTCCACCGCGCGCTCACCGTTCTCATCCTCCGCCTCTCGCGTCATCGCCTCCGCGTCCCGCTCCGCCCTCTCCGCGTACACCCTCGCCCTCGATCGCGCCATCGCCACGTCGCACTCGAACCACACCTCGGCGCGCATCGTCGACTCGACGTCCTCGCGCGTGAGCGCTCGAAAACTCGCCCGAATCTCCCCGCCCGCGTCCAACGTCGACCATCCCTCCAACCTCTCACCGAAAAACTTTCGCCTCCCGCGCGCATCCACCGTCGACGCGTCGTCCACCGCGTCGTTCGTCGACCCCGCACCGCATCCTCGCGCGGTGCGCTCCACTAATTCGCACGCCGTCGCGCGCGCCATACGCCGCTCGCGCAGTGACGTCGACGGTTGGCCGGCGTGTACTTTTCACTTTTCACGCTTCGACGTCATAAAACGGCGGGGACACACATTCATCCTCGCGACGAGTCGACGGTCTCGCTCGACGCGACGAGACGCGCGTGAGACGTGCGATCACGCGCGCGCGTCGGTGGTCGGACGCGCTCGCGCGCGGCGTCCGCGAGCGCTCGACGTGGACGTGTTCACGCGCGCGGTGCGAGTGAGGCGAGGGATCGACCGGGTCGTTCGAATCGTCGCGCGCGACGCGTCGAGACGTGCGGGAACGCGCGCGAAGAGGCGCGGTATCGCGAGAGGGTACGTTCGAGCGCGCGTTCGGGCGAACGGCGCGCGCGTGCGAGGCGCGAGGGCGAGGCGCGAGGGCGAGAAGCGGGAACTTTTTTCCGGAAAACGAGGTCCGGACCGGCGAGGGACTATTTGGTGGGTCGTGAACGGTCAAATTCCTCAAGCGTTTAAAGAGGAGACGAAGAGAAACGAGACGGTGCGGCGCGTGGCATACTTTTGAGTCGTAGATGCGAAAAACGATTCGGGATTACGAGTCCGAGATTGCGCTGTTGAAAGCGTTGGCGGTCGTCGATACCCGACACAAGGACTCCGGTCGAGGCGGCGCCGCCAAGGAGGGCGCCGAACCGAACGACGTCACGCAGTTGAGCGCCGGTGGTGGGCGACGCGTGTAAATCGCCGCGAACGACGCGACGCGTTCGTTCTGACGGTACGTTCGAGACTGGTTTATTTATTCCACGAGGAATCGTCTCGAACGCGCGAGAGGGCGTCATGGCGGCGGCGTGCGTCGACGCGGGCAAGCCGAGACCGTCCTCGGACGAAGGCGTGTTGTCGCTTCATCAGCTCGACGATTTGGACACCGATAAGGAGTTTCCAAAGGTGAGCGCGTTGTCCACGCCTGGGTCTCGAAGCCTTCCGCGCATCGGTTATCTCAAGCACGAGGCTGTGCAGGTTTTCAAGCGCGTGCGGTCCTTCGGCTCTTTCCAAGACCTCATCGTACCGGACATCGACGGCTACGTCGTCGGTAGCTCTGAAGACGACGAGGACGACGATCTCGATTCTTGGGGAATAACCGGGTACGTCGCAGATGCCAGTGAATTCGATCGCATTCTCATCTCCGCGTGGGAAGATCGTTTCGCCGGAGGACTGTTTCGATATGACGTCACCACGGTGAGCACCAAGGTCATCGAGGGCAAGAAGAAGTACGTCGCGCAGTTCAACATCGGACGCGCGACGAACAAGCGCCCGACGGAATTTTCAGTGGATAAAGTGTGCCAAAACTTTGACCCGAAGAAGTTTAACTTCACCAAGGCGGATCTGAAGGAGGTTTTGTTTTCTTTCACCAAGCTCGCCGGCGAGGCGGATGAAAACGTGAGCCGTTCCATCTTTGAAAAGGACGCGGCTGTGGATGAGAGTCCGACGGTCGTCTTGATCAATGTATCTCCCATCGAATACGGGCACGTGTTGCTGTGCCCGCGCGTGACGGATATGCTCCCGCAACAAATAACTCCGGAGAACTTGCTCCCGGCGCTGTACATGGCGTCCGAGTCGCGAAATCCGTACTTTCGCGTGGGGTACAACTCACTCGGTGCGTACGCCACCATCAATCATTTGCACTTCCAGGCGTACTATCTCATGGAAGCATTCCCGATTGAACGCGCGTGTACGGCTGAAATCTTCTCTGGGACGCACGGAGAGTGCACCGTGTACCGCGTCAACGGGTACCCGGTCCGATGCCTCTGCTTTGAGGTCGGCGATTCTTTCGAAGAGCTCGCCACGCTCATCGGTGAGTGCTGCATCAAGTTACAGAGCGCAAACATTCCGTTCAACATTTTGATCGCCGATCACGGCGCGCGGGCATTCTTGATTCCGCAAGTCTTCTCTATTCGCATCGCGAAGAACAAAATTCCAGAACACGTCATCGAAACCGGAGTCAATCCCGCAGTGTTTGAAATTTCTGGACATCTTCTCTACAAGCAACAAAAGGATTACGATGAGTGCACGCAAACGAGCGCGGAGGAATTGCTCGCGTGCGCGTCGCTCACCGAAGAGCAATTTGTCAAGCTGATTGACTACACCGTCGGCGCGAACAAGACGAGCGACCGCGCCATCGAGGAGTTGACCTCGATCGCCGAGTCGGAGTTTTGATCACACCTTCGGCGATTGATGTTTTACAAACGCACGTTGTCTTTTTTTGCTTTTTATCGTTGTATCATCTTGATTTTTTTCGGTCCAAAGTGACCACCCGACGCTCGAGAACGGCGACCCAGATGGGGTCGGCCGTTGTAGTGATCATCGGCGTGTGGGCGCGTTGCCGCGGTTTTCACCGCGCTCATCAGACGCCAAACGTGCGCGCACGATGTTTCTAGCGGCACCCTATGAATATGTATCTTTTCGAGATATTGATTGAAAAACTAACGTCTGTGCGCCGCGCCGATGGCGTCTTGGACGCTCTCGAACCCGTCGCGCGCCAAGCACGCCTCGAGCTCGCGCTTGATTCTGGGAATCAATTGTGGGCCTTGCAACGCAAACGCGGTGTAGAGCTGAACTAACGTCGCACCGGCGCGAATCTTCGCGTACGCATCCTCGCCGCTCGCCACGCCGCCGCACCCGATGAGGGTGATTTTACCACCCGTGAGCTTGTACAGATCGTGCAACACCTTGGTGCTCGGTTCCATGAGCGGTTTGCCACTCAATCCACCGACCTCGTTGCCGTGGGTGTGCGATTGAATCACCTCGGGTCGCGCGATGGTTGTATTACTCACGATGACGCCGTCGACTTTTTCGCTCTTCACCACGCTCGCGATATCCTTGAGAGCCGAGTCGGTGAGATCCGGGGCGATCTTGACGAGCACCGGCGTCTTGGACGCGCCCGGGGTGTTGTTTCTCGCCGTGACGACGCGACGAAGCAAACCACTGAGATGTTTACGTCCCTGTAAGTTTCGCAATCCTGGAGTGTTCGGGGACGAAATGTTCACTACGATGTAGTCGCCGTACTCGCCGATGTTTTCCACGCCCACGACGTAATCATCCGCCGCGCTCTCTTCGGGCGTCGTCTTATTCTTTCCGAGATTCACGCCGAGCAAACCTCGCGGCGAGTGGCCCTCCGTCTTCGCGCCCGCGCCCGCGCGATACGCCGCCAATCTCGTCTTCGCGCTCTCGTGCCCCTCGCTGTTGAACCCGTACCGATTAATCACCGCCCCGTGCTCCGGCAAACGAAACGCCCGAGGCTTCGGGTTCCCAGGCTGCGGCTTCGGCGTCACGCTGCCGATCTCCACGAATCCGAAACCCATCTTTATCAACGCCTCGAACGCCTTGGCGTCCTTGTCGAAACCGGCGGCGAGTCCGACGGGATTCGACAGCTTCATCCCGAACGCCTCCACTTCGAGCGATTTCCCATCCTCCACGCGTTGTCTCGGCCCTAGCCCCATAGCCAACGCCGCGATACCGACGTTATGCGCCGTTTCCGCGTCCAACATTCGCAACGCCGGCGTGGCCGCGCCGTACGCCGCGAATTCCACATCCTCCGCCCACCGTCCCTCGGCGTACCGCAGCGCCGCGAACCCACCCACGGCGCCGACAGCGACATACGTCATCGTCGACGACGACCTCTTTCCCTCGTCACCGCTCGCCGGCGCGCGCGTCGACGCGAATCCTCTCGATGACACATCGCCTCGACCGTTCCCGCGCGTCGCCGTCGTCGCGCCCGCGGACGTCGCGCGCGTCGTCGCGCGCGTCCCCGTCGACGCGAACGCGTCACGAATCGCGCGAATCGCGCCGTCGACGCGTCGTCCGCGCATCGTCGTCGTCGCCGACGTCGAGTGGCGACTGTTCGTCACTTCAGGTCGCGCGTTTCGAGGTGCGCGCGTGCGTCGCGCGCCATGGAGACGCGTCGTCTCCGACGTCGCGCGAGACGCGCGCGAGCGCGTGTTCGACGCGTCGGCGAAGGAGACGACGCGCGAGAGAGACGAGGCGACGCGCGAGAGACGGAAGATTACGCATCGACGTCATCGGATCACTTTTCATCCGACGGCGGATGCGTTTTCACCCCTCGCGCGCGCGCGCGAGCGAGCGACGGCTCGATGATTCGACTGACGCGCGTGTGGCCTTACGTTTCTTCGCAGGCACGCTTGATCGAGCCGCGATGTTTGCGAAGACGACGACGACGATGAACGCGCGCGCGTTGGCGACGGCGAAGCCGTCCGTCGGCGCGCGCCACCGCCGCCGCGCGACGATCGTTCGTGCGGACGGTGAGGGGTCGTGGAAGGCCATGGCGGTGACGAAGCCGAACTTGGTGAATAACCTCGACGGAAAGACGACGCGGAACATCGATGGGAAGGTGTACACGATCGAGGCGCGAGGCGACGACGTCGTGGTGACGGATAAGTTTGGGGCTCGATTCGAGACGCGGGTGAACAAGGCTGGTGTGATCGAGGCTGACATGTCCAAGAAGGCTGGTAGTGCGAGCGGTGGTGATGATGTGGACTTTGCGTCGCTCACGCCGATGGATTTCATGGGTTTCGACGCCAAGTATAAGATTCCGGAGGTTGTCAACGGACGCGCCGCCATGGTCGGCGCGGTTTTCGCCCTCTTCAGTAAGATTGCCGGTGGTGGATCCGTGGCGCACCAGATGTTCTCCGCGGGTGGTTTCAGTTCCATGTTGTTGATCATCGCCTTGGTGACCGCGGGCACGATCGCGCCGGCGGCGGCTGGACAAAAGAGCCTTCGCGACACCATTCCGGATGAAAACGCCTCCTTCAAGGACGAGCGTCTCCCAACGGTGTGGACAGCGACGGCGGAGAACGTCAACGGTAAGGTTGCGATGGTCATCTTGACCCTCGCCCTTCTCACGGGTAACTAACTCAACGACGCGATTATTTGTAATCACCAAGCATTTCTCCTATTCTTCACGCGTCGAGGGACGAGGCGCCGTGTCAATTTTCGCCTAGAGTGGAAAATATTAAATCTTCTATATTGGCTTCGGGAACCGCGTGCACAGCGCGCGATCACTGACGGTACTGTTGGCCGTACTGTTGCGTCGCTTGCTGGCTCGCGTACTGGGTGTAGTAGCCGGCATATTGCATCTGTTGTTGCTCCGCATACTGCGCTGCTTGACCGTTGTCGCGGCGAGCTCCGTTCTGTTCGGCGCCGCGTTGCGCGGCGCCCTCTTGCATCTTGTAGCCCGGAGGCGCGTTCACGGCTTGCTTGCCGTTCGGAGCGGCGCCCGGGTAGACACCCGCGGCGGCCGGGGGGTACGGATAGTGAGATTGCACCGCGTACGGGTACGCTGGCTGGTGGGGCATGGCGTAAGGGTAGGAGTACATGGGATGGCCGTACGCGTTCGGCATGACTTGCATCGGCTGGCCGGACGCAGAGCTCGCGGCGGAGCCCTTCGCGTTCGACTGGGACTTCTCAGCGTACGCTTGCTGGCTCGGAACCGCCGCAGCTTGCTGCTTGTAGTAATCCGCGTAGGCGCCGTTTTGCTCGCCGTTTTGCGCCGGTTGCTGGTAACCTTCGTAACCCGCGTAGCCTCCCGCCATGGGGACCGCCGGCGGCATCATGTAGTTACCATATGCGTTCGGCATCATGCCACCAAAGTACGGAGGGTAGGCGGCTTGCTGCTCGACGGCGGCGCTGCCGTTGACCGCGTCGGGCAACTTGGTCGCCATACCGGGGTTGCTAGTTTGCTTCTTGCTCGTTTCAGGTTGTTGCGGTTGTTGTCGCTGCTGACGTTGTTGTTGCGGTTGTTGACCTTGTTGCTGTTGTTGCTGCACACCCCAACCAGCCGCACCGGCTGAGGAATCAAAACCAAAGCCGAAGTCGCCGCCAGCAGAGGAGAAGTTTCCAAACTGAAGTCCAAGATCTTGCGTTTGCGCGCCTTCGACAGACGTAGCCGCTTGTTGCGGACGAGACGTCGGTGCAGAAGCATCAAAACCGAAACCAAAGCTATCAGCAGCTCGTTGCGACTGCTGCGTCGGCTGTTGTTGCTGCTGCGGGGCGGCCGGTTGGTGCTGTTGCGCCGGAGCCTCCGCTTGCGGCTGCGCCGCCGCCGGCGGCGCAGTCGAACCCGCCACCTTCTTGGCCCAGTTCATCGACGCGCCCGCACCGGGCGCGGTTGCCGCCGCCGCAGTCTGCTTCGGCGCCGCCTTTCCGCCTTGCGGACGAGCCGCCGCGCTGCCCTTCGCCGGAGCCGCCGCCGGAGCCGCCGCCGGAGCCGCCGCTGGGGTGGGCTCGCCACGCACTAAATCAGCGAGCGTCTTCCCGCCCGGACGAATCGGCGCCGGGTTCGGCGCCGGTTCGAGCTTCGTCTGAGGTTGCGCCGCCGGTACCGCCGCCGCCGGAGCCGCCGGAGCCGCCGGAGCCGCCGGAGCCGCCGCCCGCGCCGGTCTTCCGCCTCGCTCGCCCCCGCGCTCGCCCGCCCGCGGCGTCGGAAACTTCCCACCGTTGCGTCCCGACTTCTCCCCGCGTCCGTTCGGACGATCTGCGTTGAGCTTGCCATTCTTTTTCTCTCCACCACCGTCTCTGCCGTTCTGGAATCCATTCTTCCCGTTCGCCCGTCCGCCCTCTCCGCCGGTTTTCTTCTTCGTCGTCTTCTTCCCGATGGTTTCAAATTTATCCACTGCGTCGTCGAAAATCGCGCGTGTCATCGTCGTCGTCAGTCGTCTCATCTTTTTCGCGCCTCCTCTCTCCGTCGTCATCGCGCGCGCGTCCCCCCACCACCAATCTTCCTCTCCCCTCCTCACGAGTCCCTCATTTCACCGTTCACGAATCGTCAGCCGCCAAATCCACGCCTGAGATCGAGGACCGATCCGTCGACGACATCCACCCTCCCGTCTCGCGCGACGTCTCCCTCCCGTCTCGCGCGCCGCGATCGAGCGCGAGATATTTCGCGTCGTCACGCACTGTTCAGCAATCGATCGATCGCGCGATCGACGTCTCCGTGGCACTGCGCGAGCACCTCCTCGCAGTCAGCCTCCGAGTGACCGCTGAGCTGCGCCAGGTCGCGCGCGCGCGTCATCTCGTGTGTCTGTGGGCGCGTCCGGTCGCCGGTCTCGCGCGTCGGCGGCGGTATCGAGACGGAGGAAAAGCGCGCGCGTGTTCGCGGCGGCGTTCGCGGCTCGGTTCGGTCGAGCGCGCGACGGTGTGACGACGGTCGAGCGGCTCGGTCGGCGGCTCGCCGCCAGTCATCGGCGACGAAAATGGCGGGAGAAGTGCGCGAGTGCGCCGGGGGGACTCGTTGACGAATCGTGAATGGTCAAATTCAACAAAGCGCATACGGGCTCGCGCGGCGCGACGAGAGAGGAGAGAGGAGAGCGAACGTCTCGAGTCCATCTTCATGGCGTCGACTACGCCCGGCCGCCGAATCGTCGGTCGCGCTTGGCGTAGGCGTGAATGGCGCGTCTGAGCTCAGCCTCGCCGAATTCGGGCCACATGGTGTTGGCGAAGTAGAGCTCGGTGTACGCCAAGTCCCAGAGGAGAAAGTTGCTCAGACGTTGCTCGCCGCTGGTTCGGATGAGCAAGTCCGGGGCTTGGGTGAATCGAGCGTCGTTCGCCGCGGCGTCGGGGTCGTGGGTGGATAAGTGGACGGAGATGGCGTCCTCGTCGATGTCGTCGGGGTGGATTTCTCCGGCGGCGACTTTACGCGCGAGCGCGCGCGCCGCCTGGACGATGTCTTGTCTCCCTCCGTAACTCAACGCGATGACGAGTCGTAGGGCGTCGTTCTCTTTCGTCGCCTCCACCGCGCGCGTCACAGCCTCGCGGACGCCGACGTTCACCTTGCTCAGATCGCCGATCACCTCCACGCGTACGCCCTCCTTGACGAGGAGCGGCAACTCGTCTCGCATCGTCGTCTCCACCAACGCCATTAATTCCTCCACCTCCATCTGATTCCTACCCCAATTCTCTTGACTAAAAGCAAACACCGTCAGCGTGTGCACGCTCCACGACACGCAACACTTGACGACGCCGCGAAGCGCGTTCACGCCCCGCTCGTGACCGATGGTTCGCGGTAACTGTCGCCGTTCGGCCCACCGCGAGTTCCCGTCCATGATCACCGCCACGTGTTTCGGCACCTGTTCCTCCGTGAGTCCTCGCAACGGCGTCGGTTTACTGTCCCATCGCGAGATCGCCCCTCGAGGGACGCCGAACAGACCGGAGAATCCGAACAATGACGGAAACTCTCGCGTCGAGGCGTCGTCGTCGTCGCCGTCCCAACCCGACATCGACGGCGACGGCGACGGCGACGCCGTCTCGTCCGCGCGCGCGCCGCCAAAGGGTAGATGTACGCGCGAGTGTTCCCGCGCCTCGTCGCCCGCGGCGTCTTCGCGCCAGGTGGACGCGCGACGCGCGACGTTTCGCGATCCGCGACGGCTCGATTGTCCGCCTCGACTCGAGGGACGACGCGCGCGCGCCGTCGCCGTCGCCGTCGTCGTCGACGACGTCGCCGACGGACGCGC
>Ga0181576_10000113_pt1 | contig 51646 bp, 55 predicted proteins | sample 101ome_22_FD_132464 | JGI IMG/M metagenome (GOLD analysis project Ga0181576, IMG submission 132464) | Coastal salt marsh microbial communities from the Groves Creek Marsh, Skidaway Island, Georgia - 101412BT metaG (megahit assembly) | ecosystem: Environmental > Aquatic > Marine > Intertidal... | reverse complement strand
TTGTTGCATACATATAACCCCTTAAACTGGCTTAAGGTCGCCCGATGGATCAACCGCCAACAACCCGACTATGTGGTTTTTCGGTATTGGACCCCCCTTACTGCCCCCTGCTGGTGGGGCATCCGGCTTTTTTTAAGTGCTACAATAAAAACTATTGGACTGGTGGATAATTGGGAGCCTCATGAAAAACGATGGAGTGATCGGGCCTTAAATGTGTTGTTTAAAAAAAGCTGTGACGGCTTTGCAACCCTCTCAGAACGGGTGGCTCATCAAATTAAAAAAGAAACGTCAAAACCCGTATGGACAGGCTTCCATCCCATCCACGACAAGCTTCCCAAAGCAGTCGATCAATTGGAAGCAAGACAACGATTGGGGCTTCCACAGAATCGAAAAATTGCGGCTTTTGTTGGGCTTGTTCGTCCCTACAAAGGCGTAGAGCTATTGATCGAAGCTTTTGCTTTGACCCAAAAACAAACCCCCGAACTCTTTTTGTTGATCGCCGGTGAATTCTATACTCCACTAGCGCCCTACCAAAAATTGATTGCAGAACACAACCTCCAGGAACACCTTTGCCTTATGCCCGAGTTTTTGTCTTCCGATACCCTTCGGGATGCTGTTTGTGCTGCAGATTTCATTTGCCAGCCCTATAAAAAAGCCACCCAAAGCGGGATTACTCCTCTCGCCTATGCCTACAAAAGACCACTGATTGTTAGTGATGTAGATGGGCTGTCTAAACCCATAAACACCGACCGAAGTGGCCGCGTTGTAGCAGGAGATGCACAACTTTGGGCAGAAGCCTTAACGACCTTTACAGAAACCTCAGTATTGGAACACCATCGTCAACAAATTCAAAAAGCAATTCCAAACTACAGCTGGTCCCGCTTTGCAAAGAACTTTATCACAGCCTTAGCGCAATCTTTTGCCTGACTTTTATCCGAACAGACTAGAGGATATAATCTGTTGACACAAAATTCGACTCGTTGGAATTGAGCAAGGCTTCTAAGATTTCGTTATTGTAGGGGTTGTCCTTAGCGGCTAAAAATGTACGAATTGAAAAAGACCGAAGTGCATCAAACACACTCAGGGTGCTGACTGCCGAATTTTTACGTCCCGTAAAAGGATACACATCCGGACCGCGTTGACAGGCACTATTGAGGTTTACCCGACAAACCAAATTGGCCAGGGTATCGACCAAGGGGCCTATTTTACGGATATCCCGACCGAAAAGGCTCACCTGTTGTCCATAGTCCGAAGCGGCCATGGCATCGAGCGGTTCGCTAATGTCTTTATAGGAAATGATCGGAATAACCGGTCCAAATTGTTCTTCTTGATACACGCGCATAGACGCATTAACAGGATACAAAACCGCCGGAAAAGAATAATTATCGGTCAATTCACCCCCACGCTTGTTGATGATTTTGGCGCCTTTTTCTTGTGCATCTTTGATTAGCTCCTGTATATAGGCGGGTTTACTCGGCTCGGGTAATGGGGTTAAAAAAGCACCCGGCTCCCAAGGAAGTCCAAATTTAAGTGCATCGACCGCGGCAGAAAATTTTCGGTTAAACTCATCGATAATAGAGTGGTGTACATAGAGCACCTTTAAGGCCGTACAGCGCTGTCCGTTGTAGGAGAGTGTTCCTGAAATACATTCTTTTACAGTTAACTCAAGGTCAGCATCGGGGAGTATGATTCCTGGATTTTTGGCCTCTAGCCCCAAAACCAAGCGTAGCCTGTTTTTATTGGGGTGCAAATCTTGAAGCGCTACGGCCGAAGAACTGTGTCCAATAAGTGCCAATACATCAATTTTTCCCGTCTTCATGATGGGGGTCGCAATTTTACGTCCACGACCGAATAGAATATTCACAACGCCCGGCGGGAAACTTTCCTGAAATGCTTTGAGCAAGGGAGTAATTAACAAAACACCGTGTTTGGCCGGTTTAAAAATGGTTGTATTCCCCATAATCAATGCCGGGATCAACAAACAAAAGGTTTCGTTGAGCGGGTAGTTGTAGGGTCCCAGACATAAAACAACCCCGAGTGGACCTCGTCGAATATGGGCATGCACCCCACCTTCTTTGTCAAATCGAGCACTGCGTCGGTCGAGTTTTTTATAGGCCTCCATGGTGTCGTAGATATAATCTACGGTACGATCAAATTCCTTTTGTGCATCGTCATGGTTTTTGGCGATTTCCCACATGAGGAGCTTGACGACCTCCTCGCGGCTTTTTTTCATTTTTTCAACAAAGGTCGCTAAGCACTTTAAGCGGTCCTGAACCTTCATGGTCGGCCAGTCGCCCTGACCACGGTCAAAAGCAGTTACAGCTGCATCCAGTGCCTCTAGGGCGGTTTCGGTTTCCATATCGGGAATGGACCCCAACAAGGTGGGTTCCATTTCCCCTTGATCGGAGGGTGTTTTGATGGTCGAAAAAACATCCGACCGCCCCCCCGTCCACTTCAACAACTTACCGTCGACCAAATATTGATTGACATGTAGGGGAGTTAATTGAAAAGCAGTGGGTATTTCATTCTTTTTCGTTTTCATAGCTTTTTTTTAAATCAGAAATTGAAACAAATCAGGCTGATTGTTTAAATATTCCCCGTAAAATTTACGGTTTTTCATGCGAGCAAGCAAAGGTTCAAAATCAGCGGCCTCTTTAAGTTCGATTCCTACCACGGCTGGGGCTTGTACTTTGCTGGTTTTTTTGTTAAACTCAAAATAGGTGATGTCGTCATTTGGGCCTAAAATTTCGTTGACAAATTCTTTTAAAGCTCCGGCCCGCTGGGGAAAACGCACGATAAAATAATGTTTCTTTTTGGCGTAAAGCAGTGCTCGTTCTTTGATTTCTGGGGTGCGTGTAATGTCATTATTCCCACCGCAGAGCAGGGCGATCGCATGTTTACCCTTGAGCTGTGAAGCATAATTTTCGAGGGCCGCTACCGACAGTGCAGCTGCGGGTTCGGCAACGATACCGTCTTTGTTATACAAATCCAAAATTACTTGACATACCTGACCTTCGGGTACCGTTACTACTTCGCTTAGGGCGTTTTTACAAACTTCAAAAGGAAGGCTCCCCACTTTTTTCACTGCGGCACCATCGACAAATTTGTCAATCTTATCTAAGGTAACGGGGGTGTCTTTGGCCAAGGCTTGTTGCATCGATGGGGCACCGGCAGGTTCTACACCAATGAGTTTGGTGTTAGGCGATAAGGCTTTGAAAACCGTGGCAATTCCGGCCATCAATCCACCTCCGCCTATGGGAACAAATAGATAATCGATTGGTTGTTGCGTTTGATTTAACAACTCCATGGCAATCGTGGCTTGTCCCTCGATAACATGTAAATCATTAAAGGGATGGATGAGGATTTTTCCTTCTTTTTCCGAAAAAGCATGCGCTGTGGCTTCCGAATCGTCATAGGTATCACCCGTCAGAACAATGTCAATAAAGTCACCACCAAACATTTCCACTTGATCGACCTTTTGTTGTGGGGTCGGTAAGGGCATAAAGATGGTTCCATTGATTTGAAGTGCACGACACGAAAAGGCTACGCCCTGGGCATGATTTCCTGCACTGGCGCATACAATTCCCTTCAAACGCTCTACGGGAGACAATCCACAAATGGTGTTGTAGGCCCCTCGAATTTTAAACGAACGAACCTGCTGGAGGTCTTCGCGCTTAAAAAAAACCTCTGCCTGTGTTTGCTCAGACAAGCGTAGGTTTTTTTGCAAAGGAGTTTCTAGGGCTACCCCTTCCAAGTTTTTAACGGCCAGTTCTACGCCCGCAAGCGTGGGGAGCGTCATGGGAGTTACACAATTTTTTTCATCGCCGTCATCGAGGCGCGAAGATCGTATCCAATCAATTCAATTGGGTGGTAACGAATGATCTCATTCACGTCGATCAATTGCTTATTGTCAACCCCATTGCCTTGATCGGCCGCAAAAGATTTTCCGATAACATCCGTATCGACGTCTTGCATAAATGATTTTAACAAGGGTTTGGCCGCATGATCAAACAGATAACAACCATATTCAGCAGTGTCGGAAATGATACGGTTCATTTCAAAAAGCTTTTTACGTGCAATGGTATTGGCTATCAAGGGTGTTTCATGCAGGGACTCATAGTAGGCAGATTCTTCTTTAATACCGGCAGCAACCATGGTGTCAAAAGCCAATTCTACCCCGGCACGAACAAAAGCAACCATGAGTATCCCATGATCAAAATACTCTTGTTCGGGAATATCTTCAGATGCGATGGGTGTTTTTTCAAAAGCCGTTTCACCGGTGGCCGCTCGCCAAGTCAAAAGGTTTTTGTCGTCATTGGCCCAGTCTTCCATCATGGTTTTGGAAAAATGGCCAGACATGATGTCGTCCATGTGCTTTTCGAATAAGGGGGCTAAAATCGACTTTAGGCTCTCGGACAATTCAAAGGCTTTGATTTTGGCTGGATTGGACAGTCGGTCCATCATATTGGTAATACCTCCATGCTTTAGCGCCTCGGTAATGGTTTCCCAACCATACTGAATTAATTTGGCCGCATAACCGGGATCGATTCCTTTTTCGACCATTTTGTCAAAACACAAAATAGAACCGGTTTGAAGCATCCCACAAAGAATGGTTTGCTCGCCCATCAAATCAGACTTTACTTCGGCGACAAAGGATGATTCTAGGACCCCAGCACGATCACCTCCCGTAGCCACTGCATAGGCTTTGGCTTGTTCAAAGCCGTGTCCTTGGGGATCGTTTTCGGGATGTACAGCAATCAAGGTAGGTACACCAAATCCTCTTTTGTATTCTTCGCGCACTTCCGAACCTGGGCATTTGGGAGCCACCATGATCACGGTCAAGTCTTCGCGTATCTTCATTCCTTCTTCAACGATATTAAAACCATGCGAATAGGATAAGGTCGCGCCTTTTTTCATCAATGGCATCACTGCTTCGACAACAGGGGAATGGTTTTTATCAGGCGTAAGATTGATGACCAAATCGGCATCGGGAATCATCTCTTCATAGGTCCCTACGGCAAAATCATGTGAAGTTGCATTGAAATACGATGCCCTTTTGTTGTCGATAGCGCCTTGCCGTAACGCATAGGCAATATTTAGACCTGAGTCGCGCATATTAAGCCCTTGATTGAGTCCCTGTGCACCACAGCCCACAATCACAATTTTTTTACCCAATAGTGCGTCAACACCATTGTCAAATTCTTCTTTCTCCATAAACCGGCATTGACCGAGTTGATTTAACTGTTCACGGAGTGATAATTGGTTAAAATAATTTCCCATTAGGATGATTTTTCTTCGTTGTTTTTGGATTTAAATGTATTTAAAATTTCTGAGATACCCATTTTGGCTTTGGTCACCGAAATTCGGCCGGAACGCACAAACTGAAGTAACCCATAGGGACGGAGGTCCTCATAGAGTTTTTCTGTTTCTTCGCGGAAACCTGTTTTTTCGATGACAAAAAAATCAGGGGATACCGTCACCATATTGGCTTGACTTTTTTTAATGATATTTTGAATATGGCGCTCTTCAAACAACGCATCTGATTTGATTTTATACAAGGCCGATTCTTGAAAAATCGTTTCAGCGTCGGTATGGTAAAAGGCCTTGATCACATCGATTTGTTTTTCGATTTGCTTAACCACCTTAACAATGCTTTCATGGGACATATTGACCACGATCACAAAGCGAAAAACATTTTCAATTTCCGATGGGGAGGTCGTAAGGCTTTCGATATTGATGTGCCGTTTAAGAAAAATGGCGGAAATGCGGTTAAGCAAACCCACATTGTTTTCGGTATAAATCGAAATGGTGTATGTAGTTGGTTCCATCTTATTCTAATCGTATATCAGAAACCGAGGCTCCGGTAGGGATCATCGGAAATACATTATCTTCTTTTTCGACGCGTACTTCTAAGAAATAAGGGCCGTCTGTAGCCATCATTTCAGCGACTGCTGCGTCTAGTTCCTCGCGTTTATCCACCTTTTTGGCGGCTATGCCATAGGCTTGGGCAATCATCAAAAAATTGGGATTAATCATTTCGGTAGAGGCATAACGTTTGTCAAAAAACAACTGTTGCCATTGTCTCACCATACCGAGAAATTCGTTGTTTAAAACCACGATTTTGACGGCGAGCTGTTGTTGGAAAATGGTCCCTAATTCCTGTAAAGTCATCTGGTATCCCCCGTCCCCGATCACGGCCACAACATGGCGTTGGGGAGCACCCATTTTGGCACCGATGGCCGCAGGTAGTGCAAAGCCCATTGTTCCAAGTCCACCAGAAGTTACATTGCTTTTGGATTGGACAAACTCAGCATAGCGACAAGCCACCATTTGGTGTTGACCCACATCGGTCACGATAACCGCATCGCCTCCAGTATGGGTGTTTATGGCCCGAATCGCCTCACCCATAGTGAGTCCCGGTTTGGTTGGAAAAAGATCTTTGTCAATCACTTTTTCGGTTTCGATAGCCTTTAGGGTTTCAAATCGGCCGTACCAATCGTCGAGTTGTTTTGGCTCTACTAGGGGTAAAAGTTGCTGGAGACTTTCTTTGCAATTTCCCATTACGGCCAAGTCTACGGTAACATTTTTGTTGACTTCAGCAGGGTCAATTTCAAAATGTATGATTTTGGCTTGTTTGGCATAGGTCGTAAGGTCACCGGTTACCCGATCGTCAAACCGCATTCCTATGGCAATCAAAAGATCGCATTCATTGGTCAATAGGTTGGGTGCATAGTTTCCGTGCATGCCTACCATGCCCATGTTTTGAGGGTGGTTGGTCGGCAGGGCAGAAAGCCCTAAAATGGTCCAAACAGCAGGAATTTTTGTTTTTTCGACTACGGCCTGAAATTCCTTTTCGGCTTCGCCCAAAATAACCCCTTGCCCCCACACGATCATGGGTTTTTGGGCTTGATTGATCAGGGCAGCTGCCTGTTGGATGGCTTGGTGATCAACCTCGGTCTGGGGTTGGTAACTTCGGATGCCTTTGCAGGGGGAATAACTAAAGTCAAAGGTCTCAAATTGAGCATCTTTGGTAATATCAATCAGCACCGGACCGGGTCTTCCAGATCGGGCTATATAAAAGGCTTTGGCCAATATGGTGGGGATTTCACTCGCTTGGGTGATTTGGTAATTCCATTTCGTGACGGGTGTCGAAATCCCGATAATGTCCGTTTCTTGAAAAGCATCGGAGCCCAAAAGATGTGAGGCCACCTGTCCGGTAATACACACCATAGGGGTTGAATCTATTTGTGCATCGGCGATACCGGTTACCAAATTGGTCGCCCCCGGTCCTGAAGTAGCCATGGCTACCCCTACTTTTCCAGAGGTACGTGCAAAACCCTGAGCCATATGGGTTGCCCCTTGCTCATGGCGGGTAAGCACGTGGTGTAACTGATCTTGGAATTTAAACAACTCGTCATAAATGGGCATGATGGCCCCTCCGGGATACCCAAAAACCAAATCGACACCTTCGGCCAGTAGGCAGCGGATAACCGCCTCGGCACCAGAAATTCCTTTGGCCTCGAGCAGGCCTTCCTTATTTTTTACGGCTGACTTCATACGGTTTATTCATCGGTCACACAACCTTCAGAGGCCGATGCAACGCTTTTAATGTATTTGTATAAGACTCCTTTATTAAATTTATAGTCGGGTTGCACCCATTGGGCACGTCGTTGGTTTATTTCTTCATCGGTCAAAGCCACACTAAGGGTATTGGACTCGGCATCAATGGTGATTAGATCACCGTTTTGTAGCAACGCAATCGGGCCTCCTTCTTGGGCTTCGGGCACGATATGGCCCACTACAAAACCATGGGTTCCTCCGGAAAAACGACCATCGGTAATCAACGCGACCGACTTGCCTAAACCGACTCCCATAATCGCCGCTGTTGGCTTTAACATTTCGGGCATACCGGGACCTCCTTTTGGTCCTTCGTAACGAATAACGACCACTTCTCCTGCTTGTACCTCTCCACGGCCAATGCCGTCGTTGGCATCAAACTCGCTATCATAAACTCGGGCAGGTCCTTCAAACAATAAACCCTCTTTACCGGTGATTTTGGCTACACTCCCTCCGGGGGCCAAGTTGCCTTTTAAAATTCGGATATGTCCTGTAGCCTTAATGGGCTGATCCAATGGGCGTATAATGGCTTGTCCCGCTTGTAAATCAGGAACATCTTGAAGATTTTTGGCTAGGGTTTTTCCGGTTACGGTCATGCAATCTCCGTGTAGCATGCCGTGGGCCAACATAAATTTGAGTACAGCAGGCACCCCACCGATTTGATGAAGGTCTTTCATCAGGTATTTACCACTGGGTTTGAGGTCGGCCAAAAAGGGTGTAGTGTCACTGACTTTTTGGAAATCATCAATGGTCAAAGGGATATCAGCCGCTTTGGCTATGGCCAACAGATGAAGTACGGCATTGGTCGAACCACCGAGCACGGCAATCAGGCGCATAGCATTTTCCAAGGCCTTTCGGGTCACGATGTCTCGTGGTTTTAAATCTTTTTCCAATACATTTTTTAGGGCTGCTCCAACCGCCATACACTCGTCTTGCTTGTCTTGGCTTACGGCCGGGTTTGACGAATTGTAAGGCAGGGCCATCCCCAAAGCTTCGATGGCCGAGGCCATGGTGTTGGCGGTATACATTCCACCACAGGCTCCGGCTCCCGGACAGGCCTTGTGAATCACGCTTTTGTATTCTTGCTCGTCGATGGTTCCGGCAACCTTTTCACCCCAGGCTTCAAAAGCTGAGACTACATCCAACTCTTTTCCCTTGTGACATCCCGAAGCAATCGTTCCTCCATAAACCAATATTCCCGGGCGGTTAAGGCGTAGCATCCCCATCAAAGCCCCTGGCATATTTTTATCGCAGCCGACCACCGTAACCACAGCATCGTAGGACATGGCCTGTACAACAGTCTCTACTGAATCGGCAATTACATCACGGGAAGGCAACGAAAAACGCATCCCGGGAGTACCCATCGAAATCCCATCACTCACCCCTATGGTGTTAAACACCAAACCGACAAGATTGGCCTGGTCTATCCCCGTCTTGATTTTTTGCGCCAAATCGTTTAGGTGCATGTTACAGGGGTTGCCTTCATAGCCTGTACTGGCAATTCCGACAAAGGGTTTTTGGAAATCATTATCGGTCAGTCCAATGGCGTGTAACATCGCTTGGGCTGCGGGTTGGGTAGGGTCTTGAGTGACCCGTTGGCTGTATTTGTTGAGTTTCATGTATGCTAACTTACCTACGAAATTAACAGTTTTAATCCTTTTTTAGACCCTCCGTATAATAGGGTACAATACTCAAGGGTAAACAAATTTACTTATCTAATTGATTTTCATTACTTTAGATTAAATAAAATAATACGTCCAGCCCAGATATTGGCTACAAAAATTTTAGCCCGTATCTTTGCCAAAAATTGTTGTGAACGCATGCTAGTTCGTGCCTAAATTTCATTCGACCATGTCAAAAAAAACGGTTACTGACGCCCTTCTACACCGACGTTCTATTCGTGTCTATGATCCGGAACAACCCTTAGACACGCAAAAGGTGAAGGACTGTATAGAAAACGCCACCCTTGCGCCCAACAGCAGTAATATGCAGTTGTGGGAATTTTACCATATTGAAAATTCAGCCGTTATTCAAGCCATAGCCGAAACTTGTTTTAACCAACCTGCCGCACGAACCGCCAAGCAACTGGCCGTTTTTGTGGTTCGAAAAGACCTTTGGAAACAACGTGCTCAAGCCAATGTCGCATACCTCAAAGAAACGTTTGCCCAAGAAAAGGAACGCAATAGCAAACGCGAAAAAATGGCCTTGAATTACTATCAAAAAACCATGCCGATGCTTTACGGAACTCGTTTACGTCTGGTAGGACTGCTCAAGTACTTTTGGGTACAATTTTCGGGGCTACGTAAACCCGCCTACCGCCAAATTAAGTTGGAAGATTTACGTGTAGTAGCCCATAAAAGCACTGCACTGGCAGCCCAGAGTTTTATGTTGAGCATGGCCGAAATCGGATATGATACCTGTCCAATGGAAGGCTTTGATTCACTACGCCTCAAAAAGGTGCTTAACTTACCGGCTAGCGCTGAAATCAATATGGTTATCAGTTGTGGAATTCGAAAAGATGAGGGGGTTTATGGTAGGCGTTTTCGGGTTCCCTTTGATACGGTGTATCACAAAATTTAGTCGGACAATTCATCCCATCGAAAACGCAAGGATTGCCCGGTGCGCAACTGCGCAAGTTTTGCCGCCTCAGGAGTTTCTAAAAACAAAATTCTAGGGTAACCGCCCGTGACCTGGCCATCGGCCATAGCAACCAACATGCTACCTTCGGGGGTCAATTGTACAGTTCCGGGTAAGACAAAGCTACTGGGAAAAGAAAAACGGTTGGTCGGTAGCCCTCCCTTGATTTGGTACCCCATACGATCGTTACTGCCAATCTTAAAGTCCGAAGACATGATTTGGTCTTGAAGCTGAGTTGGAAGCTTGGACCAATCGGGGCCGGGAAGCACGGCGAGTTCCCTGGCAGTCCCTATCCACTCGATTGGAGGAACAGTTAAGGACTTAAAATTCTTTTTATCCATGGGCTTGAGGGGAAGTAATGCGCCTTTTTCAAGAACTTTTTCGGGAGTAACCGGAAAATAATAAGAGTGACTACCCAAGATTTTTTGCGTAGCCAAGCCACCTTGAAAGGCAATATAAGACCGCATGCCCACCGTCATTTTGCCCAAGGTCAATACCGTACCCAAATCGCAATCTATCGCGTGATACATGGGCATGGGTTGACCATCGCGAAGTAACTCGATGGGTGCACCAGTAACCACCACGCGGCTTGGTGCATTAAACAATAGTGTAGGGCCATGAAGGGTGCATTCCAATAAGGCTGCTTCCGGGGGGTTGCCCAACAGGCTGTTGGCCAAGGTAAAATTCAAATGATCCATGGGCCCAGAAATTGGAACTCCCCAATGCCGATAGCCTTTTCGGCCCCCGTCTTGGACCGTGGTATAAAATCCCGGTTGAATTACTTGGACAGGGTGCCTCACATTTCAATTTTTTTGGGTAAAAATGGTGCAGCTTCGTAGGCCTCCACTAGCGTTCCATATTCTTTGACATCGATGGCCATAAAACGCACCAATTCTCCAGGCTGAAGAAAAAAAGGAGATTTACGGCGGATATCAAAAAAGATAAAGGGTGTTTGCCCGATAAGCTGCCATCCGCCGGGACTTTTTTGAGGATACACAGCCGCATAGGAACCACCCACACCTAACGCACCTTTGGGAACCTCCAAACGGGGATGGTCTTTACGGGGCATTTGCAACTCAGGGAGTAGCCCCCCCAAATAGGCAAAACCCGGTAGAAACCCAAAAAAATACACAAATAGTGATTGGTCGGTAAAGTCCTTAATATAAGAAGCTGCTTTATCATAATCGCCCTCAAAGTAATCATAGAGATCGGGTGCAAAGTCCGGTTCAAAACAGGCTGGAATCTCCCACAAAACTTTGGGACCTTCAGGGGCTTGATGCGCAAATTGCTCCAAAGCATTTTCGATGATGTTTTCCAACTCCGCCTGATTCATCGGTTTTTTTAGGACAAGGTTTACATCCAAATGACTTACCAGCACGGTTTCAAAATGCCCATTGTCTTGCTCCCTTAGGACCGTTGCCCATCTGTGAAGCCATAGAATATCCTCACGGTTTTGCTCCAATGACAAAAAACGCACAATATAGGTCAACCCACCAAAAGGAACCAGTTCAAAAGGTTTCATGTTAATTTTTTAAAACTAAAATGATTGTTTAATGCCCGGGCGATGTCCACCGCATTGGGTGTATCACTATGTAGGCAAAGAGTGTCCCAAGTAGCAGTAAATCTGCTTCCTGTATGGGTTTTTGCGCCTCCCTCCACCCATTGGGTTACTTGGTTCAACACCGCGGGAATGTCCGAAAGTACAGCACCTGCTATACTTCTCGATACTAAGTTTCCATTCGGTCTATACTGCCGATCGGCAAATACTTCTTCCCAAACGCAAAAGCCCAGTTTACGGGCCCGATCTACCACGGGCATTTTGGCGGGTAGAAATAATCCCTTGACCGAAAAAGTAGCAAATACCTCCAATACGGCATCGGCTAATTTTTCATCCTTTGCAAGGTCGTTGTAAAGGGCACCATGAGGTTTTATGTGCTGCCAAGTAGTTTGATGCTCTTGACACACTGCGGCAAAAAGTTCCAACTGCGAAGCCAGCGATTTTTGCAATTCGGCCAGGGGTATTTTTAGGGAGTACCTACCAAAATTTTCCGGGTCTGGATAAGCCGGGTGCGCCCCAACTGCCACTCCATGTTCTTGGGCCAAGGTAATCGCTTTGGTGATGGATTCTTTGGTACCAAAATGTCCTCCACACGCAATGGAACATGAGGTCAAATAGGGCATCAAAGATGAGTCTTCCAGTCCTCCCTCTCCAAAATCAGCATTTAAATCCATTGATTCTTTAAGTTAAAAATCCCAAACTGCGAAGGGTCATTACAATAAAAAAAAGGACAATTAGCCCAATCAATCCACGCTGGTAGGGACGGACGTTGAGTTGCTTTTTTTGTTTACTAAGAATAATAAACAAAAAAAGCCCGACCAAGGGCAATAACAACCCATTGGCCCATTGGGCCATTCGAATAATTTCAAGGGGGCGTACATTAAAAAAAGTCATCCATAGCCCAACCCCCAACACCAACAGCGCAGTAATTTTGGTCTTATAACTGTGCGCTTCCCAGCCCCAACACTCTTGTGCTACATAGCCAGCCGCTAATGGAGCGGTCAGTGCCGAACTAAAGCCAGCTGCAAACAAACCAAAAGCAATAAAATAAGACGAGGCAGGTCCATACAAAGGAACCAAACTCTGCCCGAGGTCAGCCACCGATACGATTTCGGATCCTTGGACTGCCGAAGCAGCCAGGATGATACAAGCCGAAATCAGTCCTCCTATCCCCACGGCATAGCGGGTATCTTTTTGCATCGCTTCCAATGAAATTCCTGTTTTTCGTTTGCTTTTGACCAAGGCTGCATGTAAAAACAAATTATAGGGAACCACCGTGGTGCCCAATAGAGCAACGAGTAAGGTCCATTCTCCTTGCGGAACTTGTGGAATCAGTAGCCCGTTGAGCAACGAACCCAAATCAGGTTGCACCAAAAATGCCGAAAGCAAAAAAGAAGCGCTCATCAAAAGCACAACGACTATCAGTATTTTTTTGATCATTTCGGTGTTTCCCAACCAAAGGAGACTACCTACGGCCAAGCCCATCAAAATTTTACCGAGTGAAAAGGAAGTTTCCCCAACCACCATTTCTGGTGTTGGTAACAGGGTATTTAAACCCAAAAAAGCGCCGCTTAAATTCCCCCCTTCATAGGCGGCATTCCCCCCAATGATAGCTAGCAAGAGTAAGACCATCAAGACCGTGCGTACCATCGGATAACCCGTACTGCTTAGGAGTACTGTTGCGAGCCCTTGCTCAGAATGCCAGGCAATACGCGCCGCTACATTTTGAATAAAAATGGTAATCAATGTTGAAAGTACCACCGCCCATAGAAGCTGTGTCCCCGTTTGGACCCCCGCCATCGTACAGATGGTGAGTGTTCCCGGGCCAATAAACGCAGCGGTTACCAAAACGCCGGGACCGATATTTAAAGTTTTCAAAGCTTTTGTTTATCGGTTCAAAATACAAATTTTACTGCAGCTGCCGTCAAAAAGCCAATGGATAGACCCTAGAAGGGTACCTCATCGTCATCTCCGCCAAAAGCCTCATCTGCCGAAGGGAAATTGGTGGGCGGTGGAGGCTCATTAGGATTCATTTTGGATTGAAACTCAAAGGGTGCATCAAAGTTTTCGAGGTCTTCAAACTTCCCAAGGTTACCGACAAATTTTAATCGGATATTGTCCAATCCACCGTTTCGGTGCTTGGCCACAATCAATTCGGCTTGGCCTTGCGCGGGTGTCCTTCCCTCATCGTCCCATTCGTCAATACCATAGTATTCGGGGCGGTAAATAAAGGAAACAATGTCTGCATCCTGTTCGATGGCCCCCGATTCACGCAAGTCCGAAAGTAGTGGTCTTTTGGACCCCCCTCGGGTTTCTACAGCACGAGACAACTGGGAAAGTGCAATCACGGGGATGTCCAATTCTTTGGCCAGTGCTTTTAAGTTTCGGGAAATGGTCGAAATTTCTTGCTCCCGGTTCCCAGCCTTGTTATTGGTCGCCGCTGTCATCAACTGAAGGTAATCGATGATGATCAGTTTTATTTTGTATTGAGAAGCCAAACGTCGGGCTTTGGCCCGTAGATCAAAAATCGACAAGGAGGGAGTGTCGTCTATATAAAGTGGCGCTTTTTCCAAATCGGCCACTTTCACGTTGAGCTGCTGCCATTCATGCCCGGCCAATTTACCAGTTCGCAACTTTTCGGAAGAAAGGCCGGTTTCGGAAGAAATCAATCGGGTAATCAATTGCACAGAGGACATCTCCAAGGAGAAAAAAGCCACGGGAATTTGCCGCCCTACCGCAATATTTCGCGCCATGGACAAGGTCAATGCCGTTTTTCCCATCCCGGGACGCGCCGCGATGATGATCAAATCACTGGGCTGCCAACCCGAAGTGAGCTTGTCCAATTTTTCAAATCCGGTAGCCACTCCACTCAATCCTTCGCGATTGGCGATGTCTTCAATTCGTTTTTTGGCTTGAATTACCAGACTTTGAGCGGTTTCCGAAGTTTTTTTGATGTTGCCCTGGGTCACGTCATAGAGCTTGGATTCGGCTTCATCCAAGAGGTCAAAAACATCGATGGATTCTTTATAAGAGGACTCTATGATTTCGTTAGAAATGCGAATCAAACTGCGCTGGATAAATTTTTGGAGTATGATCCGTGCATGAAATTCGATATGGGCAGAACTGGCTACCCGTTGGGTAAGCTGAACCAAATAATAGTCCCCACCGATGGCCTCCAATTTTTCCATTTTTCGCAACTGGGAAGAAACGGTCAATAAATCGATGGGTTCAGAATTTTTAAAGAGCAGGTGAATGGCTTCAAAAATATACTGATGCCCGGTTTTGTAAAAGGCCTCCGGCTGAAGGATATCTATGACCTCATCGACTCCTTTTTTGTCGATAAGCATCGCCCCGAGCACCGCCTCTTCTAGGTCTAATGCCTGTGGGGGGAGCTTTCCTTTTTCCAAAGGAATGACCACTCCTTTGTTGCTCGATTTTTGTACAATTGGTTTGCGTTCTTCCATGGGACTAATGTACTGTTTACCCTGTAAATCAGCTTGATTTTTGGGACAAATAATCTCTTACAGCTATAAACAAATCGACTGTTTATAAGTTGCAAAAAATGTTAATATCGTAAAAAAAATAGGCTAGCCTTCGTAGACGCCCATTTTTAGGAATTTTTTTCGGCGTTGGTGTACCCGTGCATTGGGGTCGATTTTAGACAATCGTCGATAAGCCATAAGCACTTCTTTTTTGACCGCTGCAAAAGTTGCTTCACGGTCGTTATGTGCTCCACCTTTGGGCTCAGGAACGATACAATCGACCAGCTTGGCTTGCATCATATCGGTGGCCGTTAGCTTTAGTGCCTCGGCCGCTTTTTCTTTATACTCCCAACTGCGCCACAAGATAGACGAACAAGACTCTGGGGAAATGACCGAATACCAGGTGTTTTCTAACATACAGACATGGTCGCCCACACCAATGCCCAAGGCACCGCCTGAGGCCCCCTCACCGATGATCATCACGATGACAGGTACTTTTAGTCCGAGCATTTCGAATATGTTCCGTGCGATGGCCTCTCCTTGCCCGCGCTCTTCAGCTTCTAAACCGGGATATGCACCAGGGGTATCGACCAAACAAAGGATGGGCAGATTAAATTTTTCGGCTTTTTTCATCAAGCGCAGGGCTTTTCGATAACCTTCGGGATTGGCCATCCCAAAATTGCGGTATTGCCGGGTCTTGGTATTATAACCCTTTTGGGTACCGATACACATAAAGGTTTGATCACCGATTTTTCCGAGGCCTCCAACCATGGCTTTGTCATCCCCAAAATTACGGTCACCGTGCAACTCCAAAAAACTTTCGCCGCACAAGGCGCGTATATAGTCTAAGGCATAGGGTCTGGAGGGGTGACGCGACAATTGCACCCGCTGCCAAGCTGAGAGGTTGCTGTAAATTTTGGCTTTGGCTTTTTCGAGTTTCTCTTCGAGCTTTTTACAGGTATCGGTTACATCTACCTGGCTCTCATCGCCCAGCACACGACATTTTTGTATCTGTTCTTCTAGTTCTTTAATGGGTAATTCAAAGTCTAAATATTCCATAAGCATCCATCGGTTCGTAAGACAAAAGTAAACATTCTTGGTTTTTTGGCGGCTTTTTTTGGGGATTCCTCACACTTATTGTAAAGGGGGTGCCACAGCCCGAGTTTTAAAATATCCATTACAGCCTATGGCCACCAATATGACCAGCAATCCCACATAAAAAGTGGGGCTCATATATTCTTTTTCTCCAAAAATGGCCAACGACAATAATATGCCATACACCGGCTCGAGGTTGATGATGATCATGATAGTAAAGGGATTGAGCTCTTTCATAACCGAGACCGATACGATAAACGCATAGGCGGTACAAACCGACCCTAAAATCAACAAATACACCAAGTCAGAACCTTGTACAGCCATAGAGCTCCAGGCAATTTGTGGGTCAAATTGGATGTAGAGCATTACGGCAACAAAGCCGATAAACAATTCGTAAAAACTGACCGAACGGGCCGGTAGTCGGTGGGTGAGTTTACCGTTAATCAGGGTAAAAAATACGCTGAGAACTGCCGAAATAAGTGCGACAACCATTCCCCATAGCTGGTCGTATTCGGCCCGAAAGATCAAAAGCAACCCCAACAAGGCCAGTGCCCCAAACAGCAATTCATAGACCACCATTTTTTTTCGGTAAAACAAGGGTTCCAACAGGGCTGTCATAAAAGCCCCCGTGGCCATCATGGAGAGAGTCAAGGATACCCCGGCGATTTTTATGGCATGAAAAAACGTAATCCAATGCACGGCAATCATCAAACCACCGGCGATTACCAACGGCCATTGAGAAGAAGGGATTTTAAATTTCTCCGGGTGACGCACCGCCAAAAAAAGACCGATCAATAGACTGGCAATTCCCATACGCCAAGCAACAATTGACAGGGCCGGCAGTTGAATCAATGCACCCAAAATGGAGGTAAACCCAAAAAGGAATACAATTAAATGAAATTGAAGTAAACTCTTCTGTCTAGCGTTTTGCATAATTGAGCAGATACACGGCCAAGACCCCAAAAATCAACAATGGCAACCAAGCCGCTACCGCCGGATTAAAGTTTGACTTAACCACCATGACACTAAAAATTTTGTCAAAAAAGATAAACATAAAGCCAAGCGAAATCCCAATCGCCAGGTTGACACCCATCCCCCCCCGACGCTTAAACGACGACATGGCCACTGCAATGATGGTAAGGACAAAAGCCGACATGGGCAGGCTCCAGCGTTTGTGTCGCACCAACAAATGGGCATTGATGAGCTGAGACCCACTTTGGCGTTCTTTTTCGATAAAGCGATTGAGCTCGTGTAGATTTAGGGTTTCTGCCTTATAACTCTCCGGGGCTAAATCTTCGATTTTAAAATCAAACAGGGTGTCTTTACGCGATGACTTTTCCAAAAGGTCACGGTCTCCACGCACGCTTCTTTTTACATATTGAGACATTCTAAACACCGAATCATTTTCGATCCAGCGCAAACTGTTGGCCATGATTTTAAAGGTCATCACGCCCTCTTCAAAATGTTCTAAGGTAAAATTACTGGCCCGTTTACGCACCGGGTCGTAGTTGCTGACATAAATATATTCCTGGTCATTGATCTGTTTGTACAGCTCTTGGGTTTCGCGTTCTTTTTTCTTCGAGATGTATTTGTACTGAAACGCATTGAACCCCTCATTGGATTTGGGCACTACATACATCCCGGCAAAAAATGCCACCACCGCAATCATGCCCGCCGCCATCAGGTAGGGTTGTAGAAAACGTAAAAAAGACACCCCCGAACTCAAAATGGCGATGACCTCAGTATTGGACGCCAGTTTGGAGGTAAACCAAATCACAGCCAAAAACAAAAAAATAGGAAACAACAGATTGGCAAAGTACCAAGTAAAGTCGATATAATAGGCGACCAAATCGTCAAAAGGCACTTCTTTTTCTTTAAACTTATCAATCTTTTCGGCCACATCGACCATGATGCCTATGGGGATAAACAAAAACAACATCACCGCAAAGGTGCTGAGGTATCGGGTAATGATATAGCGGTCGATGAGTTTCATTTAGAGCCGTCGATCTAATTGGGCCACCATGTTGGTTTTCCAGGAGCTAAAGTCTCCTGCTAATATATGTTTTCTAGCTTCACGAACCAACCACAAGTAAAAGGATAAATTGTGTAGGGTAGCGATTTGCTTGCCTAGCATTTCGTTTACCGTAAACAGGTGTCTGAGATAGGCCTTGGAATAGGCCGTATCGACAAAACAATAGTTGGCTGGGTCGATGGGCGAAAAATCATTTTCCCATTTTTTGTTTTTGATATTGAGCGTTCCTTCGGCGGTAAAAAGCATGCCGTTACGGGCGTTACGCGTGGGCATGACACAGTCAAACATATCGACCCCTAGGGCTATATTTTCCAACAGGTTGACCGGCGTACCGACCCCCATCAAATAACGGGGTTTGTCCTGGGGCAACACCCCACAGACCACCTCGGTCATGGCATACATCTCCTCGGCAGGTTCTCCAACCGACAGTCCGCCTATGGCGTTGGCTGGGGCTTGTTTTTCAGCGATGTATTCGGCCGACTGCAAACGCAAGTCTTTATACACACTCCCCTGGACAATCGGAAGCAGTGTTTGGGTATATTCATAGGCAAAAGCCTCTTGCTGGTGTTGTTGGATACAACGGTCGAGCCAACGGTGGGTCCGATGCATAGAGTTTTTGGCATAGTTATAATCACAAGGATAGGGCGTACATTCGTCAAAAGCCATAATGATGTCTGCACCAATTTTTCGTTGTATAGACACCGCCTCTTCGGGGGTAAAAAAATGGTATGAACCGTCAATATGGGATTTAAACTTGACCCCCTCCTCTTTGATTTTTCGGTTGGCCGCCAACGAATAGACTTGATACCCCCCCGAATCGGTCAGTATAGGTTGGTCCCAGTTCATAAATCGGTGCAAGCCCCCAGCCTGTTGTAGAATTTCGGTGCCCGGACGTAGATACAAATGATAGGTATTGCCCAAGATAATATCGGGTTTGACATCGTTTTTAAGTTCCCGTTGGTGCACCCCTTTGACGGTAGCGGCCGTCCCGACCGGCATAAAAATGGGTGTCTGGATGGTCCCGTGGTCGGTGGTGATGGTTCCGGCGCGCGCCTGCGAATGAGTGTCGGTTCCCGAAAGTTCAAAAGTCATGTCTGTGCTTTGCGCAAAGATACCATTTCGGGGGGATTCCCCGGCTTTGCACAATTGTTAATTATTTTGGAAAAATCCTTTCCGCTTTGCGTTCCTCAATCCCGAGGCATGTTTATTTTTGTACAAATCATCGACTATGGCAGATTTGCAACACCTCCAAGCTACGGTTCAACAAATACGGCGTGACATCCTACGGATGGTACACAAAGTCAATTCGGGGCATCCCGGAGGCTCACTGGGCTGTACAGAATTTTTTGTCACCCTATTTAACGCCGTAATGGAGCGCAAACCGGGTTTTTCTATGGACGGCAAAGACGAAGATATTTTCTTTTTATCCAACGGACATATCTCCCCCGTTTTTTATGCCATCCTGGCGAGAGCGGGTTATTTTGAAGTCGATGAACTCAATACCTTTCGCCTACTCGATTCCCGTTTACAAGGGCATCCAACCACCCAAGAAGGACTACCGGGTGTACGGGTAGCCTCGGGTTCTTTGGGCCAAGGATTATCGGTAGCCGTGGGTGCCGCCCTGACCAAAAAACTCAACCGGGACAACAAACTGGTCTATGCCCTGCTTGGAGACGGTGAATTGCAAGAAGGACAAAATTGGGAAGCGATGATGTATGCAGCCGCCAAGGGTGTGGATAACCTGATTGCTACCGTTGACCTAAACGGTAAACAAATCGACGGAAGCACCGACGAAGTATTGGCCCTGGGCGATGTAAAGCAAAAATTTGAAGCCTTTGGTTGGACCACCTTCCAACTCGAAGCAGGCAACGATATTGCCGCCCTGCTCCAACAGTTTAAAACCGCCAAAAAGGCCTGTCACCAAGGCAAGCCTGTCGCCATACTCATGAAAACCGAAATGGGCAACGGGGTCGATTTTATGATGCATACCCATTCCTGGCACGGTAAGGCCCCCAACGACGAACAACTGGAAGCTGCCCTTGCGCAAAATCCCGAAACTTTAGGAGACTATTAATCACACAACTATGAATCCATACACCAACCAAGGGAGTCAAGATACCCGTTCGGGCTTTGGCGCCGGACTGACCGAACTCGGTAAAACCAACCCTGATGTCGTCGCCCTTTGTGCCGACCTGATCGGTTCTTTAAAAATGGACGATTTTAAGGCCAACCATCCCGAACGCTTTTTTCAGGTGGGCATCGCCGAAGCCAATATGATGGGCATAGCCGCTGGGATGACCATCGGTGGAAAAATTCCCTTTACCGGAACCTTTGCCAATTTCTCTACCGGCCGGGTGTATGATCAAATTCGCCAGTCGATTGCCTATTCGGGTAAAAACGTAAAAATATGCGCCTCTCACGCCGGGCTTACCCTGGGCGAAGACGGGGCTACCCATCAGATTTTGGAAGACATCGGGCTGATGAAAATGCTCCCGGGCATGACCGTGATCAATCCCTGTGACTTTAACCAAACCAAGGCCGCGACCATCGCTATTGCCGAGCACCAAGGCCCGGTTTACCTGCGTTTTGGCCGACCCAAGGTCCCCAACTTTACCCCGGCCGATACCCCTTTTGAAATTGGTAAAGGACTCGTCCTTAGACCCGGAAAAGATGTGACCCTGGTCGCCACCGGACACCTGGTTTGGGAAGCCCTAGAAGCCGCCGCTAACCTAGCGCAAGAGGGCATCGATGCTGAAGTCATCAACATCCACACCATCAAGCCCCTGGACGATGCCCTGATTTTGCAATCGGTTGCCAAAACCGGTTGTATCGTCACCGCCGAAGAACACAACTTTTTGGGCGGACTGGGCGAAAGCGTGGCCCGAGTATTGGCCCAACAGGCCCCTACCCCCATGGAAATGGTCGCCACCCAAGACACCTTTGGCGAATCAGGTACACCCGTGCAATTGATGGCCAAATACGGCCTGGACCAAACTGCTATTGCTGAAAAAGCACGAAAAGTACTGCAACGTAAATCCTAAACCTTCCTCCTATGAAAAAGTCCCTCTTATTCACCGCCTGTTTCCTTTTTACGGCCCTAGCGGCCCAGGCCCAGTTTGAGTTTGGCCTTAAAGCCGGACTCAATTCCAACGCCACCGGAAACATCAAGAATGCCCAAAACGAAATCCAATCGCTGTCCAAAAGCAGTAACGGCTATTTTGTTGGGGGCTACCTCCAAGCCAAAATCGCCATACTCTATCTACGGCCCGAACTGCAGTTGGCCAAATACAAAAGCAGCTATGAGGCCTCCGAGTATGAAACCACCAAATTGGAAGCCCCGATTTCTCTGGGCTATGTGGTCCTCCCTGGATTGAGTGTATTTGCCGGGCCGAGTTTCCACTATATCATGGACCAAAAAAGTAGTTTGCAACTGGGCGACCTGACCACCAAAAGCACGGTTGGCATGCACTTGGGTACGCGACTCAATTTGGGTCCTGTGGGCATCAGCCTTCGTTTTGAACGCAGTTTGACCCCCAATACGGTTGACCTGCTTAACGCAGGGGCTTTGGTGGGCGACCGACTGGACACCCGCAGCAGCGTGTGGGCGCTGGGCCTTTCTTATAAATTAGCAGATTAGACCGTCTCGTCTAGGTAATCGGGAATCCCGTCGTTGTTACTATCGTCCGGGATGCCATCGTTATTGGTGTCGTATTCATCAATGGTAAGCACACCATCGTTGTCATCATCCCGATCGTACATATTGGCGGTGCCGTCTTCATCGGTATCATCGTTAAAAGGATTGCCATCGCCATCCAAATCTTCCAACATAGAGGGAATACCGTCCCCGTCATGGTCAGCGGTATTAAAGGTATAGAGGGAAATTCTAAAAATCAAAGGCGCGTATTGGGGAACCAAACCCTGGGCACGGTCAAAATAGCCCAAGCCCGAAGGCATAAAAATGATGCCCTGTCCAAAATCATAAAACTCAAAAATACCATCGTTGTTGACCGTATAACTCCCCGCTTTGATATGGGGAACCCCCTCACGGAAGCCGGTAACCACCGAGGTAAGGTCAAACCAAATGGGGGTTTCGCGTTTGTCAAAAGACGTACCGTCCAACAGGTTACCGCTATAGCGGATATAGGTCGAATCGACCTTGGTGGGGTTTTCGCCCCGGCCTTCACGGGCGACCAAATAATACATTTTATGGGGGATGGTTTCACCTTGGTAGGTTACATCGACCCACTGCGAAACCACTTGATCGATGAGTGGGGTTTTGTTGCTGTTGTCCCCGGCTATCGTATCTAGGGTGATGCGAAGGCTGTAGTCTTCGGGGGCGGCTTCAAAATCTTCGTAGTTGTAAAAATGCGTTTGCAAATAGGCCTGCAAATCCGACTCATCGGTTACCAACTGCTCCCGGGGATCACGGCGCTCTTCGCCACTGTCTTTTTTACAGGCTCCCAACAGCACCAATAGCCCCAAAGTGAGGACTACAAAGGTACGGATACGGGTGTTGAGGACGAAAGTAGGGTGTATCAACATAGGGTTTTACTACGGTATGGGCCAATTTTTTAAACCGCCGCAAGATACGATTTTACTTTCTTTTAAAAGTTGATTTTAATAAAGTTTTAAACATCTCCCCTTTAGCACATGACCAGGGCCATGCCTCCTTTTTAAGCCCTAATCGTCTTTTATACAGCGGATGGGAAAACCTGTGGTTGTATTTATAGATGCAGTTGATGCCGTTGAACAAACCGTTTTTACCGAACAATGGCAAGTTGACGAATACGACCCTTCGTGTCGAAGAATCATTGTAAAAAAGAGGTTTCGGGTCTATTATAAGGTAGTTGATGAAATGGTTTGGGTAACGCGTGTGTACCCTACTCGGAAAAATCCCGAAGTTATTTTGCATTAATAAAAAGTTGGGCGTGTCGTTGTCCTACGTGTACAAGGTGGTCTTAGTATCGTTGGTGGATGTCTCAGGCCTAAAGAATTTAATATCTTAGCAATCTGGCAGAAGCCGGTCAAAAAATAGGCCATGCGTATCGATCAATTGTTATGGTGTTTACGGTATTATAAGTCACGGGCGCAGGCCAACCAGGCTTGCCGTAAAGGGGCGGTCAAAATCAACGACCAAACCGTCAAGCCCTCGCGGGAGGTGATTCCTACCGACCGGGTGGCGGTACTAAAAAACCAGCTGTGGTATCGCTTTACCCTGTTAGATGTACCCAAAACCCGTATGGCGGCCAAACTGGTGGACATCTACCGTATGGACACCACCCCCAGCGATGCGCTTACCCATCAAGAGATGCAAGACCAGGCTTGGGTCAAGGGACGCGACAAAGGCCTGGGCCGACCCACCAAAAAAGACCGACGGGCCATGGACGATTTTCAAGAAGAAAGCACCCAAACACCCGACCCCCCCACTGAAGAATAAAACTAGTTGTATCTTTGTCCTATGCGTGCCGAAAACCATCAAATACTCGATGCCGAAGCGATTGCCAGTTGCAGTCGACGGATGGCTTTTCAAATCTATGAAGCCAACCTCCACGAAACCCAGCTTGTGGTTTTTGGCATTGCCCAAAAAGGGATGGCCTTTGCCCAACTGCTGGTCGATGAACTGCAGAGTATAGCGCCTTTTGAGATTCTACTGGTCGCTCTAGACCTGGACAAAAGCCAACCCCAAGGAAGCATCCGCACCAGTGTGGAGCCCGCCCGTTGGGCCAACCAATCGGTGGTGGTGGTGGACGATGTCCTCAACACGGGCAAAACCCTGATGTATGCGGTAAACTTTATTTTGCAAACGCCCCTAAAACAAATCAAAACCGCGGTGCTGGTGAACCGTAACCATAAAAAATACCCGATCAAAGGCGATTTTAAAGGCATCTCACTATCGACCTCCCTTAAAGAGCATATCGAGGTATCGTTTGAGGGGGAAAATATCGGGGCGTATTTAAGCTAATTCAGCCAGAATTTTTTGAACCACCGCTTCGGGCGAAGCCTCACCCAAGGCCAACTCAAGGGTTGCTTTTTTGTAATAGGGTGTTCGCTCAAACAAATGCTTACCGACAAATTCCAGCAGTTGGGAATGCTGCGCTATATCAGCAATAAGAGGGCGGTGGGCACGTTCTTTAAACAGGCGGTCGGTCAGGGTTCCCAAGGGCAGCTGTAAGTAAATGGATAAAAGGCCGGGGGTTCGGCTTAGGGTATCCATATGGTCGTAATAACAAGGGGTGCCTCCGCCCAGGGCGAGGACCATGGCTTGGGGTTGGGCCAGGGTTTTTTCAAAAAGCTGGTGTTCGAGGGCGCGGAATTTGAGTTCGCCCTGCTTTTGGAAATAGGTCGATATGGGTCCACCGATTTCCTCCTCGATCAATTGGTCGAGGTCGTAAAAGGGAATTTGAAGGTTTTGGGCCAGCAATTTACCCACGGTGGATTTGCCGCATCCCATATACCCCAACAAGACAATTTTCTGATATTTCATGGCCGCTAAACGGGCCAAATTTATAATATTTTAGGGTTGAAATCTAAATATTAGATGCTATATTTGCAGCCTCAAAGTTCGATCCGATAGCTCAGCTGGCAGAGCATCTCCCTTTTAAGGAGAGGGTCCTGGGTTCGAGCCCCAGTCGGATCACTTTTTGACCTGGTAGCTCAGTTGGTAGAGCATCTCCCTTTTAAGGAGAGGGTCCTGGGTTCGAGCCCCAGCCAGGTCACACTTGCGCACGTGGCGGAATTGGTAGACGCGCTAGGTTGAGGGCCTAGTGGGAGTTAAATCCCGTGGAAGTTCGAGTCTTCTCGTGCGCACTTTCTAAAATTTTTTTGTTTACCCTTTTCGGCTTGTTGTATTTTTTTTAACTATATTTGTTTAAGCTTTTGCGTAGCAGTATTAGACAATGAAAAGGATTAAAAGCACTTTCTCGATCAAGAACCTCGAGAATATCTCGGGGATTAAGTCGCATACGATTAGGATCTGGGAAAAGCGCTATGATTTATTGCAACCCGAACGCACGGATACCAACATCCGGCGCTATAGCCTTTCTAGCCTCCAAAAGCTGCTCAATGTCACCTTGTTGTATAACCACGGATTGAAGATTTCGAAAATCGCCAAATTGGACGAGGCCGAAATTCCGATGTTGGTGCGTGAAATTGCACTAAAGTCGACTTCCGAACAAGTGTCGATCAATGCCTTTAAATTATCGATGGTCAATTTTGACAGTGTGTTGTTTGATGTGACCTATGACGAAATATTGTCCCGAACAGATTTTCATTATGCCTTTACCCGGATCTTTTTGCCCTTGATGAGCGAATTGGGAATACTTTGGCAAACCGGTGCTATCAGCCCATCGCATGAGCATTTTATCACCAATTTGGTCAAGCAAAAAATCCACGTTCAGACAGAAATTCTTCAACGAAAACAAGACCCCAAGGACAACAAAAACATTTTTGTATTGTTTTTGCCCGAGAATGAAATTCACGAGTTGGTCATTTTATACCTCAATTACTACATCCTGACCCAAGGATATAAGACCATCTTTTTGGGGCAGTCGATTACCACCGATAGCCTCGAGACGATTTTGACCTACAGCACCCAAATGAAGTTTGTCACCTACCTGACTGTGGAACCCAACCAAGATGAGATTGACGACTACTTTAAAAAGTTCCACGACTTGATTTTAGAAAACAGCGATGCTGAACTCGCCATATTGGGCCCACAGCAAGTTCAACTCAACATGAGTAAGCTCTCTCCGCAAATCAAAACCTTTAGAACCATGGAAGCTTTTGTAGAAGCTTACTTCCGTGCACGGGTTTTTGTTTAGCCTTTTTTATTTTCGTCTAAAATTTTATTACTTTTATTAAACTAGATTAAAGTAAAAAATTGTTTATGAAAATATTGTTTGATAACGTATCTGAAGCCTGTAGTAAAATGGTTACCCAGCGGTACAGCACATCCTTTTCGATGGCGACTAACCTGTTGGGCAGTTCGATTCGCTCGGACATTTACAACATTTACGGCTTTGTGCGCTTTGCCGATGAAATCGTGGATACGTTTCACGAATACCCCAAAAGGACTTTGTTAGAACGCTTTGAGCAAGACCTTAATTATGCGTTGGAAGAGCGGATAAGCTTAAATCCAATCTTAAACGCTTTTCAAAAAACGGTACACGAAAACAACATCGACAAGGCCTTGATCGATGCATTTATGCAAAGCATGCGTTGGGATTTGGACAAAGAGGTGTATGCCTCGCAGGAAGAATACCTGGCCTATATTTATGGATCGGCCGACGTGGTGGGCCTAATGTGCCTAAAGGTTTTTGTCAAGGGTGATGAACAAAAATATCAGGCATTAAAGCCGGCGGCCATGGCTTTGGGTTCGGCCTTTCAAAAGGTCAATTTTCTCAGAGACCTGAATGCCGATTTTGATTTGCTAAACCGTAGTTATTTTCCCGGAACCGACCTCAATGAGTTTAACGAAGCGTCCAAAGCACGTATCATCGAAGAAATCGAAGCAGATTTTAAAAAGGCGTTGCCCGGGATTTTTAATTTGCCCAGCGAGGCGAAGTTTGGTGTTTATACCGCTTACAAATATTATTTTAAGTTGCTGAGTAAACTCAAAAACACGCCCTCACGCAACATCAAAAACACCCGTATCCGGGTGCCCAATTACCAAAAAATGGGCGTTTTGGCCCAATCCTATGTCAAATTCCGTTTGAATTTATTATAAAATGCATACCCTAGTTCTTATCCTTATTTTTTTGGCCACTTTTGTTTTTATGGAAGGCGTAGCCTGGTTTAGTCACAAATACATCATGCACGGTTTTTTGTGGGTGCTGCATAAAGATCACCACAAAAAAGACCATACATCGTGGTTTGAGCGCAACGATTTCTTTTTTGTGTTTTATGCGCTGGTCAGTGCTGTTTTTGTCGTACTATGGGGCCAAGGATTTTGGCCGGGCTTGGCCATTGCCTTAGGAATTTTTGCTTATGGGTTCACCTATTTTATGGTGCATGATATCTTTATTCACCAACGGTTTAAGCTGTTTAGAAATGCAGATAGCCGCTATGCACGGGGTATTCGTCGTGCGCATAAAATGCACCATAAAAACATTCACAAAGAAGAGGGGGAGTGTTTTGGGATGCTTTGGGTTCCCCGAAAATACTTTAAGTAAAATCAGTCGGTGACTTTGAGCCAATTGTTGGCAAAGTCGCAATAGCGCGAATCCTTGTTGACGTTGACATAGGTCTCCTCAATTTTTTCACGAATCCACTTTTGAATCGCTTTTAACTTTTTGTCCTTTAGGGCCAATTCTTTGATTTTGGTGTAGTCTTTAAGGAAATCGGCCGTGTGTTCTTCAAAGCGGTTAGTCACCTTGAGAATTTTGTATTTCTGTGCTCCAGATTGTTCTTCTTCGAGCAGGGGTTTAGAAATTTCGTTGTCTTCCAAATAGCGGATTTGGTTGTAGAGTACCGGGTCGATTTTGGTCAATTCAAAACGGGTGTCTCCGGTGGCTGGATTGACCAATACCCCACCATTGAGCCGGGTTTCTTTTTCGGTTGAAAACTGCAAAGCAGCTTCTTCAAAACTGATCTCGTTGTCCACAATGCGCTGGCGCAGGGTGTCTAACAATTCTTTGGAGTCACGCAATTGCGTTTCTTCAACCCGTGGAATCAAAAGGATATGGCGGACATCTACTTCCTGCCCTCTGATTTTTTCGACCTGTAAAATATGCCAACCAAAATCGGTTTTAAAGGGATCCGAAATTTCTCCTTCTTGCAGGCTAAAGGCCATATCGCGAAACTCTTTGGCCATACGTGGTCGCTTGCGGTACAGGGTATATTTGCCCCCTTTGGAACGCGAACCGGGGTCCTGGGAATACAAAATTGCTTTGGAAGAAAAACTCAAGCCCTTTTCCAATACATCGGTACGCATGGCTTTGAGTTGGTTGATGATTCGCTCTTCTTCGGTTTTGGAAACTTGAGGAGCGATGACGATCTGGGCAATTTCTAGTTCGGTGCCAAAAACCGGCAGGTCATAACTGGGGATGCTTTCAAAAAACAAACGGACTTCCTCGGGGGTGACTTCGACATTACTGACGATTTCTTCCTGCATCAATGCCGCGAGTTTTTGGGTTTTGTTGATTTCAAACAACTCCTCTCTAAAACTCATCTGGTCAGGTTTGTTGTAAAACTCCAAAACCTTTTCCATGCTACCTATTTGCTCAATAAAGTACTCGATACTTTGATCGACATAGTCGTAAATTTCCTGATCGCTGACCTCCAAGCTGTCCTGGATAGCGTGGTGGGCATAGAGTTTGTCTTCCATAAGCTTGCCCAACAATTCACAACGGCTGACATTGTTGGTCGAAATTCCCTGGGATTGCATTTCCATGATGGTTTTATCGATGTCTGAGTCGAGGATAACAAAATCACCCACCACCGAGGCAACACCATCAATTTTTACTCGTTGGGCTTGTTGCGCATAACTCCCCAGTAGCCCGGAGAAAAAGAGTATTAAAAGGAGTGATTTATTGATAAAATTCCACTTTTTTCGTTTGGATAGCATCTTGTATAATTTCGTTATCAAATTGACGTAAAAAAGCCAGTTTTCGCTGGTTAAGTATGATGTTTTTTAAGGTGTTGGACACATACGAATAAGGTGCAGTATCGCCTTGGTCCAACAAATCCTTAACGAATAACAAATATACCTCTAAACTGTCCCTAATCTCAAAAAAATGTGATTTTTTTAAATAGCGTGTCAATCGCTTGGCCTCGTCAAAATTGAGCTGTTCCCGCAGTTTATCCTGGGGCTGCCAAAGGCTGTCATTGAGTTGAAAGTCGGCAAACTGAAAGGAGAGTGAATCCAAATTGACCCGGTCTATAGAGTCGAACCTACGCAAGCTGCGGCGCAGCTGATTGAGTTCGACATTTTCGAGGGGGACCTTGATCAGTCGGTACTGGCACAACGGTTCTTTAAGGGTAAAAACTGCTTGATTTTGGGTATAAAACTCCCGGAGTTGCGTTTCAGGAACCAGGGTATCCAAACGACGTGTAATGAGGTTTTCTTTATAGGTTTGGGCATAGAGATCAACCCGGTATTGATCGATCAGCGCGTCTAACTGCGCTCTTTTTTCAGGACTGGTGTTGATGGTGGACAGTTCGTACAACAATTTTTTGCGGGCCCAATTGCTGATATAGGCTTGGGCTTTTATGGTACTGTCTTGAGGGCTATTATAACTGCCGATGGCCTCACGCAATTCAGAAGCGTATAAAAAAGCATTTTCTACACGGGCCACCGGACGATCGGTAACAGTTTGTAAATTGTCGCATTGAATAAAAAAGAAACTCAATCCGACCACAAAAAGTAGGTATCTGCTGTGGGCAGGAAATTTTTGCCAGTGCATCGTAAAAAGCTTAAAATATTGTATCAATTGTTAATATTCGTTTAATAAATCCTACTGTTATTTTATAACTAATTGTTTTTAAGTAATTTAAATTGTTAATAAAATTTTTCAGTTATTAAAAATTAAAGTAAATTGCGATAAGAAATAGTTGTTTTGAGACCGTCTATTGGCCTTTTATATTGTCTTTTATTTCTTTCCCCACCCCTTGGGGCTAGGCATTTACCCGCTAAAAATAATCAAAATTTAGTTTTTGTCTTCCAGTCCAAACCGCAAATTGTTTACCAAAACAACCATTTGGTTTTTGAAGGTTTGCAAGGTCTGGGCCGTGTTGAAGTCTATACGTTGATCGGGAACAAGGTCGCAGATTTTGACCGTGTCGATTTGCAAAATGCCGTGCTTCAGCTCACCCTGATTCCCAACAATTTGTATATCGTTAGGGTTCTTCACGACGATGGCCGTGTACATACCTTTAAACTTCGTGCGTCCTAGCGATTAGCGACTGTAATTGGGTGCTTCTTTGGTAATGTGGATGTTGTGTGGATGACTTTCACGAATACCGGATGCTGTTAGGGTAACAAAACGTCCTTTTTCTTTAAGATCAGCTATGGTGGGTGTCCCGCAGTAGCCCATACCGGCTCGGAGCCCTCCGACAAACTGATGAATACTTTCTTCAAGCAGTCCTTTATAGGGAACACGACCAACAATTCCTTCGGGAACCAGTTTTTTGATATCGTCCTCTACATCCTGAAAATAGCGGTCTTTAGAGCCTTTTTCCATGGCTTCGAGTGACCCCATTCCACGGTAGGTTTTAAATTTTCTCCCTTCATAAATCACCGTTTCTCCGGGAGATTCTTGGGTGCCAGCCAATAGGGAACCGAGCATGACAGCATCGGCACCCGCCGCTATGGCTTTGGGAATATCCCCTGTGTAACGGATTCCACCGTCGGCGATAACGGGCACCCCCGATCCTTTGATGGCTTGGGCCACTTCTAAGATGGCTGAGAGCTGTGGAAAACCGACTCCGGCAATTACCCGTGTAGTGCAAATCGACCCTGGGCCTATACCCACTTTGACCGCATCTGCACCCAAATCGACCAGGTATTTGGCGGCTTCGGCTGTGGCGATATTCCCCACCACTACATCGAGATTGGGAAAATGCTTTTTGATGGTATCCAAAGCTGCGGCTACCCCTTTGGAGTGTCCATGGGCTGTGTCAATCACTACAGCGTCCACATCGGCCTTGACAAGGGCCTGGGCGCGCTCCAATATATCAGAGGTAATGCCCAGGGCAGCGGCTACTCGAAGACGACCGTATTGGTCTTTGTTGGCTATGGGCTTTTTACTGTGCTTGGTGATGTCTCTAAACGTAATCAAACCAACGAGGTTGTTCTGTTCATCGATTACCGGTAGTTTTTCGATTTTGTGCGCCTGTAGAATTTCTTCGGCTTCGGGCATGGAAATCCCCGCTTTTACGGTGATTAATTTTTTGGAAGTCATCACTTCGGTGATGGGTCGGGCATTGTTTCGTTCAAAACGAAGGTCTCGGTTGGTGACGATTCCTGCGAGTTGGTTTTTGGCATCGACAATGGGTATTCCCCCTATGCGGTGTAAGGCCATACTCTGTTTGGCATCGCCTACGGTGGAGGATAAGGGCAGGATAACAGGATCCATGATCATCCCAGATTCTGACCGTTTGACGGTACGTACCTTTTCGGCTTGGGTCTTGATCGACATGTTTTTGTGTAACACGCCTATACCCCCTTCCCGCGCCATAGCAATCGCCATTTTACTTTCGGTTACCGTGTCCATCGCCGCGGAGATAATGGGTACGTTGAGCTTAATGTTTCTAGAAAATTTACTCTCAATAACGACCTCCCGTGGGAGGATCTCAGAGTAAGCAGGGGTCAACAGCACGTCGTCGTAGGTAAGCCCTTGTCCGAAAAATTTAGATGAATCCATGTGCAATTCGCTTGTAATTGCATGCAAATATACGTAATTATATCCGATAATATATCGCTAGTTAGGTCCCCAAAGTTCATAGAGAACTGCCGCTACTCCCAAGACATAGGCCAGGGTCATGAGGATACCCGAAACCATGACGATATAGGTCCAGACTACACTGCCCATCCACACCCCCACCAGACCGCCAAAGGTGCATAAAATGGAGATAAAAGGCTCGATGGTCAACACCGCCTTCCAAAGTATCGGTAAGCGGGTTAGCCACACCAATACCCCCAAAAACATAAAAATAAAACCAACCGATAATACGTGGGTATGGATGATGGTCAGCATTTCACGGGGGCTTTTTTCAAACTTCAATACCCGGGCATCGGCTTGGTCTTCGTTTCCTAAGTAGTTTTCTGCAATCCCTTTGGGTGTGGTACTATCGGTATGCGACACAAAAGAAATTCCTGTAAAATAACCCACACTCAATACCAGTAAAAATGCTGATAAAAAATATTTGATCTCCCGAGGCAGGCTATGTAGGGAAAATCCTTCAATGCGCATCGGTCGGAGAGATTAAGTGGGTTTCTATGTAGTCAAAAACCGTGTTGATCGATTGCGTCATGGAGCGCACCGAAATCGTAGCGCCGGAAATCCCACTGATGTTGTCACCGGTCTTGAACTGGGTCGCCAAAGGCTGATCGTAAAACTGCGCCAACCAGCGTTTACTGGCAATTTCGCCTCCATAATCCTCACGGTAAACAAGGATTTTAGATTTTTTTAAAATAAAGTTTTTATCCAAAATCAGGAGGTAGTCAAAGGTATCGGTTCGGCTTGGTGCCACCCCATAAAAGGCATAGCCCAGGGAGGTGTCAGCGCTGTTGATTTTAAAAAAGCGTCCTTTGAGCAAAAAAGGCGAGGTCCACTCGGTTTCCAAGGCGGGAACCAAGGTCTCTAAATCATCGGAAGCAGGATATTGTTTGGCCACTTCTTTTTGTATTTTTTTAAGGATAAATTGAGGCAAAGGCTCGGACTCTTCTATGTTTCCTTGAGGAAACGGAAGTAAAAAAAAGATAAATAGCAACAAACGCATCATAGACAAATATTAATAGACTAGAACCACACCCCTAGCCCAATATTAAATTGGGATAGTTCGTTTTTCTTTTGATAATCCATTTTAAAAACACTTCCTTGAGAAAGGTGATAACTCCACCCCACCGTCCATTCTTTACGGTGAAAGTCTGGGTTGGGCGACAAACTGCCCGCAACTTGATGATGGGTGTTGTAGTTTTCATAGCGGACAAACGTTACCCAACGTTGCCGTGCCGACAAGGGCAACAAATTATACGCCATCTCCGTATAATAGCCGTGAAGGGCACTACCCAAATCACGACCGGTCTGCACATTATAGGCTTCGGTATCGGTCAATTGGGCATAGATCCATTGTCCACGGGCCGACCACTTTTTTTGGCTATACCGAAGATCGGTACCCAACATACGAACGCCCACCACGGTTCCCAGTTTTGGCGCATCCCCTACCGCTTGCGTTCTCCCGGCATAAGCCGATAAGCCCAAACGCAAAGCGGGGATTCCGTAATAATCCAACTTGGCGGAACAATTCAACTGGTCAAAGGTCGATTGTGCGCCTTTTTGCCTCCCAGAACGCAAGCCATTCGATCCTTTTAGTTTTCCTTCCACTTCGTCGTGGGACAAAAAACCGTTGAATATATAGGCCTGGTAGCGCAAAGACAAAGCATCCATTCGACCGGCCACGCCCATTCCCATCTCACGCCAAGTGGTGGGTACGATTTTATTGTCCAAACTTGGTCGCTCAACACCGTTAAAGGTAGTCGGTTCGTGGTATTCATTGATGATTCCCATGGGCACTAGCATCAATCCACCCCGAAGGTTCAATCCGTTGGATACCGCATAATTGACAAAGGCTTGTTCGACATAGACTTCTTTAACATGCTCGTATTCGATTTCAGTAACAAATTGAACCCGCTCGTCAAATTTGTACCCAAACAACAAAACCAAGCGTTGAATATCCATTTTACCATCACCGGTATTGGGCTGGTTATAGGTCGCTTCTGCATAGCCCCCCAGAGTTACGCCCGTGGGTATTCCCTGTAGGTTTTGCAAGATTCGTTGGTACCCATTGATTTGCAATTGAATACTATCCGATAGGCTAAGGTAGGGGGGGGTACTGTTCTGTGCCTTTATAGACCAACCAGCCAGTAAAACCCAAAAGAAAAGGGCAATTTTTTTCATTTATTTAGATTGAATAAAAATTATAAATGCAAATATATACACCCTAGACTTGCTAGACAAGTCTATTTAGAATTAATTTAAATAAAAAACGTTATGTGACTGATTATAGGCGATTTCAAAGTGCAGGGGGTGAATTCCGGTTGCTCTTTTTTGGGTGAGAAAATAGGAAATCAATTTTTCGGTTGGCATATTTCCGACCAGTTCATCTTTGGCCATAGGGCAACCGCCATGTCCCTTGATGGCACCGTCAAAACGGGTACATCCTGCACGGAAGGCTGCGTCGACCTTTTCATGCCAAGCCGTATAGACCGTATGGAAATGAGCGCCAAATTCGATATGGGAAAAACGAGGAATCAAAGTGGAAAACACCGCACGGATATCATCCTGTGAAGCAGTCCCAACCGTATCCGAAAGGGAGATAATCGGAAGGTCTAAGGCAGCCAATTTATAGATCCATTCTTCGACAATTTCGGGGCTCCAGGGGTCACCATAAGGATTTCCAAAACCCATGGACAGGTACACGATCAATTGTTTGTTATGGGCCAGGGCCTTTTCTTGTATCTGCTGCAAGAGGGTATAGGAATCGTCAATGGTCTTGTGGGTATTCCGCATTTGAAAGTTTTCGGAGATCGAAAAGGGAAAACCCAAATAATCCACCTGGGGAAAACTGCACGCAGTCTCCGCTCCCCGGAGGTTGGCCACAATAACCGATAAACGGGTGTTGGTCTCACCTAGATCAAGCCCTTGCAATACTTCTGCCGTATCTGCCATTTGAGGAATAGCCTTGGGGGAAACAAAGCTACCGCAATCCAAGGTATGAAAACCCACCCGTAACAATTGTTGTAAATAGGCTATTTTGGTTGGGGTAGGAATCCAATTTTTAATGCCTTGCATGGCATCTCTGGGGCATTCGATGAGTTGGATGGGCTTCACCCTTCAAAATTACGAATTTGCTTGTAAAAGCAGATAACCGGCCAACAAGAATAGTACAGTTGGTGAAATGTAGCGAATCGGAAAATGCTTAGCCCCGGGTCCTTTGTGCAACCAACGACTCAATCGTGCGCCCAACAATGCAACCCCAGTAAACACCACTAAAGAAATCAGCATAAACAACATACCCATAAGTCCAAATTGCTTTTGAATTGACCAGCTTTGGTGAAAGAGAAAACCCGGAAAAAAAGCCAAAAAAAACAAACTTACTTTCGGGTTTAGCAAATTCATCACTACCCCACGCTTATAGTCTTTGCTCCATCCCTCGGTTACCTTAACCGTAGGAGATCCCGCGGATTTTTGACCAAAACCTCGAATCGCTAAATAAAAAAGGTAGGTGGCACCTAGATAGATCAAACCGGTTTTGAATTGTGGAAAACGCTTGAGTATTTCGGCCAGCCCAACGATAACCAGAGCCGTATGCACCAGCAGACCACTGACCAAACCCAAGGCCGTGGCTATGGCCGCAGCAATTCCCCGTGACACCGATAGCGATAATACATAAAGCAAGTCAGGTCCTGGGGCCAATGCCAGAAGAAAAACCGCCAACATATAACTTTGGAGTATGTCCGTATTCATTGCGATGCAAATTCAAAAGCTGCTTACAATAATAACGTATATTTGCAAACCACGAAAAGATTGCATGATGATAGAACGACTTGAAAAAGAAATCCAGCCCCTTAAACAACAACTCATTTCACATCCCCTTTACCGACAGCTACAAACCGTTGAAGATTTACGGGTGTTTATGGAAATACACGTCTATGCCGTGTGGGATTTTATGTCGTTGGTCAAAAAACTTCAACTTTTATTGACCCACACTAGCCTACCCTGGGTACCGAGTCGCTATCCCGAGGCAGGCCGGCTGATCAATGAAATTGTTTGGGGCGAAGAGACAGACCTCAATCAAAATCAGCAAGCCATGAGTCATTTTGAAATGTACCTTGAGGCGATGCAAGCCATCGGTGCAGACACCCAAACCATCCGGAAGCACGTCCAACAGTGGGCCCAATCCGACCAACTTTTGGACGATATCCAAGCGGCAGCTCTCCCAGAGGCCGTCCACTCTTTTTTACATTTTACCTTTTCGACCATTCACACCGACCAAGCCCATATCATTGCTTCGGTCTTTACCTTTGGACGGGAAGACCTGATTCCCGATATGTTTATCGAAATTCTTAAAGAACTCAAGGCCGAGGCCGGTACAGCCCTAGACCCCTTGATATATTATTTCGAACGACATATCGAAGTAGACTGTGATCAACACGGTCCGATGGCCTTACGGATGATGAAATCCCTTTGTGGAGAAGATCCCCAAAAGTGGAACGAGGCAATTGAAGCCGCCCAAGAAGGCTTGCAAAAACGTATCGCGCTTTGGGACGCCATCCAAAAAAGGTTGACAAATCCCGTCTTGCAATAATTGCCGATTCCTAGGATTGATTATCTTAGTAGTCAATCAAAAATACAGACTATGTTACGATCCTATTTAGGACTTGGCCTGGCTTTATTAAGCCTTAATCTCTATGGGCAAGACCGCGCCAGTATATATGCGGCGACGATTCAAGAAAATGAACTTATGGAACTCCTTTATGTTTACGCTTCCGATTATTTCTCCGGAAGAGAAACCGGGACCGAAGGACAAAAAATTGCCGTTGATTTTCTTAAAACCTTTTACAAAAGACAGGGAATAGCCCCAGCAGAAGGAACCACCGATTATTTTCAAAAAATGAGCCTAAACATCAAGGGCACCACCATTAACACCGAAAATGTGGTAGCCATTATTCCAGGCTCCGAAAAACCGGAAGAATACATCATCATTTCTTCTCACCTAGATCATGTGGGTACCAAAGATGGCGCTATCTATAATGGGGCCGACGACGACGGCTCAGGCACCGTTGCCCTAATGGAAATCGCCGAAGCCTTTAAAAAAGCCGAACAAGAAGGCTTTGGACCCAAAAGATCTGTGGTTTTTATCCACCTAACCGGTGAAGAAAAAGGGCTGTTGGGGTCCAAGTATTATTCAGAAAACCCCCTCTACCCCATCGCCAACACCGTGGCCAATCTCAACATCGACATGGTGGGTCGCCTGGACCCCAAAAGGGAAAACCCCAACCCCAATTATGTGTACCTAATCGGTAGTGACCGACTTAGCCAGGAATTACACGACCTTTCTGAAGCGGTAAACACAAAATACACCCAGTTGGAATTGGATTATACCTTCAATGCCGAAGACGATCCAAACCGTTTTTATTTTAGAAGTGATCATTACAATTTTGCCAAAAAAAACATACCGATCATTTTTTACTTTAATGGCACCCACGCAGACTACCACAAACCCACCGATACGGCAGATAAAATCAATTACCCCGTTTTGGCCAAGCGCACCAAATTGATTTTCCATACGGCCTGGGAACTTGCCGACCGCGAGGCACGTATTCAACTTAAATAAAGTAGCATGCTTAAAAAAATATACCTTACACTAACTTTCTTAAGCGGGCTACTGCTCTGTGCACAAGAGCAAGTTAATGATGATGTTGTTTACCCAGGCAGTGAACAAACAGACAGCATTGCAACACCGGTTCACAACTTTCGATTGGGTGTCAAGCTAGGCATACCCAATATCGCGGGGGCCAACGCAGAATTTATACTTCCTATACTGAACAATCATTGGGGCGTTTATGCTGACCTCAGCGGTTTCAGTATCAAACCAGAAGAAACCATTCGGACGACGCTTAATTACCGTGAATACGGACTCAATTATTACTTAGGTACACAGGGAAATGGGCTTTATTTTTCAGTGGGGGCTGGGCAGTTGCAAACTGAATTAGACTTTGAAGACGTAGCACTGGACAATGGGCAAACCGGCCGTGGCCGTGCAGAAGTCAACCTATCCACCCAAAACCTAAAGCTTGGGGTCAAATCCAAAGGACGCTTGTATTTTCGATTTGAACTCGGCTATGGCCTCGGAAGCATGCCCGAATCGGTCACTTTTGTCGCAACAACTTCATCGGGTGGACAACAATCCACCACCGAAGATATCCCGGAGCTACCTGGGGTAAGCCAAAACGGGATCATCATTGGAAACTTTGGTTTTGGTATTTCCTTCTAAACAAAGCACAAAAAAGCCTTTCGAATCGAAAGGCTTTTGTGGGTGGAAGACCGGGTTCGAACCGGCGACCCCTAGAACCACAATCTAGTGCTCTAACCAGCTGAGCTACAACCACCATTTAGGATGCCAAAATTAAGCGATTTAATTTTTGATGCAAAACTTTCAGGGGGAATTTGTCCTAAAAATATCAAAACCAATCCAAGACCGAATCTACCCCTAAAGGCTGACGAGAAGTAAATCCTTCACCGGCCTCACTGCCGATCAAACGTCCTAAATTTTCTGCCCGATAACGGACGCTTTCAATAAAGTTTTTACTACTGATGGGGGTTTGTTCGTCCGTTGATTTAGGATCATAAAATTGACTGGTAAAAGCCTTGACGGCTGTTAGCTTTTGGTCTAAAAAACCACTGATATCCACGATGAAATGTGGAGGGAGGTCGTACCATTGGATGTAGTGAAATACATAGCGTGGTCGCCAGGGTTGCTGGGTTTTACCACTAGAATCTATGGTTTCGATTTTGGTCAATCCGCTTAAAAAACAAGCCGTATGAACGAGGTCGCTGCCTTTTCCATGATCTATATGTCGGTCGGTTTCGGCATTGCAAAGGACCACATCGGGGCGGTAGCTGCGTATTTTTTGAATCAATGCCCTTTGGTGGGCTTCGTCATTTTGAAAAAAACCATCTTTAAAGCCCATATTTTCACGAGCTTGAAGGCCAAGTATTTTGGCTGCTTTTGCCGCTTCTTTCAACCGCAGTTCGGCCGAGCCACGGGTTCCGAGTTCGCCTTGTGTCAAATCAATTGCTACGACCTTTTTACCCGCTTGAGTTGCTTTGGCCAGTGTGCCACCACAGCCCAGTTCAATATCGTCCGGATGGGCTCCAAAGGCTAGAATATCAGTCATTTTATTAGGCTTTTATCAATGCGGTTTCTAAATCGTTTAGCAAATCGGAGACGGCTTCGATACCGGTCGAAAAGCGAATCAATTGCGGTGAAATCCCTTGCGCCAAGCGTTCTTCCTCCGTGAGTAAGGCATGGGAAGTCAATCGAGGGGATAAGGCGGTACTTTCTACCCCAGCAAGACTCATCACAGGTTTGATCAATTGGAGGTTTTCCAAAAAACGTTCCACCGATTTTCCGGGCTGCAAACTAAAAGACAACATCCCGCCAAAACCCTTCATTTGTTGGGTTGCCAACTGATGATCCGGATGGGTTTTAAGTCCTGGGTAATACACCTGGTCCACAGCGGCATTGTCCTGTAACCACTCGGCAATTTGTTGGGCATTTGCGTTTTGTGCTTGCACCCTAAGTGCCAAGGTTTTTATACTGCGTTCGAGCAACCATGCTGAAAATTCACTCATATTGCCACCCAAGTTTTTGGCACTGTCAAAAACCCGTTCGATTACCGTCCGGTTGCCTACGACTATACCTCCGCTAATGTCGGAATGTCCGCCCAGGTATTTGGTCGCTGAATGCATGACCACATCAATTCCAAAGGCGATAGGATTTTGATTCACAGGACTGGCAAAGGTATTATCGATCATCGTCCATAAACCTCTGCTTTGCGCCAACTGCGCCACGGCTTTTAAATCAACCAGTTTTAACAAGGGATTACTGGGCGTTTCTAAATAAATTCCTTTGGTATTGGTCTGGATAGCTTTTTCAAAATCGGCCACTTCCAGTCCCTCAGTAAAGGTGTAGGTGATCCCGTATTTGGGAAATTCGGTTTTGACAAAATTTCTACTCCCACCATAGAGGTCGTTTTGCAAAACGACATGGTCGCCCTGTGACAAATAGCTCAACATGGCCGTGCTGATCGCCGCCATACCTGAGCTAAAGACCAAGCCTGCTTCGGCCCCTTCTAAGGCCGCGACTTTTTGGGCAACAGCCTCTAAATTGGGGGTATTAAAATAACGGGGGTACCGTTTTTTTTCCTCCCCAAAGCTGTAGTTCGTGGCCATGTACAAAGGAGAAACTCCTCCTTTGAATTGGCTATCTTCGAGTTGCCCTTCGTGAACGCATTGGGTATTGAACTGTTTGATGGTCATTATTCTGTGGTAATCCAGTTGAGCACCTCTTCATCGTTGGGTAACGTTCGTGGAGGGATGACTTTTTCTAATTTACCCGAAGGACCGATAAGGTACTTTTGAAAATTCCAGGTGACCTTTGAATCTCCAACTCCATTTTGAGCGGCTGAAGTCAGAAATTGATATACGGGATGCATGTCTTTTCCTTTGACCGATATTTTGGCCATCATGGGAAAACTCACACCGTAATTTTTTTCACAAAAAGCGGCAATTTCTTCATTACTCCCAGGCTCTTGACCCATAAAGTTGTTGGCCGGAAAACCGACAATTACGAAGTTTTGCGCTTTGTAAGCATCATAAAGGGCTTGCAATTCTTTGTATTGTGGAGTCAAGCCACATTTAGAGGCCGTATTGACTATCATGATTTTTTTTCCTTGCAAACTGCTAAAATCAAAGGTATTGCCTTCAATGTCCTCGACTTTAAATTGATAAATGGTTTGTTCCATAGCGTTGTTTTGTGCTCCCACCATCATCCAAGACAACAGAAGGAGCGCGGTTAGTGTTTTTTTCATTTTTCTTCTTTTGGAGGTGAAAATACGACTTTTCTGTCAAACTGCACTACACGATATCGCCAGATAGACCGGCTTCGTGCAACAATATACAACGAGGTTCCAAATAGGCATAACTGCCTGTTTTTACGGTACATTTTCCTTTAAAATGGACCAAATAGGCACATTGTTCGGCCTGTTCAGCGGTGTGATCACAAACGGCGATTAGGGTATTAATGACGTGTTCAAACGTATTGACATCGTCATTGTAGAGGACCAACTCACGTTCATGATCGTCGGGTGCGGCCGTTTGCACCACTGTAACTTCTTTGGTAGAAATTTCCTCTAGCGTTTGTACAAAAATTTGGCAGCGACCCACTGGTTATTTTCTTTAAAACTATCAAAATCAAAGCCATTTTGCAAGGCGGCTTCTTGGATAATCGGCAAATCTTGACGGTAAAATCCGCTCAGCAAAAGGGTTCCTTGAGGCTGTATTGCCCGAGCGTAGGCCGGAAGATCCTGCAAAAGAATATTGCGGTTGATATTGGCCAAAATCAACGGGTAAAGTCCCGGAATATCGGCCGCAGCCCCTTGATATGCTGTAACGTTTGTAATGTCATTCAGCAAGGTGTTTTCTTGACAATTTTCATAACACCACGGGTCAATATCAATGGCATCGACCTGGGCGGCACCTTTTTTGGCAGCCAAAATGGCAAGTACCCCAGTTCCAGATCCCATGTCGAGTACATTTAAAGCCGTGCAATCGGTTTCCAAAAGGTAGCTAAGCATCAGCGCTGTGGTTTCGTGATGACCGGTTCCAAAACTCATTTTAGGGCTGATGATCAACTCATAGGCTTTGTCTTCGGGAGTATGAAAGGGTGCCCGAACCACGCAGTGATCGCCGACATAGACTTTTTTGAAATCCTTTTCCCATTGGGCGTTCCAGTTTTCGGGAGCGATTCGGCGATGAGAGTAGCGAATGGTGAATTCCGGCCGCTGTAAAAGGTCGATATCGTCCAAAAGTAAATCCCTCGCCTCCCCCTCTGGGATATAGGCCTCAAGCCCGGTTTCGGTTTCTTCGAAACTTTCAAATCCCCGTTCGGCCAACTCTGCAATCAAAATTTCACGCGCTGGCTCTAGCGGTTCGATCGTAAAAGTATAAGCGTGGTAGGGAACGGCCATTATACCGCTTTTGCAATCGCCAAAAAGTCTTCTGCTTTGAGGGCTGCCCCACCGATTAGGCCACCGTCAACGTCTTTTTGCTGAAAAAGGTCGGTCGCATTCGATGGCTTGACGCTTCCTCCATACAAAATGGAGACACTATCGGCCACAGTTGCGCCATATTTCTCGGCAACTACTTCACGAATATAGGCATGCATTTCTTGTGCTTGGGCCGGTGAAGCAGTCTCTCCGGTACCGATGGCCCAAACCGGTTCATAGGCTAACACCAAGTGCTTCCATGCGGCTTCATCCAAACCAAATAGCGCTTCTTCCAATTGTTGCTTTACGGTTTCAAAATGCTTCCCTTGTTTTCGCTCTTGCAGTACTTCGCCGAAACAGAAAATAACATCCATATCATAGTCCAAAGAGGTTTGTACCTTTTGAGCCAAAGCAGCATTGGTTTCGTTAAAATAGCTACGCCGTTCGGAATGGCCCAAAATCACCGTGCGCACATTGATGCTTTGAAGCATCGGTGCAGAAATTTCACCGGTAAATGCACCGGCCAATTCTTGGTGCATGTTCTGTGCAGCAACCTCTAGCATACTGCCCTGGGTGAGGATTATACTTTGCTCAAGATGGGTAAATGGTGGCGCGACGATCAATCGGCACTGTAGGCCTTGGCTATCTTGTAGCAACTGCTCGATAAGCAATGCTGTGGCCTTTTTATCATTATTCATTTTCCAGTTTCCTGCAATGATTTTCGATCTCATAGGGTATTGAATTAATTTACTTGTGGGTTTAAAAGGGTGTAAAGATAATCTACTAAAATGTTAATCACGATAAATAATGTAGCGATCGTAACAACCGCTCCCATAATCACGGGGATATCCAATGTGTTAAGGGCATCGACAATTTCTTTTCCAAGGCCTTTCCAGCCAAAAATATATTCTACAAAAACCGCCCCTGCCAACAGGGAGGCAAACCAGCCAGAAACAGCGGTTACTACCGGGTTAAGAGCGTTTTTTAAGGCATGTCTAAAAAGGATAGCTGTCGTCGAAAGACCCTTGGCTTTGGCCGTTCGGATATAGTCCTGGGCCAATACATCAATCAGGCTGCTGCGCATCAATTGTATAATGATCGCCAAGGGACGAATGCCCAGCACCACAGCCGGGAGGAGGAGGTTTTTAAAATTCAAATAGCGGGCCATCCCAAAATCATCGACTTCATATAAACTGCCGGTCATATTAAGCCCTGTATATCGATGCCAGACATAACCAAACAACCACGAAAATAAAATGGCGCTAAAAAAAGAGGGGACACTCATCCCCAAGGTGCTAAAAAATTGAAGCGTACGGTCTTGCCATCCATCTTTATAAACGGTTGCCAAGATGCCGAGGCCAATTCCCAAAACAATCGCAATGGCGATAGAAGCTATTGCAAGAACAAAGGTGTTGGGTAGGGTTTCAGCGATTATTGACCCGACAGTTTTTCCTCTTTTTTGGTAAGAGGTTCTTAGGTAGGGAGTTTTGAGTACCAGTTGATAAGGCGGCGTATTGAGTAAGACCAGACCCCCATATTTTTGTGATGTATAATGGGAAAAATTCTCAGTTTGGGTGCTATGAAGCGAAAGTGGTGATAAATCGTTGAGGTACAATATATATTGTTTCCAAAGGGGTTGATCAAAACCAAACTTCTTTTTAAGGGCCTCCAACTGGGTGCTGTTTTCTTGTTGGTCCATCATCATTTGTGCAGGATCGCCCGGAAGCACGGTAAACAGGTAAAAGATGATTGTCACCACCCCAAAAAGTGTCCAAAATGCCTGGTTCAATTTGGCCAACACCTTCATGCAACAGCATCAGAATTAAGGTGAATCATGGCAAAAATAGCGTAGTTGATGATGTCCTGGTAATTGGCCGCTATGCCCTCACTAACCAAGGTTTTTCCTTGGTTGTCTTCTATTTGTTTGACCCGCAGCAGCTTTTGAAGAATCAGGTCGGTCAAAGAACTCACCCGCATCTCGCGCCAGGCCTCGCCATAATCGTGGTTTTTATCCTGCATGAGCTGAAAAGTAGTGTCAATTTGACTTTGATAGAGTGCCACTGCCGCAGACGTATCCAAATCGGGTTGTTCGGCGATTCCTTTTTCGATCTGAATCAAAGCCATGATACAATAGTTGACAATGCCGATAAATTCTGAGAATTGCCCTTCTTCGATGCGCTGCTCGCTATGGGTTTGCAGTCCCCTAATGCGTTGAGCCTTAATAAAAATCTGATCGGTCAAGGATGGAAGCCGTAAGATGCGCCAGGCACTGCCGTAATCTTGCATTTTTTTGGAAAAAAGCGCCTTGCATTGTTCGACAATTTGATGATAGGCCGCGGCTGTATTTTCCATAAATAAGAATAATTTAGCGTAAATTTCGGTAATTTTTTTTGTTCATCCCTTAGGTCTTCCCATATAATTCTGCCGTTGTCCCTATGATACTAAGATGTAAAGATCAATTGATCGACCTTAAGATTCCTAAAATTGCAGGGATTTTAAACCTTACCACCGATTCGTTTTATGACGGTGGAAAATACAACAGTAGTTCGCGCGCGCTAAAACAGGCAGAGCAGATGCTCAATGAAGGGGCTGATTTTATCGATGTCGGGGCCAGCAGTTCAAAGCCCGGAGCGGCGGTAAGCGGTGCTGACGAAGAAAAAACCCGACTTTTTCCCATTTTGGAGGCCCTACTCAAGGCCTTTCCCGAAGCCTATTTTAGTGTAGATACCTACCACAGTTGTGTCGCTGAGGGCAGTCTGCAAAGAGGGGTAGCCCTAATCAATGATATTTCTGGCGGGCAAATGGATCAAAAAATGTTTGAAACCGTGGCTAAATATAAAGCCCCCTATGTACTGACCCATCTTCAAGGAATCCCGACTGCTATGCAACAAAACCCTACCTATACGAATGTCGTTGAAGAGGTTTTGCTGTATTTTTCAAAAAAGATAAAAGCCGCACAGCATGCCGGTATAGATGATGTTATTGTCGATCCCGGTTTTGGTTTTGGCAAAACCCTGGCCCATAATTATAGCCTGTTACAACATTTGGACCTTTTCCATACACTAGGTTGTCCAATCATGGTGGGTGTTTCTAGAAAATCCATGATCTACAAACTATTAGACACCACGCCCCAAGAAGCTCTTAACGGCAGTACCGTACTGCATACGGTCGCGCTGCAGAAAGGAGCCCAACTACTCCGGGTTCATGACGTTAAAATGGCCAAAGAATGTGTCTTGTTGTTGCAAGCCCTCCAATAGTTTGTTATTTTTAACAAAAATCCTCCCGTGGAGACTTTAGATTTTCTCGATCTCTCATTTATCGACCTCATTGATATTCTTTTGGTTGCAGGATTGCTTTACTCCTTATACCGATTGGTTCGTGGTACGGTAGCGATAAATATTTTTATTGGCATTGTCATCATCTACCTGATTTGGAAAATCACCGACCTAATGCAAATGGACGTGTTGAGCAACATTTTGGGGAAATTTATCAGTGTTGGTTTTTTTGCCTTGATTGTGGTTTTCCAACAGGAAATCAGAAAGTTCTTACTGTTAATTGGCTCGACAAATTTCACCAACCGCCGCAATGTCATTCGCTATTTTAGATTTCTCAATCAGCACAAAGAGACCACCCAAATCGATTTGGTCAAACTGTTGGACTCCTGTGAACGTATGGCAAAAAGCAAAACCGGTGCCATCATCGTAATCGAACGAACCAATAGCCTGGATTTTTTAAAACACACCGGACATAAAACACAGATTCAGTTAGACGGTACGATGTTGGAAAGCATCTTTTTTAAAAATGGGCCTTTGCACGATGGCGCGGTGATTGTCAAAGACAATACCATCGTGGCGACACGAGTAATTCTTCCCGTATCGGAAAACAAAAAAATCCCTGCGCGCTTTGGTCTGCGTCACCTGGCAGCCATTGGAATTAGTGAAAAAACCGATGCCTTAGTCCTTGTTATCTCCGAGCAAAGCGGCGAAATTTCGCTGGTTAAGGATGGTCAGTTTGTCAAATACAAAACCCTAGATGAGTTGCGGCACCTCTTGACCGAAGACTTGGCGGTTTGATCCCTAAGCGATAGCCGTAGATTCTTGATTCAAAAACTGCACTTGATGGAGTTTGGCATAGAACCCATTTTCGATTTTAAGCAGGGTTTTATGATCGCCCATTTCAACAATCTTCCCTTTGTCCATGACGATGATTCGATCGGCATTTTTGATGGTAGCCAATCGGTGGGCGATGATGAGTGAGGTATTATTTTTGGTGATTTTGGCCATGGCCTTTTGAATCAACTCCTCGGAATAGGAGTCAATCGACGAGGTCGCTTCGTCCAAGACCAGTATACTCGGATTGGAAATATACGCACGTAAAAAGGCAATTAATTGCCGTTGGCCAGCCGATAACATAACCCCCCGTTCTTTTACATTATAGTGATAGCCACCGGGTAGGGTGGTGATAAACTTATGAACACCGATGGTCTTGGCCGCTGCAACTACCGTTGCTTCTGTGATATCGGGGTTGTTAAGCGTGATATTATTGTGAATGGTATCGGCAAACAAAAATACATCTTGCAAAACCACACCGACGTGTTTGCGCAATTCATGCAATTTTAAGGCACGTATATCGTATTCGTCGATTTTTATGGCCCCTTTGTCCCATTCATAAAAACGGGATAACAGATTGATGATGGTCGATTTTCCAGCACCGGTAGCCCCTACGATGGCCACTGTTTCTCCGGGTTCAATAGCAAAAGAAATACCGTGCAAGACCTCTTGATCGGGCAGGTAGGAAAAATGGACGTTTTCAAAGTTGATGGTTCCCTTTAGCGAGAGCTTGGTCAGGGTTCCCTGATCTTCAATTTGGGCTTCGGTTTCGAGTATGCCAAAAATACGTTCGGCGGCCACCATACCCATTTGCAGGGTGTTAAACTTATCGGCGATTTGTCGTAAAGGCCGGAAAAGCATTTGGGACATTTGGATAAACAAAAAGATTTCACCCAATGTAATGCTTCCATCGCTCACCACGCGCAAGCCTCCATACCAGACCAATAGTCCGATGGTTACCGAAGAGGAAATTTCGGCAACAGGAAAGAAAATAGAGTTGTACCAGACGGTTTTTAGCCAGGCCGCTTTATGCTTTTCATTGATGGCCATAAAGGTTTTTTGCTCGGCCTGTTCGCGGTGAAAAAGCTGTACGATTTTGATTCCGCTAATCCGTTCTTGCACAAAGCTATTGAGGTTGGCCACTTGTAGGCGCACCTCTTCAAAGGCCTTTTTCATAGACTTTTGAAACAAACGGGTCGCATAGACTATCAGGGGTAAAATCGAGAAAACGATTAAGGAGAGTTGCCAGTTGATGACTAGCATTACCACCACCACCAAGCCCATTTTGAGCAGGTCTGCAATGATCATAAACAGGCCTTGTGAAAAAATACTTGCAATGGTTTCGATATCGTTTACCGCTCGGGTCACCAAACGCCCAACCGCCGCTTTATCAAAATAGGCCATTTTAAAATGGATGATCTTTTGATACAAATCCACTCGGAGCTGCTTGATGACTTTTTGCCCTAGCCAGTTTGCATAATAGACAAACAAAAACTGAAAAAGCACCTCCAGTATCAATGCTCCCAGCATCAGACCGGTGAATAATACGATCCCTTCGTAGTCTTTGGGTCGGATATAATCATCGACTACCACCTTGAGCAGGTAGGGGGTTAAAGTCGAAAAGCCCGACAATAAAATCGCGGCAAGGATAACAAAAAAATAAATAGCCCGATAGGGCTGAACAAAGCGCAAGAGTTTTTTGTACAACTCCCGATCAAATATTTTACCACTAACTTTTGCCATCCATATATATCGATTCCGGATATTGAATATCCATTAAATAAAGGCCCTGTGCTGGGACCGAATACCCAGCTTCACTCCGTTTTTTAGAGGCCAAAATTGCTTCAAATTGTGCAAGACTTTTTTTGCCTTGTCCAACCTCCAACAATGTACCTACTATGGCGCGTACCATATTGCGTAAAAAACGATCGGCAGTAATGGTAAAAACCAGGCCGTTGGCTGCGCTTTCCCAATGGGCATGCGTAATCCTACAAATATAGGTTTTCACATCGGTTTTACTTTTGGAAAAACATTCAAAATCTTGGTGTGCTAGAAGTTTTCCACTGGCTTGGTTCATCGCATTGACATCCAAAGTTCCCGAAAACCGGTAGCTCCCCCCTTGATCAAAAGGGTCTTTGGCAAAGGACAGGTGATAGTGATAGGTTCGGGCATAGGCATCAAAACGCGCATGAGCCTCAGGAGTCACTGCACGTAGGGTGTACAAGACGATATCCGGAGGTAAAAAATGATTGAGCTGATAGAGCAACTGTTCTTTATTTTTTAGGGAATTATCGGTATCAAAATGAGCGACCATTTTACGGGCGTGCACTCCAGTGTCGGTTCTTCCGGCCCCCACCAATGTGATGGGTTGGCGCAAGACCGTGGTCATGGTTTCTTCCAAGGTTTGCTGAATACTCGAAGCGTTGGGCTGTCTCTGCCATCCATGATAGGATGCCCCATGGTAGGCCAGTTCTACAAAATAGCGCACAGGTATTTTTTTTAGGCAAATATATTGTTTATTCTAGGACTTGCCGTTGTAGGTTTTCGATGGTTTTGGCCAAAAATTGCGCTTCACTTTTGTTATGGGTCCAAAAAATAAGCTGTTTATGCTCGGCCAGTCGAACCCCAACGACATAGGGTTTGGCGGACTGATAAAGGGTATAAATCAACAAAAAACTAAAAGGAACAAGCAGGGCCATCAACAACGAAATCACACCCAAGAGATAGACAAAAAGGCTATTAACCATCACAAGGCCTAGGAAAACCATTCCCTTTGATTAGCCCTCGCGCATCCAATAAACCTCCTTTATGTCTTTGTAATAGAGGGAAGTAGGTGGTTGTTGAGCTGGGCACTGACAAAGTAAATACCGTGTATACAAATACACTTTGCTGTTAAAATAATCCGAAGATTGAAAAATGGTAAGGGCAGATTGAGACATTAATAGTAGGTTATTTGGTACATTTGGTTATATCAAAGATACACATTTGAAAAAAATAGTACTCCTTTCTGATACCCATGGTTTTTTAGATGCTGGGCTTGAAAAACATTTGCTTTGGGCCGATGAAGTTTGGCATGCTGGGGATATCGGTACTGTGGCCGTCAGCGATCGTATCAAATCCTTAAAACCACTACGTGCTGTATTTGGAAATATTGACGGCGGTGACCTTCGGAAAGAATTTGAAGAAAATGCCCTTTTCGCCTGTGAAGGAGTACAGGTATTGATGACCCATATAGGCGGTTATCCAAACAAATACACTGCACGGGTTCGCGCCTTATTGCTCAAACACCAGCCCCAACTCTATGTTTGTGGTCATTCACATATTTTAAAAGTGATGTACGACAAAAAATTAAAGCTTTTACACCTAAACCCCGGAGCGGCAGGAAAATCGGGATTTCATAAAATACGTACACTGCTTCGTTTTCAACTCGAAAAGGGAGAAATAAAAGCCTTGGAAGTCGTCGAACTGGGACAACGGGCGAGTGGCTAACGGATACGATCGATCGATCGAACAAGGGCTTCGTCTTGCTTAACGCCCTTTTGTGCAGCCAGAAGAAGGAAAACCCCCACCACAGGCAGCACCAAAAACACATACCATTCGCTGGCGCCAAAGCCCACTTGATAAAGGGAAATCAATTCCAAGGAAATCCAAACTATTTTGACCACTATATGTAGGCCATTGATACGCAATTGCCACAGACGACGGTTGTAGAACACGATCGATAGAAGGTTGAGCAGGGTTGCTCCACCAAACAAAAGGTCAAACCATGGTGGGACTAACGCAAGTTGACTCAATTGAAACTCGGGCTTGGGGCCTAAAAAAAAGACCAAGACGACAAGCAATAGGTCAACCAACCAAAAAAGAGTCTGTTTTCGCTGTATCATGATTTTACAAAAATAAGTTATTTTAAAGGATTGGGTTTATAAAAAAAGTTGTATAATTGCTCTGAAACTACTTCAAACAACGGCCTTAGCCGAACAACAAAGCCCGCTTTATTTTTTTACTTATCCAAAGTTATGTACGAAATCGCTGCATTAAAAAGCAAGAAGCTTCCTGAATTGCAAGAAATTGCTAAATCCATCGGTGTTAAACGCATCACCGGTCTAAAAAAAATTGATTTGATTTATCAAATCATCGACCTGGTTTCGGCCAATCCCGCAGCCTTGTCCGACAAAACAAGTACGCCCAGCCCCAAGCCCGAAAAAGAAGTGGTACCAACCGATGCCCCTAACCCCGGCCAAAACGAAAATAAAAAACCTGTTAAGGGTGATAAGCCCTCCAAAAAGCATTTTGATAACCGTAAAGGGCCCAAAAATCAGAACCAGAATCAGAATCAGAATCAGAACCAGAATCAAAACCAACATCAAAATACAAACCCCAATAAAAATCAAGGAAAGCCCCAAAACAACAACCAGAATAACCATCAACCCAAGGGGCAAAACAATGAAGTCAACCATAACCGGGACCACCGTAACCGTTATCGTGAGCCCGACTATGAGTTTGATGGGATTATTCAGTCCGAAGGGGTATTAGAGATAATGCCCGAAGGTTATGGTTTTTTGCGTTCTTCAGACTACAACTACCTTTCGTCGCCCGATGATGTGTATGTATCCCAATCGCAAATTCGTCTTTTTGGACTCAAAACCGGGGACACTGTACTGGGCACTGTTCGTCCGCCCAAAGAGGGAGAAAAATATTTTCCCTTAATCAAGGTAAATCATATCAACGGCTTAGATCCCAAGGTAGTTCGGGACCGGGTTTCCTTTGAACATCTAACCCCCTTATTTCCACAAGAAAAATTTAAGCTAGCCGAAAAACAGAGCACTACCTCTTCGCGGATTATTGACCTGTTTTCACCCATTGGTAAAGGGCAACGCGGAATGATAGTGTCACAACCCAAGACCGGTAAAACCATGTTGCTCAAGGACATAGCAAACGCTATTGCAGCCAATCACCCCGAAGTCTATCAGTTGATATTACTTATAGACGAGCGGCCCGAAGAAGTCACCGATATGCAACGCAATGTCGATGGTGAAGTCGTTGCTTCGACCTTTGATGAACCGGCCGAACGCCATGTAAAGGTGGCCAATATTGTTTTGGAAAAAGCCAAACGTTTGGTCGAATGTGGACACGATGTGGTCATCCTTTTAGATTCTATCACCCGACTGGCACGTGCCTACAATACCGTTCAGCCGGCTTCCGGAAAAATCCTCAGTGGTGGGGTTGATGCCAACGCCCTGCACAAGCCCAAGCGCTTTTTTGGTGCTGCCCGAAATATTGAGGGAGGTGGATCACTCTCCATCATTGCTACAGCCTTGACCGAAACAGGTTCTAAAATGGACGAGGTGATTTTTGAAGAATTTAAGGGTACCGGAAACATGGAATTGCAACTCGACCGACGAATTGCCAATCGCCGAATTTTCCCAGCTATCGATTTGGTGTCTTCCAGTACCCGTCGCGACGACTTGTTATTGGACGAAAACACCATTCAACGGATGTGGATTATGCGCAAATACTTAGCCGATATGAATCCCGTTGAGGCGATGGAGTTTATCAACGACCGCTTTACCCGTACGACCAGCAACGAAGAATTTTTGATTTCGATGAATTCCTAAGCCTATCTGC
>Ga0181576_10000109_pt1 | contig 52355 bp, 50 predicted proteins | sample 101ome_22_FD_132464 | JGI IMG/M metagenome (GOLD analysis project Ga0181576, IMG submission 132464) | Coastal salt marsh microbial communities from the Groves Creek Marsh, Skidaway Island, Georgia - 101412BT metaG (megahit assembly) | ecosystem: Environmental > Aquatic > Marine > Intertidal... | reverse complement strand
TTGCTAAGACCCAGCAATTACCCGACCTACTATCTTGGCCTGCTATCAAAATGGGTTTTGAAACAGCTATAGCCAGTTTAGCGGCCCCACAATGGTGGGAACTTTATCCTTCTGCCTTTTCTCAAGGCAATGCCCCGTTGTCTATTAATGGACTTGTTTGGATGGGAGATAAAAAATTTATGAAAGACCAAATCAGCAGCCTGTTGGACAAGGGATTTCGTTGCCTAAAACTTAAAATTGGAGCCCTAGACTTTGAAGAAGAATTGGCGCTTTTAAAGTGGATTCGCACTCTATTTTCACCACAAGATTTATTGCTAAGAGTAGATGCAAATGGTGCTTTTAGTGCCCATGAGGCACTTGAAAAATTAAACCGTTTAAGCACTTTTGCTATTCACTCCATTGAACAACCAATAGCTGCAAATCAATGGGAGGATATGGCTCGATTATGTGCTCAAACGCCAGTGCCTATTGCACTAGATGAAGAATTAATTGGGGTTTATAAAACCGATAAAAAAGAAACATTGCTCAATATGATCAAACCGCAATTCCTTATCTTGAAGCCCAGTTTATTAGGGGGTTTTAAAGCAACCGAAGAATGGATTGCCATAGCAGCAAAACAAAATATTGACTGGTGGGTTACAAGTGCCTTAGAAAGTAATATTGGATTGAATGCCATTGCCCAATGGACGTTTTGTTTACAACCAAATGGGCCCCAAGGCTTGGGCACGGGTTCTTTGTTTACGAATAATATTCAATTGCCGCTTCAAGTGGCGGCAGGAAAGCTCTCAATTCAAAAAAATGGCCTTTGGCCCATACCTTTTTAAAATATGTTTTTAGAACAAGTAAAGCCATATAAAAATCCCTTTTGGATGTACCTTCTAGGTTCTTTGATTGTGATTTTATTTAATGTTGTGGGGCAAATTCCTTTGAGTTTAACCATTCTAGAGGACACCTCCAGATTGGCAGCTACACAAGACCCTATGGAAATAATCAGGGGTTTAAATAAAAACTTGCAATTGGTGCTTTTGATGCTTCCCTTTGTCATTTCTTTTTTGGGACTTTGGTTGGTCGTTAAAAAACTGCATGAAAGATCCTTAACCTCAATCACTACCTCTAGACAAAAAATAGATTGGAAGCGCATCTCATTTTCTTTTTTGGTTTGGGGTGGCTTGACTGTCTTGGTGGTTTTATTGGATATCTATTTCTCACCAGAAGATTATCAGTGGAATTTTAATGCTCAATCTTTTTTCCTTTTGGTCTTCCTTGGTCTTTTGTTAATTCCCATTCAAACCAGTGTAGAAGAACTTATTTTTAGGGGCTATCTGTTACAAGGTTTTGCTTCCCTCACCCACAATAGATGGATGCCTTTGATCTTGACGTCGGTGCTCTTTGGCAGCTTGCATTTTTTTAACCCAGAAGTTGAAAAGTTGGGGGCTGGTATCCTCGTATATTATATTGGCACGGGCTTTTTTTTAGGTCTCATCACCCTACTGGATGAAGGGGTAGAGCTCACTTTAGGCTTTCATGCAGCCAATAATTTATTTACAGCTCTATTGGTAACGTCCAACTGGACAGCCTTTCAAACCGATTCGCTGTGGATAGCTACTGCAGAACCCGAATTAACAGCTGAAATGCTTTTATCCGGTTTGATTTTTTATCCCTTATTTCTTCTCATACTATCCAAAAAATATGGCTGGAAAAATTGGGTTACTAACCTCACAAAATCAATTTAAATGACTACACCAGATTTTACGAAAATTCACAATCGCTTTAAACTAAACGGGTTTCATTACTCACGAGAAGAGCTTAAAATGGTTGCGCTAAGTTTTATTAAAGAAGGCGATCAATTTGAACAATTCATGGGTGATTTTTTAATGGACTGGCTAAGTCCATCTCCCACTATATGGATAGAAACCTCAGGCACAACCTCTCAGCCTAAGCGCATGAAATTTGAAAAGCAAGCCCTGATTAATTCAGCATTGCTTACGGGAGATTTTTTTAAAGTTGGAGTAGGAGACCGAGCGCTTCATTGTTTGCCTGCCAATTTTATTGCCGGTAAAATGATGCTAATTCGAGCCCTGTTTTTAGGTTTTTCATTAGATATGGTTTCTCCTAGTAGTCGTCCCATGACCAATTTAAAAAAGCGCTATCACTTTGCTGCCATGACCCCCATGCAAGCCTGGAATTCGCTAGGACGTTTAGCTCAAATTGATACTTTAATAGTGGGTGGTGGTGTCATTTCAAAGCCCCTGAGAGAGGCCCTTATGGAATTACCCGGCAATGTTTTTGAAACCTATGGCATGACAGAAACCCTTTCTCATATTGCTTTTAGACGCATAGAAGATCCTATTTCGGAATTTACGCTATTGCCTAAATTTTCCATAGCCCAAGATAATAGAGGGTGTATGGTTATAAATGCTCCCCATCTTTCTATTCAAAATTTAGTAACAAATGACAACGTTGAAATATTAAGCAAAACTCAATTTCGACTGCTAGGACGTATCGATAATGTAATCAATACAGGTGGAGTCAAACTACAGCCCGAACAAATTGAGATGAAATTGTCCTCAAGTTTTCCCACCCATTTTTTTGTAGGCTCACTGCCACATGAAGTATTGGGTGAAGAGGTTGTTTTGGCATTAGAAAGCGATCAAGAATTTGAATTGGATAAACTGGGAAATATTCTCAAGACACATCCTGATTTAACTAAAATTGAACGTCCTAAAGCCATCTTGGTTTATGATCGATTTAAGCGGACTTTTAGTGGTAAAATTAAACGACAAAAAGTCTTGAAATCTACCTTTGTAAAGCGCTTAGACCTGTAGGAGTCCCATTGAAAACTTTTTTTCAATAGGGGCGTGGTTTGCCACAGCTATTCCCATACTAATCCAAGCTCTAGTTTGGCAAGGGTCAATGACAGCGTCTACCCACAAACGTGCAGCAGCATAAACGGGGGTGGTTTGCGCATCATATTGCCCTTGAATTTTTTGTAATAAGGCTTCTTCTTCCTCTTGTGAGAGTTTTTTGCCTTTTTTCTTAGCAGTAGATTTTTGAATTTGTAGCAATACCTTACCGGCTTGTTCACCCCCCATAACGGCAATTTTTGACGTAGGCCAACAAAGCATTAGGCGTGGGTCAAATGCTTTGCCACACATGGCATAGTTTCCTGCTCCATATGAATTTCCAACCACTACAGAAAATTTGGGCACCACCGAATTGGCTACGGCATTCACCATTTTGGCTCCGTCTTTAATAATACCACCATGTTCGGCATCACTTCCCACCATAAATCCTGTCACATCGTGCAAAAACACCAAGGGAATTTTTCTTTGGTTACAATTGGCAATAAAGCGAGTGGCTTTATCTGCGCTATCGCTATAGATGACACCACCAAACTGCATTTGCCCTTTTTTGTTTTTTATGATTTTCCGTTGATTGGCCACTATGCCAACTGACCACCCATCAATGCGTGCATAGGCCGTTAGGATTGTCTTTCCATAGTCAGGTTTGTATTCTTTAAGCGAATTTTCATCCACCAAATGGTGGAGCAATTCGTGGGTGTCATAGGGTTCGTTTCGGGTTTTTGGGAGTATACCGCAAATTTCTTCTATCGGCTTTTGGGGTTGTTGAGGCGTAATTCGATTAAAGCCTGCTTTTGGACTAACCCCTAAACCTTTGACCAGTTCTTTAATGCGGTCTAGGGCGTCCTCATCATTTTTGGCTTTATAGTCTGCCACGCCACTAATTTCGGTATGGGTGGAGGCTCCTCCCAAAGTTTCGTTGTCTATATTTTCTCCAATGGCGGCTTTAACCAAATAGCTTCCGGCTAAGAAAATGCTACTAGATTGATCGACCATAATCACTTCGTCAGACATCACCGGTAAATAGGCACCACCAGCCACACAGCTTCCCATAACAGCAGCTATTTGTACAACACCCTCGGCACTCATTTGGGCGTTATTTCTAAAAATGCGTCCAAAAAAATCTTTATCGGCAAAAAGTTCATTTTGAAGCGGCAAAAAAATACCGGCACTGTCCACTAGATAAATAATGGGTATTTTATTTTCAAGAGCAATTTCTTGCGCACGCAAGTTTTTCTTAGTGGTGATAGGAAACCAAGCTCCAGCCTTAACACTAGCGTCATTGGCCACCACAACGCACCATTGTCCGGCAATTTGACCCAACACAACCACCACACCTCCGGCGGGACATCCTCCGAATTCTTCATAGCAGTCGGTGCCTGCCAATACACCAATTTCAAATTGTTCAGCTTGCTCGTCAAGTAGATAGTCTACCCGTTCACGAGCGGTTAGCTTTCCCTCTTGTTTCATTTTTTCTAAACGGGCTTTCCCCCCGCCTAATTTTGCGGTTCTTTCTAGATGCTGGATTTTGGAAAAGGCCAATTTTACAAAATCCTCGTTTTTTCGCTGTTCTAAATCCATCAGAAACGTTTGAAATGCTAAAGTACTTATTTCTCCACGGGTAGATTAAAATAAATATTAGATATTTGTCTACTTTGATATGTGAAATGATGGGGTTGAACAAAAATAAAATATTAGGATTTAGTGTATTACTTCTCTTTTTCATTGGTCTAGCGATGCTTTATTTTGGTTTTTTTCGGTTTAAAGAATGGAACTACATTTTGCTAGTGGTGGGCTTGGGATTTTTTATTTTGGCTTGGGCCTTTAATGCGCTAAGAGGAAGACTTTAAATTATGGCAGACGACAAAAAAGTAATTTTTTCTATGTCTGGAGTGTCTAAAACCTACTCCGGAGCAAATCAACCGATTTTAAAAAATATTTATTTAAGTTTTTTTTACGGTGCAAAAATTGGAATACTCGGGCTTAATGGCTCTGGAAAATCAACACTTTTAAAAATTATTGCTGGTTTAGACAAAAACTACCAAGGCGATGTAGTCTTTTCTAGCGATTATAAGGTGGGCTATTTAGAACAAGAGCCACAGCTTGACAATGCCAAAACGGTATTGGATGTAGTTAAAGAAGGGGTTGCGCAAACAGTAGCCATTTTAGAGGAATACAACCAAATTAATGACCAATTTGGATTGCCAGAAGTGTATGAGAATGCCGATAAGATGCAGCAACTCATGGACCGACAAGCAAAACTACAAGATGAAATTGACGCTGCCAATGCATGGGAATTAGACACCCAGCTCGAGATTGCCATGGATGCCCTACGAACCCCGCCCGGAGACCAAAAAATTGAGGTGCTTTCTGGAGGAGAACGCAGAAGAGTTGCGCTCTGTAGATTGCTTTTGCAAAAACCCGATGTTCTTTTACTGGATGAGCCTACTAACCATTTAGATGCAGAGTCTGTTCATTGGTTGGAACACCACTTGGCTCAATACCAGGGAACGGTTATTGCTGTTACCCACGATCGTTATTTTCTAGATAATGTTGCTGGCTGGATTTTAGAATTGGATAGGGGAGAAGGGATTCCCTGGAAAGGCAATTATTCCTCTTGGTTGGATCAAAAATCCAAGCGTTTAGCCCAAGAACAAAAGCAATCTTCTAAACGGCAAAAAACCTTAGAACGGGAATTGGAATGGGTGCGAATGGCTCCAAAAGGGCGACAGACCAAACAAAAGGCAAGACTGGCAAACTATGACAAGCTCATGAGCCAAGATCAAAAACAAGTAGACGAAAAATTGGAAATCTTTATACCCAACGGACCTCGATTGGGTACACAGGTTATAGAGGCTCAAAAAGTGTCTAAAGCTTTTGGTGATAAATTGCTTTATGAAGCGCTAAATTTTACCCTTCCACAAGCCGGTATAGTGGGTGTAATTGGACCCAACGGAGCTGGAAAATCAACCATTTTTAAAATGATAATGGGGCAAGAATCTCCTGATGGTGGAAGTTTTGCTGTTGGTGATACGGTTAAGCTTGCCTATGTAGACCAGTCACACAGTAATATAGATCCCGAAAAAACAATTTGGCAAAATTTTAGCAATGAACAAGAATTAATCGTATTGGGAGGTAGACAAATCAATTCAAGAGCCTTTTTAAGTCGGTTTAATTTTAGTGGTAGCGAGCAGAATAAAAAGGTGGCTACTCTATCTGGGGGTGAACGAAATCGTTTGCATCTGGCCATGACCCTAAAGGAAGAAGGAAATGTGTTGTTGTTAGATGAACCCACCAATGATTTAGATGTAAACACCCTGCGTGCTTTAGAGGAAGGCCTAGAAAATTTTGCTGGCTGTGCAGTAGTCATTTCCCACGACCGTTGGTTCCTAGACCGTATTTGCACTCATATTTTGGCCTTTGAAGGTAATTCTGAGGTCTATTTTTTTGAGGGTTCTTTTACGGATTATGAAGAGAATAAAAGAAAACGTTTGGGGAAAGATATTATACCGGAACGTATCAAATACAAGAAAATTTCAAGAGATTAAAAAGCCTTTAGTGCAATAGAAGTTCCATTTTAATATTTCCCCTAGAATAGGGAGCTTTCCCTAGGGAAACTTCTTCAAAGCCAAATTTCCGATAGAGATAAATTGAGTTTTCCAGTTTTCGATTTGAAAAAAGGAAGAGTTTTTTCCAATGGTGTTGATCGGCAAAGCGGAGTGCAAATTGGAGCAATTGTGTGCCATAGCCCATTCCACGCAAATCTTCTCGAATGGCCATTTTATTAAATTCATAAACACCTTCATCCTCCTTCAAAAAAGCAAAGGTGCCCATAACCTCTTGGTTTAGGGTCATCATAAAAATATAGCCCCCGGGCTCAATAATTTTCTGTTGAGGATTTCCTAAGACCTCACGGTCATAGTCTTCAATTTGAAAATAGTGTGTCAGCCACGCTTCATTTAAAACTCTAAAAGGGGTTGCATGGCAAGAGGGGTCAAAGGGAATAATGTTTAGGTCATTCTGCATTTCCAATCATATCTTCGGGTTTTACCCAAGCATCAAACTCTGCTTCTGTCAAATAACCCAATGCTAAACTCGCTGCTTTCAGGGTGGTGCCCTCTTGGTGTGCTTTATTGGCAATTTCGGCTGCTTTATAATAGCCAATTTTAGTGTTTAGGGCTGTTACAAGCATGAGCGAGTTAGAAAGTAATTCTTCAATTTTAGCATGATTGGCTTCAATGCCAACCACACAATGTTTGGTGAAGCTTTCGGCGGCATCTCCAAGTAGTTGTGCAGAAGAAAGACAATTGGCTGCCAAAAGTGGTTTGAATACATTCAATTCAAAATGACCTTGTGTGCCTCCAATGGTTATGGCTACATCATTGCCCATCACTTGTGCACAGACCATGGTGAGGGCTTCACATTGAGTGGGATTTACTTTGCCTGGCATGATAGAACTTCCGGGTTCGTTAGCCGGAAGTATTATTTCTCCAATACCTGAACGAGGTCCTGAAGCTAAAAGGCGAATGTCATTCGCAATTTTATTTAAACTAACCGCCAACTGCTTGAGTGCCCCATGAGTTTCTACAATAGCATCATGAGCAGCAAGGGCCTCAAACTTGTTTTTTGCCGTTATGAAGGGCTGCCCTGTAAATTGTGCAATATATTGTGCCACAGTGGTGGCGTAGTTTTTTGGTGTGTTAATTCCGGTTCCTACAGCGGTTCCACCTAAGGCTAATTCAGAAAGATGAGCTAGGGTGTTTTCTAGCGCCTTTAGACCATGCTCTAATTGTGATACATAGCCCGAAAATTCTTGACCAAGGGTGAGGGGAGTGGCGTCCATCAAGTGGGTTCTTCCAATTTTAACTACTTTTTCGAAGGCTTTTGATTTTTCAGCGAGGGCTTCTTTTAAAACTTTGATTTTGGGAAGGGTATGTTGCACAAGTTTAAGGTAAACGGCAATATGCATTCCGGTAGGAAACGTATCGTTGGAGGACTGAGACTTGTTAACATCATCATTGGGGGCTAAAGTTTTTTCTCCCTCTCCAAGGTTTTTTCCAGCCAAAACGTGTGCTCGGTTGGCAATAACTTCATTCACATTCATATTGCTTTGGGTACCCGATCCGGTTTGCCAAATCACCAATGGAAATTGGTCTTGGTGTTCTCCAGCTAAAATTTCATCACAAACAGCGGCAATCGCATCTCTTTTTTCTTGAGAGAGAACCCCTAATTCACAATTAGCATAAGCCGCTGCTTTTTTTAGATAGGCAAAGCCTTCAATGATTTCTATAGGCATGCTGGCAGCCGGGCCAATTTTGAAGTTGTTTCTTGAGCGTTCTGTTTGGGCACCCCAATAGACCCCCTTGGGCACTTTTACTTCTCCAAGTGTGTCTTTTTCAATACGAAATTCCATGGTTAAAAATTTTTTTAAAAATAAGAGGTTTGCAGAGAAACTGGAGTTAAGAAACTTATTTTTTGTTTACAATTTTTAGAGAAGCTCCCTGTTTTCCTTTTTATATTTTTTGTATTTTTGAGCCAGAATTTGATACTATGTTTGAATTTGACCAATATTTAGGATTTTTAGCCTTTTTGAGTATACTCACCATTGGGTTTTGGCTCATGATTTTTTTAATCACTTTTGTCATTCCCTATTGGTTGTTTGGCAGTTTAATGGAACGCTTTAAAACCAAAAAGACAGAAGATTCTTCAGGGAAGTAAAGCATAAAAAAAAAGGGCACCATTTAGGTGCCCTTTTTAATTTCCATCAAATTGTTTTAGAATCCAAAACCGTCCTCTTCTCCACCACCATCAAAGTCACCAGATCGTTGTGAACGTCTACGGCTTCGTTGGGCTTTTCTTTCATTAATTCTATAGGTAAACGTAAAAATATAGGAGGGCTGTCTCCATTGAAATTCGGTGTAATTTCTAAAGTCAGCGGTTTCAGTTGTGCTTTTTCTTCTAGAAGTGTTGAAAATATCACTCACTCTGAACGAAAGTGTGGCTTTATCATCGAGTAATGGTTTATTGAGCGCACCAGAGAATGTAACAATCCCTTTAGATTCGGTTTGCGCATTAGCCCTTGGGCCAAAATAAAACCCGTTGAATTGGGTGTTAATTCCAAAAGGAATTGGAAAACTACTGTTTAATCGAGCAAACCAACTAACAATTTCTCTATCTAAACTCACGCCTTTGTAGGAACCAATGGTTTGGGAGTTAAAAATATTAAAGTTTCCACTCACTCTAACACGGCGTTTGGGTGTGTAGGTTAGCGTGAATTCAGTTCCAGTACGTACATTTTCGGATAAGTTGACAGAGGTTGAACGATATTGAGGAAGCTCTACAAGAGGATTTTCACTCACAACCACCAACTCTCCCGTAGCTTCAGTAATACGTTCCATCACTTGGGTTGCTTTTTGATAATAAATGGATCCGTTAAAAGTGAATTTATCCCATCTTTTGAGGTATCCAAAGTCATAAAGGTTTGAATAGGAAGGATCCAAATCGGGATTTCCTTCTCTAAAAAAGGTCAAACTAGTTAAAGAACGGAAGGGGTTTAAAGACCATGATCGCGGACGACTAATTCGTCGGCTATAACCTAAAGTAACGTTTTCTTTTTCGCTAAACTCAAAGGAAAAGTTAAGGGTTGGAAACCAATCGGTATAATCTTTTTCTTTATAAATATTGGTTGTTTTTTGGTCAATTTCGATATGGGTTTTTTCCATTCGAAGCCCCATGAGATAAGAAAACTTATCGATTTTTTGACCAAACTGCGTGTAGGCTGCATTCACGTTTTGGGTGAACCCTAAAAAGTTTGTCAATTCGGTATTTGTTGTTCTGCCACTCTGCAATAGGTCAAACACGTTATAGTCTGTTTCTTGAAAGCTAAAATTCCCTCGATAGCCCAATTCAAACTGGGTATTATCATTGACCGGCCATACATAATCCATTTGTAGGAGGGTTCTTTTCTGATCTTCTAGGGTTTCAGATTCTTGGTTAAAAGTTCTTGTGTTTTCAGCAAGATCACTTTCATCCTCACCACTGACTTCCGTTTGAAATTCGATGATGAGTTCGTGGCCTTTGTCGTCAAATTTTTTGCTAAAGTTGGCCGTAAATTGTCTCGAATTGTCTACTTCTTCTTCAAATTGATAACGACCAAATAGGTCAATAACAAGACCTGATGCATTAAGGTTTTCAATTTCAGTGGTATTGTTACTTTCATTGTTGCTTTTTCGAAGGAAACCGCTAACTGTTAATGAGGTTTGATCATCGAAAAAATATTCAGTACCTAGATTAAAAAATACACTTTTTCGGAAACGTTGATACTCTCTATCTTCATTCACAAAACGGACTGGATCAAAGTTTTCACTCTCAAAAATTCCACCCCCTCTAGATTCTGAATTGCGTAGTGATGTGGTACTAAAAATATTAAGCTTTTTTGTTCTGTAATTTAAGGTGGCATTTCCACCATAGGTTGTTGGCAATCCACCATTGGCAATGAAGGAACCATTAAAGCCCTCTAGCTCTTCTTTTTTAAGAATAATATTGAGTATTCCTGCCGTACCGGAGGCTTCATAGCGAGCCGAAGGAGACGTGATCACTTCCACTTTTTCGATCGATTCAGCTGGTAATGAACGCAATCCTTGGGGTCCGGAAAGGCCCACCAAACCGGAAGGTTTTCCATTGATTAAAATCCGAACATTCTCGTTGCCACGAAGGGCAATATTTCCTTCAACATCCACAGACACGGAGGGAACATTATCTAACACATCGGCCACAGAACCACCACGAACCGTGATATCTTTCCCCACATTATAGATTCTTTTATCGAGACGAATTTCTACCTCCGTACGTTCTCCTACAAGTTCCACTTCGTCTAAGTCCTCAGCGTTAATGTCTAGCTCGATAGTGCCCAAATCTTTATTTTCTCTAAGGGTTTGATCTTCTAGAGTTATTTTCTTAAAGCCAATATATTCTATGGTAATGGTATATTGACCCGGCATAATTTCTATGTTAAATTGTCCTTTAGCATTGGTGATGCCTCCCTGTATGCGATCGGGAAAACGCTTGCTTACCAGCGTTATTGAGGTATATTCCAAAGGCTCTTGCGTTTCTACATCTACTACTTTTCCTGAAAGTGTGATTTTTGCAAAATTCCCTGGTCCTCCTTGAGGTCTTTGTGCGTGAAGATTTTCAACTAGAAAAACAAAGCACAAAAAGATGATGATATATTTTTTCATGAACGATTTTAATTCCCCCTTTGATAGTTTTGGAGAGAAAAGGTTTAATGGTTTTGTAAAAAAGAAATAAGATTTTCAAGAGGCCTTGCGAGAACGGCCTTTTGAGCGGTGGCTACAATGGGTCTTTGGATTAAGTTTGGATGGGTCACCAATATTTTTAGCAAGGCACCATCGTCTAAGGTTTCATTTTTATAGGTAGTTTTCCAAAGTGTTTCTTCTGTTCGAACCAATGCTTTGGGCGCTAACTCTAATTTGCTGAGCAACGCCTTTAGGGTCTTTTCAGTAAACGGTTCTTTGAAATAGAGAATAATCTCAGGAGAAATATTCTTTTCTTCTAGATAGGCTAGAGCTTCTCTAGATTTTCGGCACCTCGGATTGTGGTAGAGTGTAATCTTTTCTTTCATAGCAAAAAAAAACCTACTCGAAAGTAGGTTTCAAATTTATTTGACTTGGTCAACCACCGCCTTGAAGGCTTCCGGATGATTCATGGCCAAATCGGCCAGCACTTTTCTATTAAGTGCAATATCGTTGGCTTTTACCTTGCCCATAAATTGGCTGTAGGACATGCCATGCAATCTTGCGCCTGCATTGATACGCATAATCCACAAACTTCTAAAGTTTCGTTTTTTGGTTTTGCGGTCTCTGTAGGCATAAAGCATGGCTTTATCAACGGCATTTTTAGCCACTGTCCATACATTTTTTCTACGACCAAAATAACCTTTGGCTTGTTTTAAAATTTTCTTTCTTCGGGCTCTTGAGGCAACTGAATTTACTGATCTTGGCATATTGTTGTTTTTTTGAAGGAGGCGGTATTAAAACACTTTAAGCCTGACTTCTGGTGAATACTAAATTGATCTTATACTCCCTTATTGCAAACGCAATTGTTCTTTGATGTTTTTGGCATCACTTTCATGCACCAAACCGGAGTGTGTTAGGCGCAATTTTCTTTTCTTCGATTTTTTAGTGAGAATGTGGCTTTTGAAAGCGTGTTTTCTCTTGATTTTTCCACTGCCAGTGAGTTTAAACCTTTTCTTAGCACTGGATTTCGTTTTCATTTTTGGCATGAGTCCTGAGTATATTTATTTCTTTGTTTTTTTTGGTGAGAGGAACATGATCATTTTTTTTCCTTCTAGGGTTGGCATTTGTTCCACACGACCAATTTCTTCCAAATCTTGGGCTAGTCTAAGCAGCAATATTTGTCCTTTTTCCTTAAACACAATAGAGCGCCCTTTAAAAAAGACAAAGGCTTTTAATTTGGCCCCCTCTAGTAGAAATTTTTCGGCGTGTTTCTTTTTAAATTCATAATCGTGTTCATCTGTGTTGGGCCCAAAGCGAATTTCTTTCACCACAACTTTAGTGGTTTTGGCTTTGAGAACTTTTTCTCTTTTTTTCTGTTCGTATAAAAACTTTTTATATTCCAGAATTTTGCAAACAGGAGGAGACGCATTTGGTGATATTTCAACCAAGTCTAACCCTAAATCATCCGCAATGGAAATGGCTTTGGTAAGTGGATAAACACCAACTTCTACATTGTCACCTACCAGCCGAACCTCATGAGCTGTAATTTTCTCATTGATTTTGTGGGGATCTTGTTTGATGACCCTACCGGGTCTGTTCGTTCTTCTTCTGCGTATTGCTATGACTACTCTGTTTTAAATTATCCTTTAAATGGTTTTAGACTTGCTCCAATTTCGGTTTGCAACAATTCTACTAACGCTTCCAATTTAAAAACACCTAAATCACCTTCTTGGTGTTTTCTAAGGGAAAGCGTTTGATTCGCTTCTTCTTTTTCTCCTAAAATGATCATATATGGAATCTTGTCCATTTCAGCTTCCCTGATCTTTTTCCCTATTGTTTCATTACGATCATCTAGGAGGGCGCGAATTTCGTGATTTTCCAAGAAATTTAAAACTTTTAGGGCGTAATTTTTATATTTTTCACTGACACACAGTAAGCTAACTTGCTTGGGCATGAGCCAAAGAGGAAAATTTCCTCCTGTGTGTTCTAAAAGGATGGCAACAAAGCGTTCCATACTTCCGAAGGGTGCTCGGTGAATCATAACGGGTCTATGGAGCTCATTATCACTGCCTTTATAGGTTAGATCAAATCGTTCGGGTAGGTTATAATCTACCTGAATGGTACCCAATTGCCACTGCCTTCCTAGGGCATCTTTCACCATAAAATCGAGTTTGGGTCCATAAAAAGCAGCTTCGCCAGTTTCCACCACATAGTTTAGTCCTTTTTCTTCTGCTGCATTGAGAATGGCTTGTTCTGCTTTTTCCCAATTTTCTTGGGAGCCAATATATTTTTCGGGTTTTTCGGGGTCTCTTAGCGAAACTTGAGCGGTAAAGTTTTCAAAGCCCAAAGAACCAAAAACATAGAGCACCAAGTCAATTACTTTTTTAAATTCTTCATCCAGTTGATCGGGTGTACAAAAAATATGGGCGTCGTCTTGCGTAAAGCCTCTAACACGGGTCAATCCATGCAATTCTCCACTTTGCTCATAACGATAAACCGTTCCAAACTCGGCATACCGCTTAGGTAATTCTTTATAACTCCACGGTTTGGTTTTATATATTTCGCAGTGATGCGGGCAATTCATTGGTTTTAAAAGAAATTCTTCACCTTCAGCAGGGGTGTTGATGGGTTGAAAACTATCGGCGCCATATTTTTCATAATGACCTGAGGTAATGTAGAGTTCTTTGTTTCCAATATGAGGAGAAATTACCTGCTCATAACCTGCTTTTTGTTGTGCTTTTCGGAGAAATTGTTCCAATCTTTCTCTCAGTGCGGTTCCTTTGGGTAGCCAGAGTGGCAATCCTTGCCCCACCTTTTGAGAAAAGGTAAATAATTCTAATTCTTTTCCCAATTTTCGGTGGTCTCGTTGCTTGGCTAAAGCCACGAGTTCTAAATATTCGGTGAGTTCTTTTTGTTTGGGAAAAGAGATGCCATAAACTCTTGTGAGTTGTGGTTTTGTTTCGTCTCCCCGCCAATAGGCACCGGCAACATTAAGCAGCTTAACGGCTTTTATAAAACCGGTGTGGGGAATATGTCCTCCTCTACAAAGGTCTGTAAAATCAGCATGATCGCAAAAAGTGATGGTGCCGTCTTCTAGGTTTTCAATCAATTCAACCTTGTAGGGGTTTTTTCTTTCTTTGTAATAGTTTAGGGCATCTTCTTTGGAGCTTTGGCGCATCTTAAACTTATATTTTTGCCGGGCAAATTCTAAGAATTTTTTTTCAACTGCAACCAAATCTTTTTCTGTAATGGTCTCGGCACCAAAGTCAACATCATAATAAAACCCATTTTCTATGGCAGGACCAATGGTCAATTTGGCATTGGGATAGAGGGCCAAAAGGGCTTGAGCCAAAACGTGGGCTGACGAGTGCCAAAAAGCGGTTTTTCCTTCTTTGTCATTCCAAGTGTAGAGGGTAATTTTACCATCTTCTTCTAAAGGTGTAGTGGGTTCTACAAGCTGTTGATTGAAGTTTGCCGAAAGCACGTTGCGCGCCAGTCCTTCGCTAATGGATTGGGCAATTCCCAAAGGAGTGATGCCCTTTTCAAAAGTTTTTTGTGTTCCGTCAGGAAATTGAATGTTGATCATGCACTTTAAATTGGCTGCAAAGATAGGTTGCTTTCTTTAGGCATCCAATTCCAATTTATTCTTTTGCTTTCTTAGGTTTTCCCAAAAGAGCCGTAACCATATTATTGATGCCTTTAAAACCATAAAACAAGGAACCCAAAATGCCCAATAGCCCCACTATAAAAACAGGTATAAAAAAGGGATGATTTTCATTTTTAAAAGCTTGCATCACAATAACAGGGGCTATAAAACCAAAGAGTATGGCCAAAAAGACTCGCTTTAAACCTTTGATTAATAAAGGTTTATCCATTGCTAAAGGCATTTATAGCGTTGCGGATGCTTTTGTGTTTTTGCAAGAGTTCAGCAGCTTGGGCTTCATCCACTTGAAGTGTGTCCATTAAGATTCTCTTTCCACGATCTTTTAATTTTGTATTGGCCAACTGCATATCTACCATTTTATTTCCTTTCACATGTCCCAATTGCATCACTGTAATGTTCCTGATCATGTTTAAAATTAGTTTTTGTGCAGTACCGGCCTTGAGACGCGAGCTACCTGTTAAGAATTCAGGGCCCACATTAACTTCAATAGGAAACTGGGCTGCCAAGGCCAATGGGCTGTCTGGATTACAGGTGATGCAACCTGTTGTGATTTGATTGCTGTTGCAGTCGTGAATGCCAGCCACCACATAAGGAGTCGTTCCGGAGGCGGCAATGCCAATGACCACATCTTGACTTGAAACGTGGTGTTCTTGAAGGTCTTTCCAAGCTTGATTCGGATCGTCTTCAGCATCTTCAATAGAAGATCTGAGTGCTTTGTCTCCACCTGCTATTAGCCCTACAACTTGTGATGGATCTGTGCCAAAGGTAGGAGGACATTCAGAGGCATCTAAAACCCCCAAACGACCACTTGTTCCTGCACCAATATAAAACAATCGTCCGCCTTGTTTCATTTTATCGACAATTGCATTGAGAAGAGATTCAAGGGGTTTAAGAACTTTTCCGACTGCCGCAACTGCATTTTGATCTTCTTCATGCATTGCAGCTAAAAGAGCTCCAATTGATTTTTTTTCTAAATCATTATGGTTTGAATCTTGTTCGGTATATCGTATAAAATCCATTGTTTTTGAGTAAAGATAAAAAAAAATAAACCCCTCTAAAATGCTTTAGAAGGGTTTTAATTTGAAAAAAAGAAATTGGTTTTAACTTCTTTTTTGATCTAAATTTTCTTTGAGTGCAGCTAAAAACTCTTGGGTTGTTAAATAGTGTTCTGCAGTTAAGTTTTCTTTGTGGATAAGCAAAGCTAGATCTTTAGTCATTTTGCCACTCTCGACTGTTTCTACGCAAACTTGTTCTAGGGTTTCACAAAAATCAATAAGCTCTTGATTTTGGTCTAATTTACCTCGGTGCGCCAAACCTCTTGTCCAAGCAAAAATTGAAGCGATAGGGTTGGTAGAAGTTTCTTTTCCTTGTTGGTGCTGGCGATAGTGTCTTGTAACGGTTCCATGGGCAGCTTCTGCTTCCATGGTTTTGCCATCGGGGGTTACAAGGGTAGAGGTCATTAAGCCCAATGATCCAAAACCTTGCGCTACGGTATCCGATTGCACATCTCCATCATAGTTTTTACACGCCCAAACAAAACCACCGTTCCATTTCATGGCGGCAGCCACCATATCGTCAATCAAACGGTGTTCATAAAATATACCGGCCTTATCGAAAGCTGCTTTAAATTCATTTTGATAAACTTCTTCAAAAATGTCTTTAAAACGTCCATCATAGGCTTTCATTATGGTGTTTTTGGTCGATAAATAGAGGGGCCATCCTTTTGTGAGCGCTTGATTCATGCACGATCTGGCAAACCCATAAATGGAAGAATCAATGTTGTACATACTCATAGCTACTCCACTCTCCTGATATTTATAAACTTCCCATGTTTGGGCCGGAGAACCATCTTCTGGGGTAAAGGTCATGGTGAGGGTTCCTTTGCCCGGAATGACAGTATCTGTAGCTCTATATTGGTCCCCAAATGCGTGACGGCCAATACAGATAGGCGTGGTCCATCCTGGCACATAGCGTGGGACATTTTTCATGATGATAGGCTCTCTAAAAACGGTTCCACCCACAATGTTTCGGATCGTTCCGTTAGGTGATTTATACATGCGCTTTAGGTTAAACTCGGTCACTCGCTCTTCATCTGGCGTGATGGTTGCACATTTTATACCTACATTATATTTTTTGATAGCCTCGGCACAATCTACCGTAATTTGATCGTCTGTAGTATCTCGGGATTCAATACCCAAGTCATAATACTTAATGTCAAGATCTAGATAGGGGAGAATGAGTTGTTCTTTAATGAATTTCCAAATGATCCGGGTCATTTCATCCCCATCAATCTCCACTACAGGATTGGCTACTTTAATTTTTGACATCAGTTTAAATATTTTAGTTTCGGGCGCAAATATACAATTTCGATTGAAAAATTGGGATAAAAAAAAACCGCCATTTTAATGACGGTTCATTTTTTTAAGATTCTTTTTGAACTTCTTTTATTCGAGCTTTCTTACCTCTTAGTTTTTTGAAGTAATAAATTCGAGATTGGCGAACTTTACCTTTTTTGTTTACTTCAATTTTTTGAATTGAAGGGAGGTTGATTGGGAAAATACGCTCCACACCAACGGTGCCAGACATTTTTCTAATGGTAAAGGTTTTGGTCAAGCCTTCTCCTTTAATTTGAATGACTACGCCTTTAAAAAACTGAGTTCTTACTTTTTCACCTTCTCTAATGTCATAATAAACAGTTAGTGTGTCTCCGGTTGAAAAGGCAGGAATTTCTTTTTGCTCTATAAATTCGTTTTGAACGAAATTAATTAATGCTTCCATCGTTTTTGTGTTAGGTTTTTTAAAAAAGCAACATACACGATTTTCGTCAGTGGTTGGTCTTTCAAGCGGTGCAAAATTACTATTTATTTTTTTGTGACCAACTTTGCGACTTATTTTATTCAATGGGATCATAATTTTCAGAAAAGGCGTCATGCCGAAGCCTATCTCCGGTAGTTTTTCTGACTGTATAAAAGCTAGTAGGTGCTTGGCCTGTGATCTTGCGTGTGAGCGTTGTTCGCAAGACTTCCATTCATTGCATTATAATAAATCGGGGCGGCGTGTTTGTGTTCTTTTTAAAGCTTCGTTTTCTCGCCACTCCTCAATTTTAGGGCTATTTCCGGAGGTCAAAATTTCGGGCACTTCCCAACCTTTGTAGTTGGCAGGTCTTGTGAAGATGGGGGGCGCTAAAAGGCCATCTTGAAAACTATCACTTAAAGCCGAAGATTCATCTCCCAAAACGCCCGGAAGCAACCTAATGATGCTATCACAAAAAACAGCAGCAGCCAGTTCTCCTCCAGAAAGCACAAAATCACCAATAGAAATTTCTTGTGTGATGAGATGGTCTCGAACTCGTTGATCTACTCCTTTATAGTGTCCACACAATAAAATGATATTTTCTTTGAGAGAATATTGATTGGCAAGTGCTTGATTAAGTTGTATTCCATCGGGTGTTAAGTAGACCACATCGTCATACTTTCGTTCTTTTTGCAGGGCACTAATGCAACGGTCAATGGGTTCAATACGCAAAACCATTCCGGCTCCACCGCCAAAAGGATAATCGTCTACCTGCTTTTGTTTGTTAACGGCATAGTCTCTCAAATGATGAAAATGGACACTTGCCTTTCCACTTTCTAAGGCTCGTTTGATGATGGAAACTTCAAAGGGTCCCACTAACAATTCAGGAAAAAGTGTGATGATATCAATGCGCATAGAGCTGTGCTTCTTTTACCGCAAAAATAAAAAAAGAATCTATAGTTTTTAGAATGGCTATGGGGCGGAAATAAAAAAGCCTCACCGAAGTGAGGCCTTTCTTTAGCGCCAGTTTTTGTTAAACAGTATTCGTTCTTTTTCACCCTCTGGGTTGAGCACCACAATACTGTTGAGGTCTTCTATTTCGATGTTTTTAACATCGTCTAGTTCAGTAATTTTTTGATCATTCACTTCTAAAATGGCATAGCCTTCATCTATGCCGTAATAATATCGAGTAGCATTTTGGGCTTTGCTAATGAAAAGTCCACCCTCACTTTCTTCGAGGCCTAATTTAGCGCGTTGCTCTTTATTGAGTTCTTGAAGCTCCATACCTAAAAAAGACACTCTATTAATTTTTTTAAGGGTCACCCATGTTTCTATGGTTTCTCCTGCTCTCTTATAGGTTACTTTCACCTTTTGACCAGGTCGTTTGGTGGAGAGATAGCCTGAAAGATCTGCAAATTTTCGAATGTTGACATTGTCTACTTTCTTAATAATATCACCTGATTGTAATCCGGCTAAATCGGCTCCCATTCCTAGTTCTACTTCAGCAATATAAAAGCCTTCGGTGTCATTAATTTCATAATTTTCAGCCACATTGCTGTTCAAGGCACCTCCTCTAACACCAAGCAACCCTTTTTGAACATCTCCATATTCAATAATGTCTTCAAAAACTTTTCTGGCTATATTGCTAGGCACAGCGAATGAATAGCCTACAAAGCCACCTGTAAAAGAAGAAATGGCGGTGTTGATACCAATGAGTTCACCGTTTGTATTGACCAAGGCGCCACCGCTGTTCCCCATGTTAACGGCCGCATCAGTTTGAATAAAAGATTCATTTTTGTTGTCGTTGCTATTTAAATCTCTAGACTTGGCACTGATAATGCCCGCTGTAACGGTAGAGTTGAGGTTAAAGGGATTGCCCACGGCCAAAACCCATTCTCCCACACGGGCAGCGTCTGAATCACCAAAGGCAATAAAGGGAAGTGATTGGGGAGCCTCAATTTTTACTACTGCAATGTCTGTAGCAGGATCTGTTCCCACCAGCGTAGCAGGATAGGATTTGTTATTGTTAAGGGTCACTTCGATTTTGGTATGGTCTTCAATCACGTGGTTGTTGGTGATAATGTAGCCATCAGGCGAAACAATGACACCAGATCCGGATCCAATTTTCTTAGGATCGTCATATATTTTATCGTGATATAGACGTGACCATAGAGAGCTACTTGATTTATAGGTGCTCGTATTTTTGATGTGTACGACCGTGTTGAGTGTTTTTTCTGCTGCTAGTGTAAAATCGGTCAACTCTGCCGCTCTTGAGCTATGGCTCAAGGCATAGGTGGTTGGAACCAAATTAGACATTTCAACCGGGGGTGAGGCAGGGGTTTTTGACGAAACGAAATAAGCGTTTAAAAAAAGAGTTGCAGCTGCGCTAAGGCAGGCAACTAGTGATAACTTTACAATTGACTTCATAGCGTTTGAAATTTTAGTATATTTTCATTTTTCAGTTTCAAAAATAAGGATATGCCTTTCACTTTTAATAGGTTTAACGTCATTTTAACAGCTTTTTAAGCCCATTAAAAAGTGTACCTTTGCTACATGCAAATAGCGTTCCAAAAATATCAAGGTGCTGGCAATGATTTTATCATGCTAGACAATTGCGACGGCAAATATAGTGGTTTAAACACCGCCCAAATTGCCCAACTATGCCATAGAAATAAGGGCATTGGTGCCGATGGACTTATTTTGGTTGAACAGGCTAAAAAGGCCGATTTTAAAATGGTTTATTTTAATGCCGATGGAAAAGAAAGCACCATGTGCGGCAATGGAGGACGTTGTGTGGTAGCCTTTGCTAAAGCCTTGAGCATTATAGGCAGCCAAACAACCTTTGAAGCTATTGATGGTCTTCATGAGGCTGAAATTTTGTCAGACCAGCAAGTCCGTCTTGGCATGACAACAGTTTCTTCCCTAACCGTTCATCAAAACGCTTTGGTATTAAACACGGGCTCCCCACATTATGTGGCCTTGCAGGATACGCTTGCTCAGATAGATATGGTAAAAGAAGGTGCAGCCATTCGCAATAGTGAACCTTTTAAAACCGAGGGAATTAATGTTAATTTTATTGCTTGCACCCCCTCTGGAGAGCTCACCATTAGAACCTATGAAAGGGGTGTGGAGAACGAAACCCTTGCCTGCGGAACCGGTGCTGTTGCCGGAGCTCTAGCCGCTGATCATTGGAACTTATTAGAAGGTAAAAACCCCATTAGGCTTCATGCTTTGGGAGGAACCCTAGAGGTGGCTTTTAACAAAACCGATCAAGGCTATGAAAAGATTACCCTTTTGGGCCCTGCTGAATATGTTTTTTCTGGAACTATTATATGTTAAAAACAAATACCATTTCGCTTAGAGCGTTAGAACCAGAAGATTTAGACCTTCTATATACTATTGAAAACGACCCTGCTTTAAGTCCCTATTCCACTCATAATGGTCCCTATTCCAAATATATGTTGCAACAGTATATAACGCAACAGCACCAAACTATCTATGAGCAAAATCAACAGCGATTGGTCATCACCGATGTCTCAAAAAAGGTTTTAGGCCTAGTAGATTTATTTGACTTTGAACCCAAAAGCAAAAGAGCAGGTGTTGGTGTAGTGGTGTTGGAAGACTACAGAAATAAAGGGGTTGCCACCCAAGCCCTAGAGTTGTTAGAACACTACGTGCGAGATCATTATGCGCTGCATATGCTCCATGCCGATGTGCTTAGCTCCAATACAGCGAGTTGTCGTTTGTTTGAAAAAAGAAACTTTGTTGCAATAGGTATTAAACGCCATTGGTATTTTTTTCAAAATCAATATCACGATGTTAGGTGTTATCAAAAATTATTTTCTACATGAATCGATTTAAAGTTGTTTTTTTAGTAGCCCTTTTTGGAGTAGGAATTGGTGTCTATTTTGTCCTTCAATTTTATCGTGTTTTTTTATGGGATAATACGGCTTTTGCTCAACCCAAGCTGACCGTTTATATTGATAGAGACGATACGATAGATTCTTTGCTTTTGGATTTAGCCCCATCCTTAAAATCGACTCGAAATTTTTTACTAGCCGCTCAAAAAAAGGGTTACAGCACTATGATTAAGTCTGGAAAATATATCCTTTCTCAGGGCATGAGCAATAATGAAATGATCAACACCTTGCGTTCCAAAGCCAGTGTAGTTCAAGTGACTTTCAACAACCAAGAGCGCCTAGAAGATCTCGCCGGAAGAATTGCAGCTCAAATTGAAGCCGATAGTTTGAGTTTGCTCAACGCTTTTCAAAATGCTGATTTCTTAAGGGATAAAGGATTTAATACAGCCACCATTTTAGCACTGTTTTTACCCAATACCTATGAGTTTTATTGGGATGTTAAGCCAGAAGATTTTGTGCAAAGAATGTGGCAAAACTATCAAAGCTTTTGGAATGAATCGCGTCTCCAAAAAGCCCGTGCTATTGGACTAAGTCCACAAGAGGTCTCCACTTTGGCTGCTATTGTTCAAAAAGAAAGTAATCAAAAAGCAGAACAACCAAGAATTGCCGGGGTTTATCTCAACCGCCTAAAAAAAGGAATGAAATTGCAGGCAGACCCTACCGTTATATTTGCCCTAAAGCAAAAGTATCAGAATTTTGATCTGATGATTAAGCGCGTGCTTCTAAAGGACTTAAAAGTAGATTCGCCCTATAACACCTATAAATATAAAGGATTGCCACCAGGGCCTATCACCATGCCAGATTTACATGTGCTAGAAGCGGTTTTAAATGCCGAGCAACACCCTTACCTCTATTTTGTGGTTAATCCTCAAAAAGCTGGCTTTCATCTTTTCGCTTCCACATTGCGTGAGCACAATCGAAATAAAAAGAAATATACCCAATGGCTCAATCAGCGTAGGGTTTTTCGTTAGTCCTGATCCAAAATAAAAAGTGTGGGTCTTTTGTGTAAATCGGGTTTGTTTTTTTTCCAAAGCGCAATGGGGTAGGTTTTGATAAAACTGGTTTCAAGGGTTAGATCACAAGCCACACACAAAAGGGTTTGTGGGGCAAGGTGTTTTAAAAAATCATCAAAAAGTTTTGTATTTCTGTAGGGCGTTTCAATAAAAAGTTGCGCTTGTTTTTCCTTTAAGGTCTTTTTTTCAAACTGTTTGATGGCTCTTATGCGTTGGGTTTTGTCAATGGGTAAATAGCCATTGAAGGCAAAGTTTTGTCCGTTCATGCCAGAGGCCATGAGCGCTAAAAGGAGAGAGGAGGGCCCAACTAAAGGTTTTACAGGAATGCCCAGTTGGTGAGCATGTTTCACAATAATGGCTCCTGGATCAGCAATGCTGGGGCATCCGGCATCAGATAGGAGGCCCATAGAAATTCCCTCTTTGGCAGGATCTAGAAAGGATTCCAATTCAAGTTGATTGGTATATTTATTCAATAAATAGAGGGTGATGCTTTCTTGGTTTTTTTGAGGGGCCAAATTTTTGATAAAAGCGCGTGCATTTTTTTCATTTTCTACAATAAAGTGATCCAACTCTTCTACCGCTTTTTTAATGGTGAGAGGGAGCACTTCTAAAGGGGCATTTTTACCTAAGGGAGTAGGAATTAAATGAAGGGTGCCCAATGAGGATGAGCTAATCATGTGTTATTCAAATTTCTTGAGTTGTGCGCTACAAGCTTGCTCTAAAATACGAAAAACATTTAAAAATGCAGCTTCATCATGATAATATGGGTCTGGCACTTCCTCTTCTGTTGGGCGCATAAATTGAATTTTTTTGCGCTCTTCCTCAGATTGTGCTTGTTTAACAAGAAAATCATAATTCTGCTGATCCATAGCAAAAATATGGCTGAACGTCTTGAAATCTTCTTTTCGAAAAGCTCTAGCCCTATGGTCACTCAAATCTAGACCAAACGATTTAGCAACGGCAATGCTTCTTGAATCAGCCGCTTGATTTTCATGATAGTTGGCCGTGCCAGCAGAATCTACTTCAATGTTTAGGTGAGCTGTTTTTTGAGCCATGATGACTTTCGCTAGGGGAGAACGACAAATGTTCCCCAAGCAAACCATAAGTATTCTGAGTTTCAAAAAACTAGAGGGTTAGTTTTTGGCTGAGGTCTTCCACATATTTGCGGAACTGTTTGTCGGTAAAACTTAAGTTATCAACTGTTTTGCAGGCATGCAGCACCGTGGCATGGTCTCTTTTTCCAATTTGATTACCAATGCTAGCCAAAGAAGCCTTGGTGAATTTTTTGGCAAAATACATAGCTAATTGACGGGCTTGAACAATATGTCTTCTTCGCGTTTTAGATTGTAAAGTAGCCACATCCATTTGGAAATATTCAGAAACCACCTTTTGAATGTAGTCAATAGAAACTTCGCGTTTGGTGTTTTTAACAAATTTTTCAACGATGCTTTTGGCTAATTCTAAGGTTACATCGGCTTTATTAAAAGAAGATTGCGCAATTAGGGATATGATGGCTCCTTCTAATTCGCGCACATTTGTTTTTATGTTTTTGGCCACATATTCAATAATCTCATCTTCCATAGTAACCCCATCGCGATAGAGTTTGTTTTTCAAAATAGAAATACGTGTTTCTAAATCGGGCACTTGCAATTCGGCAGAAAGTCCCCATTTAAAACGGGATAGCAACCGCTGCTCAATGTCCTGCATATCTACAGGAGCTTTGTCAGAAGTTAAAATGACTTGTTTACCATTTTGATGCAAGTGATTAAAAATGTGGAAAAATACATCTTGGGTGCCTGCTTTGCCGGAAAGGAATTGTACATCATCAATAATCAAGACATCCAACAATTGATAGAAATGAATAAAATCATTGCGGGTATTTTTCTTAACGGACTCAATATACTGTTGTGTAAATTTTTCGGCAGCGATATAGAGCACTGTTTTGTCCGGATGCTTTTCTTTAATTTCAACTCCAATGGCATGAGCCAAGTGGGTTTTGCCTAAACCAACTCCACCAAAAACAAGCAATGGATTAAACGAAGTTCCTCCAGGTTTGACAGCTACCGCTAAGGCAGCAGAACGCGCCAAACGATTGGAATCTCCTTCTAAAAAATTATCAAAATTATAGTTTGGATTCAATTGAGATTCAATCTGTAGATTTTTAATACCCGGAATGACAAAGGGATTTTTTAATTCTCCACTAAAAGAATTCAGGGGAGCATCTACTTGCTGAAGCATCACATTGGGCCGGTTGTTACTGGGAATGCTTTCTGTGAAAGGAGTGCGATTGCCGTAGGTGTTTTCCATTTTAATGATATACACCAAACGAGCATCGTTCCCCAATTCACGCATCAGGCTTGATTTAAGCAATTTAACATAATGCTCTTCTAACCATTCGTAGAAAAATTTGCTAGGAACCTGAATACTTAAAACCTCATTTTCCAATTTCATAGGAACAATAGGTTCAAACCATGTTTTGTATGCTTGTTCTTGGATATTATCCCGTATATAAGCTAAACAATTATCCCAAACGGATTGGGCGGGTGTATTCATATTTTTTGGTTCTGGCTTTAGAAAATTATAGTTATGGTTGGGTTAGATTTCTAACCGAACAAATATGCTCTAATTTTTTATAAAAAAAAATCATTTTGGTGTTGAATTTTAACTTTTTTTTTTAGATATTTTGTGAGGTCATAAATGTAAGCCAAACACTTTATTCTTACAGTACCTTTTTTTACTTTTAAGGGAGTTTTATACCTATCAGTGTTTAAGCTCTAGTTTTCTATAAACACCATATTTATTTAGTTAAAATACTGTATATCATATAGATAAATTTTTTATTCAATCTATAGAATGCTGAAGAACTGACCTCAGAAGCCTAACTATAAAAAAACGTATGCATTGATTTTGAACCTCTAAGTAAATGGTCTTAAAAGGGTTAAATTGGGTAAAGCAATTTTGTTCAAAATGAAGGCTGTTTTTTAAAACAAAATTATTAGGGTTTGATTATTAAGGTGTTGGCTAAATAGTTAAAAAAGTGGAGTGAATGTCACGTCCTTTAAAAAAGAAAAAATATATTTTTTATAAGGCGTAATAAACAAATAATTGGTCTTCTCCCAGCTGTTCTTTATTTTGAGGGATTAGATTTATTTCAGGTGCTGAAATTCCTTCTTCTAATTTGGTCGTGCTCTGAAATAACCTAATCTCATCCCACAGATTTTCTTTTAAAAAACTATTTAGGGTATAGGCTCCTCCCTCAATGATAACAGATTGTATATTGAGTTTAAAGAGTGTTTCCAAGATAGATTTTGCCGAATAAAAGTTGGTAACCTTTTTTGTTTTTTGGGGAGATAGCGAGTCCTTCTTTTCCTTATTTAATAAATACGTAGGAAATTCATCTGTAAGCATTTTAGCTTGGGAAGGGATTCTGTCATTAGGATCCAGCACAAATCGGAGCGGATTTTTGCCTTCCCAATGTCTTGTGGTGAGTTGAGGGTCATCCTCAATAACGGTTTGAACCCCCACCATAATGGCTTGCTCTTCACTTCGCCATTGATGCACGCGTTGTTGTGCTAGGGCTCCCGTTATCCAAAAAACGGACCCATTTGTTTTAGCGGTGAGTTTGGGACCTAAAAAATGATCTTCTGTTTGTGCCCATTTTAATATAATATAAGGACGTTTTTTTTGATGAAAACAAAAAAAGCGCCTGTTTAAAAAAGCAGCTTCTTTTTCTAAGACATTAAGCACCACATCGCATCCGGCTTTTTGTAATTTTTCTATTCCCTTTCCAGCCACTTGATCATGAGGGTCTCGTGTTCCGATAACCACCTTAGGGATTTGATATTTAAGGATTAAATCGGCACAAGGTGGGGTTTTGCCATAGTGCGCACAGGGCTCTAAATTGACATAGAGGGTACTCGTTTTGAGAAGTTTTTTGTCTTCAACAGCTTCAATGGCGTTAACTTCTGCATGGGGGGTTCCGGCTTTTTTATGCCAGCCTTCTCCAATGATTTTCCCTTGGTGAACAATAACACAACCCACTAGCGGATTAGGATAGGTAGCTCCCAATCCCTTTGCAGCCAAAAACAAGCAGCGCTGCATGAATTGTTCATCAAGTGTTGAGGCAAACCCAGAAGGGAAATCGTTTTGCATTTGTTTTGAGAGCCCGTTTCGAATGGGTAAATTTAGCCAAAATTAATTGTGATGAAAATTCGTCCCATTAGACCTGCAGACAACCTGTTATTGGCTAAGGTGCTTCGGACAGTGCTTTTAGAAATGGGAGTGCCCAAAATTGGGACAGCCTATGCTGATCCCGAATTGGACTGCCTTTTTGAGACTTATCAAAAAAAACGAGCACAATATTTTGTTATAGAACACAACCATACTCTTTTGGGAGGTGCCGGAATTGCCCCTTTGCCTAATGCCCCTAAAGGGGTTTGTGAGTTGCAAAAAATGTATTTTCTTCCTCAAGCCAGAGGCAAGGGATGGGGCTATCAAATGATAGAGACTTGCTTGCAATTTGCGCACCAAAATAATTTTGACCAATGCTATATTGAAACCATGCCCAACATGAAAGCGGCTCAAAAACTCTATCAGCAGATAGGTTTTGACTATCTTGATTCGCCCCTAGGCAATACAGGACATTTTTCGTGTTCGGTTTGGATGTTAAAACCCCTACCATGACCCTTCAAAACTGTAGAGCCAAATTTCAATCAGCATTGTCCTCTTTATATGCGTCTCGTGAAATAGACTATTATTTTAAAATACTCTTAGCACATTTTTTTGACTGGGAGCCTACTTTTTTGGGGTTGAACCCTACCTACGAATTAGAGCCAGGCCAATTTGAACTGTTGCAAAATGCCCTAGAAGAATTGAAAGAAGAACGCCCCATTCAACAAATTGTGGGGTGGGCTTTTTTTCGAAAAATTAAACTCCTTGTGGGCCCTGAGGTACTTATTCCAAGACCTGAAACCGAGGAATTAGTTGCTTGGATTTTAGAAGACCATAACACACTCAATACTACCAAAACAATAGTAGATATTGGAACAGGTTCAGGGTGTATTGCCCTATCTTTATGTTTGGAAAATCCAAATTTTGAAGTTACTGCTTTAGACTTCAGTCCTAAAGCTCTTCACATTGCCCGCCAAAATGCAGAAACGCTAAAGGCCAAGGTGACCTTTGTGGAGCAGGATATTGTATCCACGCCTCTTCCTTCAAGCTATGATTTAATGGTTTCCAATCCACCCTATATCAGCCAAGAAGAAAAAAACAGTTTAGCCAAAAATGTTTTGGCCTTCGAACCTCATTTGGCCCTATTTGCCCCCGCTCAAGACCCTTTGTTTTTTTACAAGGCTATTCTACGCCAAGCACAAGATTTTCTCAATCCCAAGGGGAGTCTCTATTTTGAAATAAACCCTAACTATTATGATGAAATGGTCACCTTAATTAAATCTTTTTCAATTTTCGATATGTCAATGAGAAAAGATATTTTTGGAAAAAAGAGATTATTGCGTTTACAGAAACTATGAGTGATTCTAGAGTTCTTGAAAAAATTAGCGCTTTGCGAAAAGAGTTGCACGAGCACAACTACAACTACTATATTTTAGATGCTCCACAAATTAGTGATTTTGAATTTGATCAAAAGCTCAGTTTGTTACAAAGCTTAGAAGCCCAACACCCCGAATTTTTTGACCCTAACTCTCCTACCCAGAGAGTGGGGGGTGGCATTACCAAAGATTTTGAGACTGTGGTTCACAATTTGCCGATGTATTCCCTATCAAACACCTATTCTTTAGAAGAAATAGAGGAATGGATTGAGCGAATTAAAAAACGAATTGGACCGGTACCTCTTTCTTTTACCTGCGAACTAAAGTTTGACGGGGCCTCCATAAACCTCACCTATGAAAATGGATTGCTCACCCGAGCTGCTACTCGGGGGGATGGCGTGCAAGGGGATGATGTGACCCAAAATATCAAAACACTGCCTACAGTGCCACTCCAATTGAGAGGAGATTATCCTGACTTTTTTGAAATTAGGGGAGAAGTGGTTTTGCCTTGGGAAGCTTTTCATGCCCTCAATGCACAAAAGGAAGTAGCAGGCGAACCGCTCTATAAAAATCCGCGTAACACCGCTTCCGGGAGCTTAAAATTGCAAGACAGTAGTCTTGTTGCAGCTCGAGGTTTAGAATGTTATAGCTATGCAATTGCGGGAAATGATTTGCCTTTTAAAACCCAATTTGAAGTATTAGATCAAGCACGTTCTTGGGGATTTAGAGTGCCTCAATCGGCTCAAGAATGCTATTCTAAAGAGGCTATTTTTGATTTCTTATCCTATTGGGACCAAAAGCGAACAGAGCTCCCTTATGAAATTGACGGGGTTGTTATTAAGGTGAATGAATTAAAATGGCAAGATCAACTAGGCACCACTGCTAAATCACCTCGCTGGGCCATAGCCTATAAGTTTCAAGCAGAACAAGTTACCACCACTTTAGAAGCCGTGAGCTATCAAGTAGGGCGTACCGGAGCCATTACGCCCGTTGCCCAATTAGAGCCTGTTCTAATTTCGGGCACAACGGTGAAACGAGCCTCTTTGCACAATGCAGATCAAATAGAAAAATTGGATTTGCATATAGGGGATCAAGTGTTTGTGGAAAAAGGGGGTGAGATAATACCCAAAATCACTGGCGTTTTGGCCGCGCAACGAGAAGTTCTTGCCGCCAAGATAAACTTTATTACAAATTGCCCAGAATGTGGCAGTGCCTTGCAGCGAGAAGCAGGAGAAGCCCAACACTATTGTCCCAACACTTTAGGGTGTCCACCCCAAATTGTGGGACGCATTCAGCATTTTATTTCCCGCAAAGCCATGGATATTAGTGGTATTGGAGCTGAAACCGTAGTGCAGCTTTTTGAAGCTGGATTGATTCGCAATAGTGCCGATTTATATACGCTCACAACTTCAGATTTAATTGGGCTTGAGCGCATGGCCGAAAAATCAGCTCAGAATTTAATTGCGGGAGTTGAAGCCTCAAAGCAGCAACCTTTTCCAAAGGTACTTTTTGCCTTAGGTATTAGATATGTGGGAGAAACAGTAGCTAAAAAATTGGCTAAGAAATTTAAATCGCTTTCAGTTTTGGCTAATGCCAACTTGGAAACTTTGATGGAGACTGAAGAAATAGGAGATCGAATTGCGGCTAGCCTACTGGCTTTTTTTCAAAACCCCGAGCAACGTGACTTAATTGCTCGTTTGGCTGCCTATGGTTTGCAATTTGAATTGGAAGAAACCTCGGCATCAGTTCCGCAACTCTTGGCTGGCAAACGCTTTGTTATTTCAGGTGTATTCAGTCAATTTTCTCGTAAAGAATTGGGCGAAAAAATCGAAGCACTAGGAGGTATTTTGTCTGGTTCTATTTCTTCCAAAACCGATTTTCTAGTGGCCGGTGAAAATATGGGCCCGGCCAAAAAAGAAAAAGCATTGCAACTGGGTGTTAAAATGCTGACTGAAAATGACTTTATAGCCCTCATACAGGGATAATTCTGTTATATTTACAACATTCTGTGTTAAATTAATGCAAGATTTAAAAAAGTTAGATAGACCCTGCAGAAGACTTTAATTTTGATTTCAATACAATGAAAAGATTTTTGCAAGATTTTTTTTTAAGCTTTCACTATAAAAAGCAACTTAAAAGGCTAGTGAAACGAAAAATCAAGCAAGTTGCCGAGATTAAAACTATCGGTGTTTTGTGGGGAGTAGATATGGCAATTGATCAGACTTTAATAGACAAACTGGCTTCTTTGTTGGAGGTTTCCAAGCAAAAGATTCAGATTGTTGTGCCCACTGCTGCCGGGAAAATGGATGATTCTAAGGGACTGAAAATTCAATATGTGGATCAAAAGTTTCTCTCTTGGTCAGCCCAATTTACTTCGAAAGAAAACCGTTTTTGTAACACTTCTTTTGATCTGTTGATTAACTATTTTGATCAACCTAGCAAACTTACCGCCCTCCTTTCAGCGCAATCAAAGGCCAAGTTTCGAGTAGGATTTGCCCAGGCCGATCATCGACTAAATGACCTCGTTTTTGATTTTAAGCCTACTGAACAACAGTTGTTTTTCGAAGAGTTTTCAAAATATATTAAAACCCTATTTAATAAAGACTCATGAATTTAAAAGGTGTTGGTGTTGCATTGGTGACTCCTTTTCAAGAAAATGGAGCTGTAGATTTTGAAGCCCTTGCACGTGTGGTAAAACACGTAATTGCACAAGGAGCTGATTATCTTGTTGCATTAGGCACAACAGCAGAGACCGCTACTCTTGAGGAGGACGAAAAACAAGCTGTTTTAGAGACCATCATTGCTGCCAACAACAAGCAATTGCCCTTGGTTTTGGGTGTGGGTGGAAATCATACAGCTGCTTTAGTTCGCTCCTTAAAAAAATTAGATCTAACCCCTTTTGATGCCATATTATCCGTAACGCCCTATTATAATAAACCCTCTCAAGAAGGCCTCTATCAACACTATTGTGCGTTTTCAGAAGCCAGTCCACTTCCCATAATTGTCTATAATGTGCCCGGAAGAACCGGCGTTAATCTTTTGCCACAAACCTTTATTAAAATTGCTTCAGCCTGTGAAAATATAGTGGCTATTAAAGAAGCTTCTGGCGATTTGCAACAAGGCATTGAATTGATTCGCCGTGTGGGCGGTCGTTGGCAAGTGCTTTCTGGAGAAGATGGGTTAAATTTAAAACTTTATCAAGCCGGAAGCGCAGGATGTATATCTGTTTTAGGCAACGCTTTTCCCAATCATATTTCTAAAATGTATGCCCTAATGGACGCAGGAAATGCCCATGCCGCTGAAGCTTTAGATCAAGAGTTAAAAAGATTGAACGAGCTCTTATTTGTTGAAGGAAATCCTACAGGGATTAAAGCTTTATTGTCTTTGTTGAATTTGTGCTCTAAAAGCGTTCGATTACCCTTAGTTGCTGGCTCTTCAGACCTATTTGATCAGTTTGGTGAACAGCTAAAACTTTCGGCTGTGACAGCAAACAGCTAAGCTCTCAACATACTTTAACACTACCTTTTGAAAATTAATTTTCAATCTGACTGATATTTAGTAGTTTTGCACGATGAATTTGAGAGTTTTGCTAACTGTTTTGGGAATGGCTACCTTGCTAACAGCTACTAGCTGTAGTGAGTATCAAAAATTGCTCAACAGCGATGATGTCGCCCAGAAATATAAATCAGCAGAAGAATACTACAACCAAGCAGAATATCGCAAGGCCAATCGTTTGTTGGAACAAATTGTGCCAAAATATAGGGGCAAACCCCAAGCCGAACGGATTATTTTCTTTTTCGCCGATTCTTATTTCATGACCAAAAGCTATATTTTGGCTGCCTATCAGTATGAAAATTTTATCAAATCATATCCTAAAAGTCAGCGTATTCAAGAGGCCTATTTTAAAGCAGCTCAGTGTTACTATTATCTTTCTCCCGAATATAGTTTAGACCAGGAAGACACTTTAACTGCTATAGATAAACTGCAAATTTTCATCAATCTCTATCCAAACTCGGAATATGCCGAAGAGGCCAATCAAATGATTTTAGAGTTACAAACTAAATTAGAGCAAAAAGATTTTGAAATTGCCAAGGGCTACTATACTATTAGAGATTATGCGGCAGCCATCAAGGCTCAAGATAATTTTGTGGGGTCATTTCCGGGCACCAAATTCAGAGAAGAGGCCTTGGTCGTAAAATTTAATGCTGCTTATGAAATTGCCATTAACAGCGTTTTAACCAAAAAACAATCCCGTTTAGAAGAATTGCAGCAACAATATGATGCCATTTTACGTTATTATCCTGAAACCTTCTTTTTGGAGGAATTAGATCGTAAAATGGAAGTTGTCCAAAAAGAGCGCAATCTTTTAACAGAAAATCAATCGAACTAAATCCATTTAGCATGACAAAATACAGAGAATCAAAAGCGACACAAACCACGAAAACCTATGATCGCAATAAAGTTGAAGAAACAACAGAAAACATCTATGAGGCAATTTCCATCATTGCCAAGCGATCTGTACAAATCAACTTAGACATTAAAAAAGAATTGCACGAGAAATTAGATGAATTTGCTACGCACAATGATAGCTTAGAAGAAATTTTTGAAAACAAAGAGCAAATTGAAGTTTCTAAGTTTTATGAGCGTCTTCCAAAACCGCATGCCATTGCAGTTGAGGAGTGGTTTAATGACAAAATCTACCATCGCAATACAGACGAACCTAGTGAATAAGGCATGAGTTTATTAAGCGGAAAAAAAGTCCTATTAGGAATAACGGGAGGCATAGCCGCTTATAAAACGCCTATTTTAGTTCGAGCCCTACGAAAAAAGGGAGCTGAGGTGCGTGTGGTGATGACCCCCTCTGCCAAAGAGTTTGTAACACCACTCACTCTCTCAACGCTTTCTAACTACCCTGTTTTATCGTCTTTTACGACCACAGATGCAGATAATCCGCTATGGAATGATCACGTGGCATTGGGGCTATGGGCCGACCTTTTTCTTATTGCACCCGCTACCGCCAATACCCTAAGCAGCATGGCGCATGCTGTTTGTAACAATCTTCTTTTAGCCACCTATCTTTCTGCTAAATGTCCGGTTTTTGTTGCACCTGCTATGGATTTAGACATGTATGCACATCCGGCGCAACAAAAAAACCTTACCCAATTAGAGGCTCAGGGCACTGTTGTTTTTCCGGTAGGAGAAGGGTCTTTAGCGAGTGGACTTTCTGGAAAAGGCAGAATGTTGGAACCCGAAGATCTAGTTTTATTGCTAGAAGACTATTTAACTGCTCAAGCTCCTTTAGCTGACCAAACGGTTTTAATAACCGCAGGGCCAACCTATGAGGCTATAGATCCTGTTCGTTTTGTGGGGAACTATTCTTCTGGAAAAATGGGATTTGCCCTAGCAGAAGCTGCATTGTATTTGGGTGCAAACGTTATTTTAATCAGTGGCCCTACTGCTTTAGAATTAACACACCCTAAGCTCAAACGAATTGATGTGCAAGCAGCAGCTGATATGTTGGAAGCCGTGAAAGCACATTTTGCCAAAGTGTCAATTGCCATTGCCGCCGCCGCAGTAGCCGATTTTACGCCTAGTCAAAAAGCCCAACATAAAATTAAAAAGGAAAAAGAAACCTCCACTTGGCAGCTTGCGCTATCCAAAACAGAGGACATTGTTGGCTATATGGGCACGCATAAGAAAAATCAAAAGGTGGTGGGCTTTGCCTTAGAAACAGAAGATGCCCAAACTCATGCATTGGCTAAAATGGAAGCTAAAAAATTAGATGCTATTGTGCTCAATGTGCGTCACAAAAACAACGAGGCTTTTGGAAGTGATCTAAATGAAATCACCTTCTATCATCAAGATGGTCGAAAAATTACCTTCCCAAAGCAAACCAAAAGTATTTTAGCAAAAGAAATTTTCAACCAACTCCTATCATCATGCCCCTAAAAAAAAGTTTAATTATTTTTCTTCTTCTCTTGCTAGCGTTCAAATCAGAAGGACAAGAACTCAATGCTCAAGTTATTGTCAATGCCGATTTGGTGAATCAAACCAATCAGCAAATTTTTAAAACTCTAGAACAATCTCTAAACGAATTTATCAATACCCGTATTTGGACGGCGAAACCCTTTCTGAATCGAGAAAAAATTGCTTGTTCATTTTTGTTTACCCTCACCTCCTATAGTGGCGATCAGTTTAAAGCTACTTTGCAGGTGCAATCTCAGCGGCCTGTTTTTAACACCAATTACGACAGCCCCATTCTCAATTATTTAGATAGAGACGTGGCTTTTACCTACCAAGAATACCAACCCTTTTTTTATAATCAATCAGAATTTGAATCCAATTTGGTGTCTATTGTTAGTTTTTATGTCTATGTCATATTAGGATTAGATGCCGACAGTTTTGAACCCTTTGGTGGCACTTCTTATTTTGAACAAGCCCAACAAATTGTCAACTTAGCGCAACAAACCGATATCAACGCATGGAAACCCAATATGCCCAATCGTAATCGACATGAGTTGATTGATAACTTGCGATCGAATACTTTTAGAGAATTTAGAACCAGTCTATATGCTTATCACAGAAGTGGACTAGATCAAATGAGTACAGATGCCTTTAAAGCTAAAGCGGGCATTATGAAGGCCATAAATGATTTGCAACCTCTGTTTAATCGAAGACCCAACGCTTTTCTTTTACAGCTGTTTTTTGATGCCAAAGTAGATGAAATTGTCAATGTTTTTTCCGATGGCCCAAAAGTAGAATTTGAGCAAACCAATGCCACTTTAAAACGTATTGCACCGTTTTTTGGCGCACAATGGAAACAAATTAAAAGTTAATTTTTTATTTAGTCCTCTTGGTTTATCTTTAGATTCTAAAAATTGTCTTTGTTGTGCTGCGGTCTTTAAAAATTAACAATTTTGCCTTAATCACCTCCTTAGAAATTGAATTTCAGGGAGGAATGACCAGCATTACCGGTGAAACTGGAGCAGGAAAATCAATTTTATTAGAGGGTCTCAGTTTGGTTTTGGGCAAACGGGCAGATTTGTCTGTCATTAAAGATGTTAATAAAAAATGCATCATAGAAGCCGAATTTCAGCTTGATGCCTATGCCCTAAAATCTTTTTTTAAAGAAGCCGATTTAGATTATGAGCCCCTTACTCTTTTGCGAAGAGAAATTGCACCTTCTGGAAAATCGAGAACGTTTATAAATGACACCCCCGTTACACTAACAGTGTTGGAGCAACTGAGTCAACATTTGATAGACATCCACGGGCAAATGGAAAATGCAGCCATCTTGCAAAAAGATTTTCAGTTTGTATTGGTAGATGCTTATGCCCAACAGCAAAAGCAGGTTGCTGCCTTTGAATCACGCTACCATAAATTACAGGAGCTTATACAAGAACAAACAACTTTGTTGGAACAGCAAAAGATGGCCGAAGACCAACTCTCGCTAAAGCGGTTTTATTTTGACGAACTCCATGAGGCCCAATTAAATGCCGAAGAATTTGAAACCATTCAAGCCACTCACGCCGAAAAGCAGCACTTAGATTTTCTAATAGAAGCCCTAGCTAATGCCTCAGAGCGATTGGAAGCAGAACCCGGCGGGATTCTCTCTGAATTAGTGGAGTTGCGCGCCTTGTTTAATAAAATGTCTCTAAAATCCAATCGTTTGGCGCCTCTGCTAGAACAACTTCAAAACATGGTTTCAGAAGCAGAAGATTTTCGAGATCAAGTTCTCCAAATGGCAGAAGCCATACACTTTAATCCGGAAGAACAACACATCCTTGAAACCAAACTCAATCAATATCACGCCTTGTTGCACAAGCATCAGTTGCAAGATGTTGAAGCCCTCATTGCACTTCGAGATAAATTGGAACTAGATATAGAACAAACAACGGGAGGAGCAGAAAAACTAGTTGGGTTAGCCAATGAAATAAAAAGTCTCACAAGCCAAATGCAAAAAGAGGCAGCAGAAATTTCACAAAATAGAAAAACGGTATTTGAACCACTCTGTGAGGCTCTTCAAGTGTTGGTAGCTCGAATGGGAATGCCAGAAGCTAAATTTAAATTTGAATGTCATGAAGAAGCTACGTTTAACAAAAGGGGAAAAGACACTTTAGAGTTGTTGTTTTGTGCCAATCCGGGGAGTGGTTTTTTTCCTTTAAAAAAGATTGCTTCTGGTGGAGAACGCTCTCGTATTATGCTAGCCATCAAGGCCATATTAGCCCGGTTTAAGAAATTGCCTACCATTATTTTTGATGAAATTGACACCGGGGTTTCAGGAAAAGTTTCCGATCAAATTGCCTCTATCATGGCTGAATTGGCCAATCATATGCAGGTTTTTGCCATCACCCATTTACCCCAAGTGGCCGCCAAAGGAGCCCAACATTTAAAGGTGCTTAAAGAAACTGATGGGGAGATCACCCAAACCTTTTTAAAACAATTGGATGCCAAGGAGCGCGAACTTGAAATTGCCCAAATGCTTTCCGGAACTGAAACCGGATTAACCGCTGTTGCCCACGCCAAGGAGTTATTGAAATAACGTATCTTTACCAAAATTTTAATTATGTCACACCCCCTTTTAGCTGGAAAAAAAGGAATCATTTTTGGAGCTTTAGACTCCCAATCCATCGCCTGGAAAACCGCCGAAGCTGTTGCTGCTGCAGGTGGTAGTTTTGTACTCACCAATGCACCGGTAGCCTTGCGAATGGGAACCATTAATGAATTGGCCGAAAAAACCAATGCCAAGGTTATTGCAGCTGATGCAACTAGCCTGGAAGACCTAGAAAATTTAGTAGATCAAGCCCAAGAAATTTTGGGAGGTCAACTCGATTTTGTTTTGCATTCCATAGGCATGTCGGTTAACGTTAGAAAAGGAAGGCACTACACCGATTTAAATTATGATTGGTTGGCTAAAGGTTGGGATGTGTCTGCCGTTTCTTTTCACAAGCTACTCCAAACGCTCTACAAAAAAGATGCTATGGCACCTTGGGGAAGCATTGTTGCCCTTTCTTATATTGCCGCTCAGCGTACTTTTCCAAACTATAATGATATGGCTGAAAACAAAGCCTATCTAGAATCCATTGCCCGTAGCTTTGGCTATTTCTTTGGAAAAGAAAAGAAAGTTCGAGTCAACACCATTTCACAATCGCCTACGCTCACCACTGCTGGTAAGGGCGTTGCCGGACTTGATGGCTTCTTGAATTATGCCGAGCGCATGTCTCCTCTCGGCAATGCTACAGCTGCCGAATGTGCGGATTATACTGTAAGTCTTTTTTCGGATTACACTAAGAAAGTAACCCTCCAAAATCTATATCACGATGGGGGCTTTTCCAATGTAGGTGTGAGCCAAGAAATTATTGATTCCTTGCCTAGCGACGAATAGTAAGTTCCTGGTGTGAAACCACTCAGCACCCTTATTGACGGCAAAAAAACTGCTTCACTTTTTGGAAGACAGCGTCTCTTTGTATTCTTTGTTCTGGTCTCTTTGCTGTTTTGGGGCATCACCAAACTTTCCAAGCCTTATCAAGTTTCATTGCCTTTTGAAGTTAGGTTTGTTGGGGTTCCTACTACCCTTGTCATAGAAGCCCAAAATCCCACAGTAGCGATAAATATTACCGCATCTGGATTTGATATTTTACGCTATCAGTGGTTTAAAAATAGCATTGAATTAAGAGCAGATGGGGCCCAACAAAAAGGCTCTTTTTTGGAGATATCTTTGGCCGCCCAACAATTTTTTTTGCAAGATCAACTTTTTGAAAACACAACCTTAAATGGTTTTAAAGCTCCTGTATTACAGTTGCCCTATAGTGTTTTAAGCAAAAAACGTGTGCCCATATTTGTGCAAGCTACTTTGGATTTTAAACCCGGCTATTTGTTGGAAGATGGTCTAATGTCTCAACCAGATAGCGTTGAAGTAGTAGGCACTAAAGAACAATTGGATACGCTTTCTTTTGTGCGAACTCAACCCTTTGAAAAAAGCAATTTGTCTGACTCTTTTGAATTGGAAGTACAGTTAAAGGACTATGAAGCCCTTCACTTAGAAGCAAACAGGGTGAAAGTGGTAGGAAGGGTGTTCAGTTATACAGAAAAAAAGATACAGTTGCCCATATCCATTTTAAATTTACCCCCTTCCACCCAAATGAAATTGTTTCCAGCCGAGGCCACTTTAACCCTTTTGGCCCGTGTAGATCAATTGCAACGCATTAGCAGCAATGAGTTTGTCTTAAGTGTTGATTTTAACGACTGGAAAGACAATGAACTTTTAGCACTGCCACTAAAACTCACCCAAGCACCTTCGGGCATAAAAAAAATGGAGTGGCAGCCCAAAAAAGTAGAATTTTTAATACGCAGATGAAGACTATTGGCTTAACAGGAGGTATAGGAAGTGGTAAAAGCAGTTTACTTCCTGTTTTTATTGCCGAAAACATTCCCGTTTTTGAAGCCGATAAGGTTGCCAAAGAACTTCAAGAAGAAGAGCTAAAACCAGAGCTAATAAAACATTTTGGAGCTAGTCTCTATGCTTCAGGACGTTTGGACCGAAAAGCGCTAGCCACGCTAGTTTTTCAAGATAGCACAAAATTGGAACTTCTCAATAGTCTTGTGCATCCGGCCGTAGCAAAGGCTTTTGAAGTATTTAAGGACCACCATAAAGAGGCCTCTTTGGTGGTCAAGGAGGCTGCTATTCTCTTTGAAGCAGCGGGAGCAGCAACCTGCGACTATACTATTTTGATCACGGCGCCCAAAGCAGCTCGCATAGCACGAGTGCACCAAAGAGACGGCCTTGACAAGGGCGCTGTAGAAGCTCGAATGGCCCAGCAATGGCCTGACGAAAAGAAAATTCCCCTAGCCGATTTTGTTATCCAAAATGAAGATTTAGCACGTGCCAAGGCTGATTTAAAACGTGTTCTGAGTGCCCTAAAAGGAGATAAATTAAGCTCTTAACATAGCATTAGGAAAAATATTAACTTAATTGCATGAAATTTGCACCGCCTAGAGCAAGACCATTTTTATGAAAAAAAATATTTTTCTTTCGTTTGTAGGGTTTATGGTGATTTCCATTTTCACCATCATTTTTGTGCAAGGTTATTGGATCTATTTTACGTGGAAAAATAAAGAAGCAGAATTTTCTTTAGCAGTGCAGCAATCTCTGCAAATTGTAGCCAAAGAAGTACAAGAGCGCGAGCTGACAGACTATATTTCACGCTACAACAACCTTATAGACTCCATAGGCACTCCAGATCAATCTGACTTTTTTAACATCTTTTTATTTCTAGATGAAGATGAACCCAACAACTTAATTAGCTACTTTACCTATGGACTCCTCAAGGAACAATATAACGTTACACCCTATCTCAATCCCCAATTAGGCACGGTTTCTAATGTGGCCGATTTTAAATCGGTGCGCAATACGACCATTGTCAATAAAAAAGATTTTTTTGATCGAGAAAACAGTTTGATTAGTTCCATTGAGCGGATCAATACCGTTGAACGCATGAATATTTACGATCAATTTAAGCGGAATGCTTTTATTGATTATTCCAGCAAGCTTCCCATTCACCGGAGGGTGAGCGTTGAAGAAATTGATTTTTTGCTCACTCGCGAATTGTTAGATAAAGACATCCAAACCGATTATGAATTTGGTATTTTTAATGAAGGATTAGCCACCAAAATCACCTCCAATAACTATGTTGATCAATTAGAAGGACCTCGCTATAGCACCCCCATCTTTATGGATGGCCAAGGGGTAGGGATGTATGAATTGGTGGTTACATTTCCCCAAAAAGAAGCGTATGTCTTTTCCTCCGTTTTTGGTATTGGAGCCCTCACTTTTTTGCTCACCTTTTTTATTGTGTTGGTATCCAGCACAGCACTCTACCAAATTATTAAACAAAAAAAGCTATCCGAAATTAAAACGGATTTTATCAACAATATGTCGCACGAATTTAAAACACCCATTGCGACAATTAACTTAGCTCTAGATGCCATAACGAACCCGAAGACCATTAGCTCAGCCACCAAGGTGAATCAATATGTGGGCATGATACGGGAGGAAAACCAAAGAATGCTCAAGCAAGTAGAAAACGTTTTGCGGATTTCACAGCTCGAAAAAAGCAAAGACCCCATTGTGATGAAACCGGTTCAATTACACCCACTAATTGAAGAAGCCATTAGCCACGTGAGGTTGCTTTTGGAAAGTAAAAAGGGAACGATCACTTTTCTTAAGGAAGCCAATCAAGATCAAATAATTGGCAATGCCAATCACTTTACCAATGTGATCATTAACCTATTGGATAATGCCATAAAATATACTGATGTAGCACCGAAAATTTCAATACGAACCTGGGTTGACAAGCAACAATTCTTCCTTTCTATTCAAGATCATGGTTTTGGAATGTCTGCCGCTACCCAACGTATGATTTTTGAAAAATTCTATCGGGAAACTTCTGGAGATGTGCACAACATAAAAGGGCATGGATTAGGATTGGCCTATGTCAAAAAGATTATAGATCTCCATCACGGGCAAATCCATTTAAAAAGTAAACCCGGAGAAGGGTCTACTTTCACACTGCTACTAAATCTACAACAAGCTGTTTAAACCAAAATTGATGAACAATGAAAAACGATAATAAAAAAATCCTACTGGTAGAAGATGATCCTAATTTTGGAAGCATTTTGAAAGACTATTTAGAGCTCAATGATTTTAGCGTTGTGTTGGCTAAAAATGGTATTGAAGGCTATGAAAAATTTGATAAAGACAAATACAATCTCATCATTTTAGACGTCATGATGCCCTATAAAGACGGTTTTACTCTTGCCAAAGAAATACGAGAAAAAGATGAATCTATACCCATCTTTTTCTTAACCGCCAAAACGCTCAAAGAAGATGTTTTAAAGGGATTTAAAATTGGTGCAGACGACTATTTAACAAAACCCTTTGATTCTGATGTGTTATTAGCCAAAATAAAAGCCATATTTAACCGAAAACGCCTTGTGGTTTCTACCACGCCAGATGTTTTTGAGTTTTCTTTTGGCGCTTTTTCTTTCAACTCTAAATTGCGCTATTTGACATATAAGGACGAAAAGCCTATCAAACTATCCCCCAAAGAAAATCAACTGCTTAAAATGCTTGTGCTCAACCTAGACGATCTTCTTTCTAGAGAGGTGGCCTTGAATAAAATTTGGCGAGATGACAACTATTTTACCTCTAGGAGTATGGATGTTTATATTGCCAAACTTCGAAAATATTTAAGTCAAGACGAACGGGTTCAAATTTTGAACATTCACGGAGAGGGCTTTCGCCTTGTGGTAGACTAAGCCTACAGCTTTTGACGGGGGTGAAATTGTTCTAATGTAGCCTTAAGATGCTTGGTTTCTAAATGCGTATAGATTTCGGTGGTCGTGATACTCTCATGCCCCAATAGGGTTTGAATGGTTCTCAAATCGGCACCGTTTTCTAACAAATGGGTAGCAAAAGAATGTCTAAAGGAATGCGGGCTCACCTTTTTCTTTAGGTTGGCTAATGGCACTAAAGATTTAATGATGGTAAAAATCATCATACGGGTTAACCCTCTTCCGTTGCGATTAAGAAAAACCAAGTCCTTGCATTTGGGATCTATTTTCTGTTCGGATCTAATCTCTTCAATATAAATTGTTAAATATTTTTTGGAATAGGCACCAAGCGGCACCAAGCGGTGTTTGCCTCCTTTACCAAAAACACGAATCATGTTTTCTTTTAAAAACAAATTAGACAATGTCATTTCTACCAATTCCGAGACTCTCAAACCACTGCCATAGAGCGTTTCGATTATGGCTCTGTTTCGAAGCCCCTGCGGGTGACTCAAGTCAATTTGCTCCAACAGCTTTTCTATTTCTGCTACGGTTAGCACTTGAGGTAGCTTGCGACCTAATTTTGGGGCTTCCATTAAGTCTGCTGGGTTATTTTCTCGATAGGACTCAAAGACCAAATAATTAAAAAAACTCTTCAATCCAGATAATCGGCGGGCCTGAGTTTTGGCAGTTTTAACCTTTGCTTCTTCATAGAGAAATTGTTGAATGACATTCGAATCAATTTGAAGGGGGGAGACTTCCATTTGGTGATGACTCAAAAAAGCCATCAATAATTTTACATCTCGGGTATAGTTTTCTAGGGTGTGAAGAGAAAGCCCTCGCTCAATTTTTAGATAGGTTTTATAGTCTGCTATGGCTTGTGCCCAATTCAAGTTTGAATGCTTTATTGCAAAATAGGGATTTTAACTTAGAAGGTTGCAATTTAGCATCGAATAATAATTGTAGTATTTTTACAAAAATATTTAACATGAAGCTTGCGATTATCAATGGTCCAAATTTAAATCTCTTAGGCACTCGTGAACCTGGAATTTATGGAAATCAAAGTTTTGATTCCTTTTATGAAACTTTGCAAAAAGAATTTCCAGAAGTTACTTTTTCCTATTTCCAATCTAATGTAGAAGGAGTTTTGATTGATCATTTACATGAAGTAGGCTTTACTGTAGACGGCATATTGTTAAATGCAGGGGCCTATACACATACTTCTGTAGCCATTGGCGACGCCATAAAAGCCATAAATGCCCCCGTGCTCGAAATTCACTTGTCTAACACCTTTGCGCGCGAAGACTTTAGACACGTATCTTATATCACACCGGTGGCAAAAGGACTTATAGTAGGTTTTGGCATGGACTCCTACCGTTTAGGTGTGCAGAGTTTCATATCATAAAGAGACCTCACTTGGGCTAAGTGAGGTCTCCTAACAAAAAATCAAAAGAAAAAAGCAAACGTATTTTGGTTAAGTTCTGTCTTGAATATTTTCTGCATTAAAAGAAAGAGAGGCTCTAGAATTGTGAGCGTTAAAAGGCAAAGAAGTAAAGCATATGCATGAAGGAGGTATAACGTGAAGTGTGTACAATTCGAGCCTCTTGGATGGGATGTGGAAAAACGTGTTTCCGGTTTTAATAATTAGTTGTAATAGTTTCATTTTAACGCTATTATCCATTCAATTCTAACACTAAATTCTATGTTTTTTTTATGCCATTCAACAGATAAGTAACCAATGTTGTGGATAATGTCCTAATCGGTATTTATGTTGCTATAGTTGGAAAAATTATAGTAAATAGGCTATTCCTAGGCCTAAAAGGATGCTTAAAAGCTTTTGAAGATTAAACTGATGTCCTTTGTTGCTTTCAAATAATATGGTGGTTGAAATGTGCAAAAGCATACCAATAACAAGGCCTAAGAGCGGAATATGCTCCAAGGCAAGTCCGTTGGCAATGTGAATAAAATAGGTGCCCAATGGGGTCATAATAGCAAAGAGGAACAGAAAAAACAGTCTAAGCCCTTTGGCAAAGTGTTCTTTCCAGATTAAAAAAACCAACACCATGCCAATTGGAATTTTATGAATAAAGATTCCCCATACTAAGGTAGCTTCTTGGTTGAGCGGAAAGCCCTCTACAAAAGCATGCAGACTGAGACTAATTAGAATTAAAATAGGGAAGTTGTTGCGATGGTGATGCACGTGGCCGTGCTCTGCGCCTTGGGAGGCGAATTCCAAAAAGAGTTGCAAGAGAAGTCCTCCCACAATCCACAACCCAATGGAATTGTTCTGGGTACTATAAACTTCGGGCAGCAAATGAAAAACCGTAATTCCCAATAAAAAAGAGCCGCTAAAAGCCAAAATTAAAGAAAGTCCCTTGGGCGTTTTAGGTTTGCTCCAAAAAGCGATCCCCATGCCAATGAGTGCCCCTAAAAAAGGCAATAAAAATTCTGCATTGGGAAACATGGGCATAAGCAGCAAGTTTTTGACTTAATAAAACCCTAAAAATAGACTATTTTTGGAGCCTATGCATAAGCTCGATCAAAATTTTAAAATGTTGGCCAAAACCTTTTATGGTTTTGAATCTACACTGGAAGAAGAACTGCTGGCGCTTGGAGCCCAAAAAGTGACACGGGGCAATCGAATGGTTTCTTTTTGGGGTGATTTAGGTTTTCTCTACAAGGCTAACCTTTGTTTGCGAACAGCCTTAAAAATTTTGGTGCCCCTGCATACCGAAACCGTTAAAGATTACGATGCATTATATGCGCTTTTCTTTCACTACCCTTGGGAAGATTACATGACGGTAGACCAAACGTTTGCTTTAGACAGTGTGGTTTTTGGCACCAGTTTCACCCATAGTCAATATGCTGTGCAACGGGCTAAAGATGGACTAGTGGATCGCTTTCAAAAGCATTTTGGAAAGCGACCTAATGTTTCTAAAAATCTTCCCGATCTAAAAATCAATATTCATATTCAAGGTGATCAATGTACGTTTTCTCTAGATAGTTCAGGTGCATCGTTGCACCATAGGGGCTATCGAACAGCCACAAACATAGCTCCCATTAATGAAGTGTTGGCAGCGGGTCTCATTTTTCTGTCGGGTTGGAAAGGCAATACCCCTTTTTTAGACCCTATGTGTGGTAGTGGTACCCTGGTGATAGAGGCTGCTATGCTGGTAGCACAAATGCCCGCTAACCACCAGCGAAAGCGATTTGCATTTCAGTCTTGGACCAATTGGGATGCGGCTCTATTTGAAACCATTAAATCTGCGCAAATGGCAAGAATGGTGGTTCCTTCCATTCAAATTATGGGTTCAGACAAGGCTCCTTCGGCTGTTGAAAAAGCTATTATCAATGCGCAAAATGCAGGGGTTTCAGATTTCGTTTCCTTTGAAAAGATCGATTTTTTTCAACGCCCAAAATTAACCCTTGATGATGTTCATTTAGTAACAAATCCTCCCTATGGTGAACGTTTGGATGGAAATATCGAAGCACTCTATCAAAGCATAGGCGATACTTTCAAACAGTCTTTCTCAAAGGCTCACGCTTGGCTCATTTCTTCTAATTTTGACGCCATGAAGCATATTGGGCTGCGCCCGAGTAGAAAAATTAAACTTTTTAATGGCAAGTTAGAATCTCGGTTGCTCTATTTTCCGATTTATGAAGGCACAAAGCGCGTGCATAAAAGAAATTTAAAGTCCTGATTGAGGCACTTTGGCTTTTTTGCCGTTGAAGAGCGGAATGCTATAGGTTAGCGAATAGTTAAAGTTGGCCCCAAAAACATTTTCATCTGTTTTTCGATTAAAGCCAGGAATATAGAGATTGTCAAAATTTTCTGGTTTTTGATCGCTGAGTAATCGAGTTAAACGAGCGCTGAAGCCCATGAATACATTTTTGATGACTTCCACTTTCATTCCAGCCACAACTTCAACCCAGTTGGCCGAGAGCCCCTCTCTAAGTCCCGTGCTATGGCCCCGATCCGTTTCTTGATCGGGCCAAAAATGGTTGCGATTGTATACCAAATAGCGGTTTACCTGTTGCGTGTGCGCACTGGTAGCATAGCGTAAACCCAAATAGACTTGGTTGTTCATGCCCGGCCAGTTTTCATATAAATTATAGTCTATCCCTAATTTTAGGTAACTGCCTTGGCTTGTAAAGTTGATTTGCTCTCGCTGAATGGTATGGGTTTCGTCACCCATTTCAAACGCAATATAAAGTTCAGGCAGCCATCTAAAATCAGCCGCTATTTCCCATCCTTGAAAGTTTTTATCGGCTTGACTACGCACCAATCGATAGAGGTCGGTTCCAAAGCGAATAGCTTTAGCGTAGGAAATAGAATCTGTTAAAATTTGTGGAGAGGGATTTTCCTCAAGATTCCCTAAAGAGTTTGCTTCTGTACTTTTTGTTTGCGCCAGCATCCCTTGACAGAGAAGACTAATGCAAAATAACCAAATGTGCACTTGTTTCATCTGTGATACTGTCTTTTAAAATGGCAAATCCCTCAATCCAATCATTGCCGCTTTGCAGCACATAGGCGGGAGGGCTATTGAGAATAAAGGTGCTGCGATAACCGCAGGCACTGTTTAAATATTGATCTTTTCGTTGATAGTTGATTTGAACCGTATCTCTGTTTTCAAAGGCTTCATCGCCGGCATTGAGAATAAATTCAAATTGTGTAAAATCGTCGTGAATGTAGAGCGGAAGAGCAAGTGAGTCACCAAAAGAAGTGCCCAATGAGTTTTCGGTATTAAGGGCTTTGATGAGCAGATTGTTGGGACTTTTTGGGAGTGTTGGGTTTTCCTTGTCTACAAATTTGATGATGAGGTTGGGGGTATTTAAATTGTCGTTGAGACATATATCGTCTTTCTCGCAATAGTGGAGTGGAAAGCAGAGGCAAAGGGTGGTTAAAATGTAGAATAAACGTTTGATAATCAAAATTTATTTTCGCTTTAAAAGTACAACATTTTCTACATGACCCGTTTGTGGAAAAAGATCAACGGCCTGACTTTTTTCCACAATATAGTGAGCGGTCAAAAGTTCTAAATCACGAGCTTGAGTGGCACTGTTGCAACTCACATAAACAATAGTGCTGGCATTTAGTTGAAGCAATTGTTGAACCACTTTAGGGTGCATGCCTTCTCGTGGTGGGTCTGTAATAATCACATCGGGTTTGCCATGTTGTTTAATAAAGTCTTCGTTAAACAGCGATTTCATATCACCCGCTTCAAAAAAGGCATTGTCAATTTGATTGTTTTTGGCATTAAATTGGGCATCTTCCACAGCTTCTGGGATGGCCTCTATGCCAACAATTTTTTTACATTGAGAAGCTAAAAACAGGGCAATTGTTCCGGTTCCGGTATAGAGATCATAAACCACTTCAGAACCTTTTAGATCTGCCCATTCTCGCACCAATTGATAAAGTACATGGGCTTGTTTTGGATTGGTTTGGTAGAAAGATTTGGCCGTAATTTTAAAATTTAAAGCTTCCATACTTTCAACCAAATGGTCTTCTCCCGCATAAACCTTTATGTCTTGGTCATAGAGGGTATCATTGGGTTTGTTGTTAATGCAATACAGTAGGGAGCTAATTTGAGGAAATGTATTTTTTAAGAAAGAAAGAATTTTTTCTTCGGCTTTTGAATTCGATTCAAAGAATTGTACCAGCACCATAAAATCGCCGGCTTGTGTATTGCGTATCATCAAGGTTCTTAAAAATCCTTCTTGTTTTTTAACATCATAAAAAGAAATATTTTCGGCAATGGCGTAGGCTAGAAGTGCATTTCGAATTTCGTTTGAGGGATCGGCTTGTAAATGACATTGCTGGATAGAAATAATTTTGTCCCATCGGCCCGGTTTGTGAAAACCAAGTCCTTGTCTGTGGTGTTGTTCGTCACTTTGAATTTCTTGAGGGGTGAGCCAACGATTATTCGAAAAAGAAAATTCAAGCTTATTTCGATACCAATAAGGATCTGGAGCAGCTATAATGGGCAAGGTTTTTTGGGGAGTCACTTTTCCAATTTTATACAGATTTTGCAAAACGCCTTTTTCTTTAAATTGGAGTTGTTGTGCATAGTCTAAGTGTTGCCATTTACAACCACCACAAAGTCCAAAATGGGAGCAAGGAGGTGTTACTCTATGGGGAGATTCTTTGATAAAGGCAGTGGGTTCTGCTTCAAAATAGCCCCTTCTTTTTTTGTAGACCAGCACATCAACTAGATCTCCAGGAATTGTGTTTTTAATAAAATAAACTGCTTTAGAAGCGTCTTTGGCAACGCCCATTCCTTTGGAGTTAATGTCGGTTACTTCTAAACCTTCAACAACACGTTTAATTTTTTTTCCCATCGTGGTGCAAATGTAATTGTATATTCAAATAATTACCACTTCTTCTCTTTAAATAGAAAGCGAATTCTTACTTTTGAGGGGTTAAAGCTCCTAAAACTCAAGCGTCTATGGAAACACTTTCAGAACAACAAGCATATATAGCTCTAGAAAAAGAATTTGGAGCCCATGATTATCACCCTCTTCCGGTTGTGTTGGAAAGGGGAGAAGGTGTTTTTTTATGGGATGTAAACGGCAAGCGATATTATGATTTTCTTTCTGCCTATTCGGCTGTTAATCAAGGGCATTGCCACCCCAAAATCATTGGGGCTATGCACGAGCAAGCCACTAAACTCACGCTAACTTCACGGGCATTTCACAACGACAAATTGGGGCGCTACATGGAATTTGCTACTGCCTATTTTGGGTTTGAACGACTACTTCCTTCCAATACAGGAGCCGAAGCAGTGGAAGCAGCCATTAAGATTACTAGAAAATGGGGTTATACCGTTAAGGGAATTCCTGCCAATAAAGCGGAGATAATTGTGTGTCAACAAAATTTTCACGGCAGAACGTCAACCATTGTTTCTTTTTCGTCAGATCCTCAGGCGCGTAATAATTTTGGTCCTGCCTCTCCCGGTTTTATTTCCATTCCCTTTGATGATCTAGAGGCTTTAGAAGAAACACTAAAAACCCATCCAAATGTAGCTGGATTTTTAGTAGAACCCATTCAAGGTGAAGCAGGGGTTTATACGCCAAGTGATGATTTTATTCGAAAAGCAAAAGCCTTGTGCGAACGCTATAATGTATTGCTGGTGGTAGATGAAATCCAAACTGGAATTGGTCGAACAGGTTCTCTACTGGCCGTTTGTGGCAATTGTAGTTGTGCAGGACATTGTGAAAAACAAAAAGAAACCTATACCCAACCCGATATACTTATTTTAGGTAAAGCCATTAGCGGAGGTGCCTATCCCATTTCGGCTGTTTTAACGCGAAGCGCCATTATGGATGTTATTCACCCTGGTCAACACGGAAGTACTTTTGGAGGAAACCCCATGGCCTGTACTATTGCCATGACAGCTCTAGATGTAATTCGAGATGAAAAACTCACCCAAAACGCCAGACAACTCGGTCATCGATTTAGAGAGGCTATGAACGACTATATTGAAACAAGCAATATAGTGTTAAAAGTGCGCGGTAAAGGTTTGCTAAATGCAATTGTAATTAACGATAGTGAAACGGGAGACACTGCTTGGAAAATTTGTTTGCGCTTAAGAGATCACGGCCTTTTGGCCAAACCCACACACGGCAATATCATTCGTTTTGCCCCTCCATTAGTCATGACCGCTGATCAACTTGAAGAATGTATTGCCATTATAATTAAAACCCTCAGCGAATTTGAATCCTAAGGGGTTGTTCTATGGAAGTCTACTTTGACAATGCCGCCACAACACCACTCCGAAAAGAAGTTATTGAGGCCATTTCTAAGAGCCTAGTTGAGACTTTTGGTAACCCCTCATCCACTCACGGATTTGGCAGAAAAGCAAAGTCTGCCGTAGAATCGGCTCGGAAAAGCATCGCTAAAGAATTTACGGCAGCGCCCTCTGAAATTATCTTTACTTCTGGAGGCACAGAGTCAGACAATATGATTCTGCAATGTGCACTTAACGATTTAGGGGTGAAACGTATCATCACCTCTCCACTCGAGCACCATGCTGTTTTATATGCAGCCCAAGAGCTATCAAAAAAAGGATGTACCCTAGCATATGTGCAGCATGATGCTCAAGGAACTATTGACCTGAACCATTTAAAAACCCTACTTGCAGCAAGTGAACTACCTACCTTGGTCAGCTTAATGCATGTGAACAATGAAATAGGCAATATGCTTGATTTAAAAGCAGTAGGGGAGTTGTGTCAAGATCATGGTGCCTATTTTCATACAGATGCAGTGCAAGGAGTAGGGCATTTTCCATTTGATTTGGAAACCTTACCCATTGATTTTTTATCGGCCTCGGCTCATAAATTTCACGGCCCTAAAGGCGTAGGCCTTTTATATGTTAGAAAAACCATTCGACTGCAATCGATCCTCAAAGGGGGGAGTCAAGAACGTGGAATGCGTGCTGGCACAGAAGCTGTTCCAAATATTGTGGGCATGGCAAAAGCCCTTGAATTGGCCCACCAAAATTTTACTACTGAACAAGACTATATACTTTCCCTTAAGAACTATTTTTTGGCACAACTTAAAAAGCATTTTCCAGAGGCGCACACCAATGGTCACTCGGGGGCCACAGAGGGGAGCACCTATACCTTGGTAAATGTGTCTTTGCCAATTGCACAAGACAAAGCTCAAATGCTTGATTTTCATTTAGATTTAAAAGGAATTGCTTGTTCTCGGGGTAGTGCTTGTCAGTCGGGGAGCAATCAAGGTTCTCACGTGATTTATGCCCTAGAACGGCCTGCTCATTGTAAAGAATGGCCAACCTTACGATTTTCATTTTCATATTTAAACACCCCAAAAGAAATTGACTATTTGATGGACATCCTTGCCGAATTTGCCATTGGCAATTAAGCCCACCTTTTAGTCTAACCTAACCTCTGTTTTATATTCGGTTTGATTGCCACACCCATCTTCTGCTCTAAGGACAATATTTAATTCCTTGGTCTCAAAATTGAGATCGGACAAATCATAGGTAAGGGTTTTTGTTTTGGGTTCATGTTCCAACAAAATCCATTGGTCGTTAATATAGCCTTCATAGTTGGCAATACCCGAAAATTCATCCTCCAGTCTAAAGGTTAAATAGCGAAACCGATTTATGGATTGATTGGATTTAAAGTTTTGGGCACGAAGGGTAGGCGGAAGAGTGTCTTTCACCAAAGTATAGGTTCCAAGTGACTTAACAGAGGCACTAAAGGTGGCCTCTTTATTTTTAGTGGGTACATAATAGGGTTTCCCCTTCACGATTTTAGCCAAAGTAAGTTGTTTTTTTTCTTCTGTATTGACAGCTTCTTTTGTAAAACTAAGTTCAATGGGCTTGTTAGGAATCAATCGATCCTGATCGAGATAGAGGGTATCTTGCTTAGCCTCAATGGTGAGGTATTGAGGGTCAAAAAAGCTGTTTTTGGGAAAATAAACTTCCACCTTGTCAAAGGTAAATAAATGGTCAACAGTTGGATCAATTCGTTTGCCTGGGGGAGGGTTTTGGGGAACTATCTTAGAAGTTTCATCTCCCGTCACATATACTTCTAATTGGGTCTGATTGTCATGATAATCAGTTAACAATACACTAATCAAATAGGACTTGCCTGGTTGGATTTCCAAATAACCATCTTGCGTATTATCTTTTAAAAAAGATATTTTATTTTTTGGGTGGTGTACTAATTTTTCGATTTTTTTTCGTTCTAATTTAAGAGCCTCTTGGTCCATCATTAAACTCATAAATTTGCCATCTGCAAAGGAAATTTGATCCATCACACGTTCAAATTTTTTGACTCCATTAAGCCAAACCGAAGCTTTGTATACGCCGTTTTTATTGTAGCTTAAATCCTGTCGATCAAAGGTGTTGAGTCCCACACTCAAAACTCCTAATGCCTTGATGAGACCCGTGGCAAACAAACTGTCATTTTCTTTAAAAAAAGGATATTCTTTTTTTACAACCCCCTTATCAGAATGATGATAGAGATAAACTTCTCTAATTTGAGGTCGTTGTTGGTCTTCTATCGCAAGGTCGTATTGCAGGGGATTAATCGGGTTTTGCGATGCTGTTTCCCGCACCTCAAAATGAAGATGAGGACCCAAACTGCCCCCTGTATTTCCAGAGTAGCCAATAACTTCACCCGGTTCTACTTCAAGTTCATTTTCTTTGGGAAATAGTTGAATGCTATATGTTTTGCGTTCGTATTGTTTTGCTTTCACATAAGCTTCAATTTTGGGAGCAAATTTTTTTAAATGTGCATAAACGGTCATTTTACCATTGGGATGCTCCACATAGAGAGCCTTTCCATAGCCAGATGTTCTTACTGCTATGCGACTTATTTTTCCGCCCCAAAAAGCGCTAACAGGGAGTCCTTGTCTTCCTTTGGTTTTGATGTCTAAGCCAGCGTGAAGGTGACTCCCTCTGAGTTCTCCAAAATTGCCCGAAAGTAAAAGCGGTATGTCTAGAGGGGGTATAAAATTTTCCTCCGTTAGTTGACCAAAAAGTGTTTTGGAATTAAAAATAAGGGCAATGAGTAAAAAGTAAAATGTGAGTCTACGGGTCCAATTCATAATTGTTTCCCAAGATAGATATTTTGAAAGAATATTTTTTCATTTAGAAAAAAAGCCATGTCCAAATTGTTAAATTTTTAAAAATTAAATTAAGATCATCTTTTTTTAGGGTGGGATTGTGTAGTTTTGTATTAGGTATAATTGCGACCAATTTACTATGGATGCAAGTCGAAATTCGATGGCAATATTAGAGCAAAAAGTGATTGAATTGCTCAATAAATTAAAAGAACAACATCTCAAAATTTCGCAGCTCGAGACAGAAAATGAACAATTAAAAAGTGAGCGAAATGCTTTTGCTGTTTCAATTTCTGATTTAAAAGAGCAAAATAAATCCTTGACAATTGCAAACAATTTGCTGGGCAGTAATGAAGGAAAACACATTACTAAAAACAAAT